>Ga0210059_1006795_pt1 | contig 18285 bp, 17 predicted proteins | sample Ectturendosymbi2_FD_188042 | JGI IMG/M metagenome (GOLD analysis project Ga0210059, IMG submission 188042) | Ecteinascidia turbinata endosymbiont from Florida, USA - Sample 2 (SPAdes) (version 2) | ecosystem: Host-associated > Tunicates > Ascidians > Unclassified | place: Key West, Florida... | reverse complement strand
TGTATGGATTACAAATGAAAAATGGTCTCTATTGACGACAATAACTTGATCAAAAAGTGGGACAAGAACTATTTGCTGTCAAATAATGGCGTTAAAGTTTATCAACAAAAACAATGTGATAGTCCACGAAATAACTTACAAATGTAAAGTGATATAAATAATTGAAAGAGGCAGTGTCCACTTAGAAAAGAAGTACAACACTTACTGTACAACGAATAGGTAACTTAAATAGAAAGTGGAAATTCCTCCCCTGAACTCATGAAATTCCTCCCTGGAGAGGAATTCCTCCCCGGTTGGGAACCACTGCTTTATGATGTAGAAAGCAAAAGTGGGTATTACCAGGGTTGTCCATAGAACAGTAGCGCAGACAAGAAGTTTGTTCGGGAGGGGCCAGACAATTACGTCGTCAGTTTGTAACGTCGTCTTGAGTCCGACTATTCCTTCCATGTATTTTGTAACAGTCGAAAATTGATATAAAGCTCCAGTAAAACTATAGCAAGTTTGTTTTTGGCGGGGCCATGGCCTCTTTGGCAGCGCTACTGCCAGGGGAAAAGGATTCTCGTAGGAATCCCATAAAATTTTCCAATTGGATGGGACAGTGAGCTTGAAATTTGTTCCATGTCTCATCCTAAGTAGTTCAAACGTCACATGGCAGGAATACCTGAAGTTAAATATAAGCACTGCATGGTAACAGCACCGCAAGTATACACGTAGACTCTACTCAACGTCGTTGTGGCTCAGTACCATATCATAGGATGTGTGGCCCCTGAAACTAAGGGTTTGAGTATTTTGTAGGTATCAATACAGTAAAAGAAAGGTTCCCAAATTTTCTTTGGCCGTCTTCACAGCTGTAGCCCGCCTATGTTCATGTCTGGGAATGTATTTGTAGAGGCTAGACGTGTACATTATATACTATAATGTATTTCGCATTGCTAGTTTCGTTGAGATCCAATGGATGGAACAGTCACAAATAGCCATAAGAAGAAGAGATAGAAGAGAAAAAGCGTCCAGTGGGCAAACCTGGGTATTACTACCAGTGGCGTACGCAGAAAATTTCCGAGGGGGGGCCACGTTTCGTCACAATCGTGTGACGTCACAAATCAACTTTAGGCCGACAATTCTAGGGGGCCCAGGGGCATGCCCCCGGAATAATGTTTCAAAATTACACCTAAAAATACGCAAATTACACCTAAAAATCCGCATTTACCCCTAAAAATACGCATACTGTTTATACATTTTTTTATTTTTAGGCTCTGAGGGGGGGACATGGCACAGTGGCCCCCCTCCGTACGCTAGTGATTACTACTCTCAGAATGACCTACACGCTTAACGCATTAATGAATCCAAACTACAGGCCTCCTGTTGTTAAAACTGCGAAATTAATACCCCGTTTCGAGTGTAGCACCACTTGTACCGTTCGTCTTTCGCTTTAGAGAGTTAAAACTTTTGTTTAGCTGACGTAAACACAACTATTTATTTGCATTGACAATTTTTGGTAGAAGCAGTATAGCCGGCGTTTTGATCCATAATCTATTATTTCAAGGCAAAGTTGTAACGATTTTTATTGTATGAACTCTTTCCATTGTAACCACGACATTTATGCCGAAAACGCGAGTTTTCATTTTGGTTTTACGCCTATAAATCTATCATGACTTGAGGAGTGCCCAACGAAAAGGCAAGAAAAAGAGAATCTTACACGAAGGTGCTTGTCAAAGATTAGCAACAAAGTTTTCAACCTCTTAGGAACGTTTACCTGGCATTGGGGCTAATCCTCTAAAAATGTCAGGTTTCTTTATATTGACAATCTTCACTTTCAGTTCTAATTCACTGTTTACTGCATTTCAATTTATCCACTTTACATTTTCTTCAGACATATCAACGTTGTCGAGGATTACTGGAAAAGCAACACAGCTTCTTATTAAGTACAAGAACGTCTTAAAACAAAGCGATTTCGAGAAAGCGGCAGAAATCAAAACTGAACTCCATGCTTTAATGAAAACTCAGGTGGATGCCGATCCACGAAATATGAGAGCATTTGCAGAGAACCTTCGAGAAAAAAAGAGCTACTTCAAATCTCTAGCAGTGTTCGACGTCGCTGCTGTCTTGAGCACAGATTTGAAGCCGCCGAAAGAAAGCATGAGCAACATGGAAAGGTGCGTGCAAGGAATGATGTCCACATGCGTGCAGATGCTGCAAGAAGACGCGACGATGAAAGTCTTGGTCAGAGACCACGTGATACCACTCATGCGGAACGCACTGCATCTCATCGATGAAACTCGACAAGCTTCAAAGAAATGCAGATGTCTGTACATGAGCTGGGTTCTTGCCCATATTGAATACAGTCAGTTTGCGGCTGGTTTGCTCGAAGAACGGGAGAGGACGTTGCGAAAGGCCATCAGCGAAATGAAGGACGTGTTTGGCAGCGTCGTCATCAAAGACCACGGTCGCTTGTTTGGTCGATTGGTGCACAACCTGGGTCACGTTTGCCAGAGTACGTCTCGCTTCAACGAGGCCGCAACGCTTTTCACAAACGCTGCAAACGCCTTTAAAGCTGCGGTCGACTATACTGAAGAACAAGAAAGAGAAAGGGATCTTAAGATTTCCGAGAAGAGTTTGAAAAAAGTTCGGAGAAAGTTGACGTAGCATTTTTCCCAGTTAGCAGCATTCTTGTCTAGAACTAACATTACCAATATTCTTGTGCGCAACCCGCGTAAACTACAAACATTTCAAACAGAATTGTGTACCCTGGTCTTTAAGCACTCAAGCTGCGGGAATAATATGCTGTTAAAATATTGTTAACAATATCCTTTATTTTTTGCTATCTACCTAGTCTCTCAGGGAAATCTTGGTTTTGTTTAAAGCATTTTTCGTAAATAGCTGACGTCCTACGTTTGCTTTCAGCGTTATGGGTCATATCAGTTCATACGACGAAGTATTTTGGTTTTGAATTGTCTGCTTTGGCTTTCTATATCTCGTTATCAATAATGAAGAACAATCCTAATATATAAAAAATGGCATAATGGCTTCGTTATTTTTGGATGATGGTGATGTCAACAGCGATTCCCAACGGAACAAGAAAGACTTAGCCGCAATAACCGTCACTGGACACCTGATTATCATTGAAGAAATGCAGTGGATTATGTGAACAGCTAATTTCGCAGCAAGTTTCCCGTTTGCTGATATGCAAATGATGTATCATTTGCATATAACTGCAGATTCTGAGTACATTTATTTACTCGGCCACAAGGCATGCAGTTGCTAATCCGATGTCATATAGCGGCAAATGGGAATCCACTTTTTGGTTGTTTGAGACTGCACAAAAAGCGCATTTTGAGTACAATCATGCTATTTTTATTTGTAACTTTATCTCATCTTGTTCTGTGCTTATATTTCCAAATGTGCCCATTTTTATAAGGATTTTGTAACACTTGTCAAAATGCTTCAAACAGAATTAGTTGACCTCCACCCTCCTTCACCGATCCTATTTGGTAACTGTCGTTTACATTGATCCGTTATTTTCCCATTGTGCTTTCATTTATTCTAATTTCCACTGAAAATTGGTTACTTTTCTGTATGATGGCTTTTTGCTTGTACTGTATCTGCTTTTTGGCAGAGTCACATGTAACAATAAATCTCTCTTAACAAAGATCATTGCTATTTGCGAGTCTAGATTAAAGAACAACGACTGCGGTACAGTACCAACCACTCACCACTGGCAACGACCCCGTAACGCATATCAACGTAGGCAGCTCTCTCACTTTATTGGTTACGCATCAACGTGAATGTTTCTTTAAAGCATGATGCTCGGAAAGCTTCACGACTGGGAACCACCGGACTTCAAGCACCCTGATTAAGCAATTACTACATCACCAGATATCACGATGTTTTGGAAAGTGATCATATAAGACGAGACTACCACTCGTGGAAGCCTTGCCTCACATAAGCAGGCCGTAGTTTGACAATCTCTTCATTTTCGACAAACGCTTTTCCTACGGAGTCTTTTGAAAGGGATTTTGTCATTAACACCCGGGTGTCAGTTCGTCTAGCAGCCATCAACATCAATTTGTTGGTTTCTGAATCAACCTGTCAATCTGCACCGTCAGACAAAACCATCACGTTGCAGCGTTTCGAAGTTCCCTTTTCAGTTGAAGTGCAAGTCGACCTCTCATTGCATTCTAAGCTACTTTCAGGCTTTCAGGGGATGATCGTACAAGAACCGAAACTCGTTTTCTACATTAACCGGAACTGTTGAGTTTCACGACCCGCCGTTAAAAAATTGCCTGCAGTCTTCGTTGGGCTATTTTGCCGCAAACCACTTTGTTTTTCTACCATTTGCTTCGCGTTATCGCTTCATCGTGAAGTTGCGTAACAATTTGAGCGACTTGCAAAAAAAACGTTACGATCATCCTTCCGGCGATCACCTTCGAAAACACAAAGTAATATGCAGTGACGCAGACAATGATAACGATAATAGGTGGATAGGCATACATATATTTGGTGAAATGTGATCCATCAAAAAACCTTGCTGCATAAAATACCACACGATAACATCAAGGTAGTTCGAATTACAGTCGACAAACAGCGATTCACGCATTTCTTAACGGTAAAGTAGAAGACAGCAAATCGCTTTATCTCAAAAACATTGAGGCTTCACGGTCCAAGCATATATAGAACTGGAAACCCTAATATGCAACTTTAGCTTTACGTTCTCCCCCACACTGCAGTGCAAAAACACCAAACCAAGTGAAGGACGTGTGGATATTTGATACATTATACTAATTTTGTTCATTTCAACAGTTCCATTTAAAGTCAGCATTGTTTTATGCACGACGCTCTTTTTCACGGTCGGAGCAATCGTGCAACGAAATAAATTATCTTCTTTAAGCGGACATGACGAATGGATAGTAGAACCTGACAAACATCAACAAATGTTGATTCGACAGTGTGGCGAAGTCACGAGTTAGGTTGATAATATTTTGCAAAATACGCGATATGGTGGAAAATTGCATATCATAGTGTCAGGAGATCACGCGAGAAGGAAAATAAAGTGCAACTCATAAAAACAAAGAGACAAGACGAAATTTGCTGATGTAATAACCGAGCAAAGATCAAATCTAATAATTATCATGCTAAAAATTGGGCGCAAGAAGTACAAATTCTGCAGAGCATACGTATGGAAAACTACCATAATGAAACTAAATGCGCTGACGTAATTGCGAAGCAATAAGCATATGAAAAAAAATTTTCATTCGTCTACCCAGGCGCTGTTTCGTTAAAAGAAAAGATCTGAACAATTGTCATCAGGTGGTTCCTGCAGTAACTGCTTGAAGCGAATCAACTGGATTTCTCCTCCAACAAAACCGCATATCAAAGTACCGGTTGTGACGTGTATCTCCGCACATCCGATGGACGATGACGCTGAGTAGAGGCCCACCTGGAGTAGTTGTGAAGAAGTTTCCACGATTTTTGTATTAACTACGAATCAACTAAAACTAAGTAAAACAGGAGCTCAGCTGGAATAAAACAGACCTGATTGACTTTGAATTTATTGAATGAAAATGGGATTTATTTTATTTGGTTGTTACCTTCTACTGTTCTACGCATTGAAAAGCACGCAAGAAACTGTGCAGTTACCGGTGATAAAAATGAACTGGTTCAGCCCATTAATTATGAACGGTCCCTTACGAACACCTGCTGTGAAGAGATACCTAGTTCTGGACACTTTTGAACTGGAAAATGATCAGCAAGGGAGAGAGATCATGACAGAGGTTCATTACCAAGCAATGACTTTGTCTTCATCTTAATAGGTGAGGTAACCGCAATCTTTGACACAAAACTTAACATCTCAGGATGAATGATTATGTCGGGCTTCTCAGGATGCTTACTTGTTGCCAGTTGTTCTTCTTCCAAACTTTCACGGTCCGGTCGAACGACGTTGTCAGTATGTAGTTGTCGAAGGACAATATCGCGGTTATGCGGTCGCCATGGATCTGCGTCACAAAAATAGTTTTAACTAAAAAATGTTGAAAAAAGAAAAGGTTTAATAATTTTTGCTTTATCACGATCGTAAATTGTAGCTGGTGTGGCAATGTTGTGATAATGTATCGCTCATCCTCTGTTTAGAAACTGCTTTTAATTAACGATCGCACTAATCTACATGACATGACACCCCTTTACGCTGACCACGCACCGTCGGACACGCAACTGCCTTTGAAGCTTCCCCAAAAACCCCGAACGTAAAAGTGCAGCCAAAGTTTTTTTAAACTTTAGTCACGAACCTTGGACAATTGAAGCTGCTCTAAATCAAAAGGTAAGAATCATAAATAACTCAACAAGAAAAAAATTTCACTCGGGAAAAAACGCAGCATACATCAGTCAACTCACAGTTGCTCGGTTCGTCACGACACGCTTACCTTCCGTTTAAAATCTTTATGCGACAGATAGAGACATCCGTGGTTGTCGCCAGTGACCAGGACGTCATTCTGACCCACGCATGAGATAGACGCGCACGCACAAATGTACGTTCCCTCGTCGATGTTCAGTTCGACTGAAAATAACATCACGTGATATGACTCCGATCCACAATCGTCAGTTCAGTTTCACTTTTTCGCGGTTTCCGGATTTCTTTCGGAGTGTCACTAGTTCCATGTCGATATTTATGTTCCCATGTTTATAAAAACGTTAGTGGTAATTAACGGCAAACTAAAAACTATATAGCAACGGTCGTCAAGTGTTATGACTACGATGCACATCAGCTGTTTCGTTTATTCGCAGTTTACGCATTTCTTTCGGAGTGCCACCAACATCATGCCGATATTTACGTCCAAGTAGATTTATAAAAAAAACAAGTGTAATTAACGGGTATGTAAGAGTTTCATGATAAACATGTCAGTGCACTGTTTAGAGCTATCCAGGAAGTAAATAACAGCAAATTTCATGACCAACTCTTCCACCAAATATTACAAGCATACTAATCAAGCGCACGTTCCTACATTGTAGGAAGCAGTTTACAGTTCAAATCAATTTGTCTTCAATGCCATGGTTATCGTCAACGAAACGACGAAACTTAACGTTGCGATAAGTATAAGTGGCTGAACGTAAATATCTTCGAGTTTTTCCGCTTTAGCGATATTTAAAAAATAAACGAAATCGAATTTTGTTTTCACCATCTCTCCCCCAAGTAGTACCCTGGTCGGTAACAAACAAGCGTAGGGGTCTCTTCACAAGAAACGTGTACCACGAGGAAGAGTTTTCCGTCCTGACAAACAAAAACATTTTAAGATTGTTGGATTTATCGACGAAGAATCAGAACGGTGAGAAATAATGAGTTGCAACGAAGTTGAAGTCATACATTAAAATTTAGTAATTTCAAGAATCAAAAGTTAATTTTTATAATGACAAAATTTAACTCAAGGTACAAAAACGGTACAAAAGAGGGGAGAGCAGTCACTACTTTTTGTACCGTGCGCTGTGGCACTTGGTTTTTCTAGCGTAGGTATTCGCTGTGAGCGCACTGTGCAGACGATACTGTAGCATAGGTCTTCAGATGTAGGGCGTTTTAGGTTAGTCTAAGCCTTGAAAGTTTGCAGACTGTGTCGTGCTGCACTTGTTTGAAATGGCGAAAATTGGTAAAAACCTAGCAGTTAGTTGCATCAGATCAAGCTTCTGCGCCAAGTGGGGACGGTGAATTACACGAGCATACTGTTTCAGCACTGATCAAAATACTGGCGAACAGGAATGTGAATCGCCTGCCAACGACTTGGTTGCAGTAACCCCAGTTGAAGTCACTGGCAGAAAAGAGCAAACGCAAAATGATTGTCTCTCCAGACATTCAAGCCATCTGCAACCGCGTTGCTAGACGAGTTGCTTGCAGCTGAAAATTCTTTAAAGTCTACACGACTAAAATGTGGGAAATAACTAATGCACCCTGCTGCGTGTAACATAGACGTGTGTGCATTAATGCAAGAGTGCGAATTAAGTGCGAACGACATTTTCGCAACGCAGTAATTTGTAAGATACGACAGCGAATTAATCAGTCGGAACAGTTGGAAAAGCAAGCACTGGCTGGTGACAAAAGCCAGAAATTGAGTTGCCACGGAATGATGTTCGGTTCACATGCCAGCAGTGCCACAAACATAAACAACTTTTCAGCGCAACGCATCGGTCATGATTCATAAACTACGAAAAAACACACGAGTTTCCTCAATATTGATAAAATATGAAAAAAATACGCGTTTTTGCAATTGCTTTCAGTACACTTGTAACTTTTCGCAAAACCTGCGATGAAGATGCGCAATAAACTACTGGCCACAGACTCTACACAATGGCATCGCGAAACGTTAATCTTGTATTGATAACGACGCAGTGAATACTCACAATACACTCTGATCCCGGAAATCATCCTCTTCAGAGTAACAGACTTTGTTCAAGTTGCCATTCGCAGTACCAAAGACAATTGAGCCCTTGTCAAATGACAGGAAGCTGATGGCGTTTTTCACGTCAAATTTGCTGAGGGACCTATGAGACAAAGGTTGATATCTGTGATCACCGTCATTTATTATCAGATTGTTTCTTTTCTCATACAAAGAAACAGGGCCGTTTCCAACAGTCACGTATCGGAATACTGTTACAGGTAGCACTTAATCGCAAATTGTGTGAAACTACTCGCAAAACTTGAAATAAACTTTGGATTAAGTAATTGTTCAATCTACACATCAGCGAACTTTCTGAAGGAAATACTTGCATATTACGAATACACGTTGTAAGTAGTTCGCAGGCAGTTTGTTTTGTAAACCAACACATATCACCAAAAGGTCAGAAATGCTGTTTGTTACAATCAAACATTCAGTGCAAGTTGTTCCAGCTCAAGGAAATGGGAACCGTTGCTTAAAGTTATGTTAACGTCCGCTTCCGCCTGAATATGGGAAAATAGCGAAAGACACCTCTATCGTCTAGCGATAAAAAACATGGGTAAAAGTTATGAAAATAAACTTTTAAATTTTTTAAATAAGTCTTGAGATCCTGAGCACACGAACGAACACATGTATTTATATCCGAAAAATAAAAATTGCAGTTACTCGAATGTAATGGTGTGTTGAGATGAGTTTAAATTTAACCTGAAGGAACAGACCTTGAGAAGTCTGACGCGCTAAACTCACCCTCAATGGTTTAGCACAGGGCTGGGCAAACATTTTCTACGGAGGACCACATTGAAATCGTTATTGCCACCGGGGCCCCATATATTATATTTGTCTGCTTCAGTTACATGCTACGATTGAAAGTATGAATTAATGATAATATTATTAGAATCTTGTATTGTTTTATTTCACATTGACGGATTAAAATCTCGAGAATTCTAATCTAATCCACAAACTTACTTTAACTTAAACTCGAAATATGTACAGTACTATATTAAATGCACGTTTGGAAGCCATGCAGCCCGCAAGCTGTAGTTTCCCCACCCCTGGCTCAACAGGACTCTTGTTATGTATTTACTTCCTATCATAACTTGAAAATACGGCAAACGTGTTTCCACCCTACGCCTGCAATAAACCATTGTTTCCTCTCTTCTGTTGTAAACGTCTTCCGAAGAGTGAAAATGTCAGCAAATGCAGTGACAGCAGAGTGTAATAAATAATGGCGTCGGTTTTCGTCGATGCAGTTTAGAAATATTGTACGCTTTTGCTCGATCGAGACCAGCACCCTGTGTGTGCTGACTGCGACAGGAAACCAGTCTTACTTGATGTTTCCGACATCTTTATCGAATTTCCAAATCTTTATGAAGCCGTCGAAAGAAGACGAGGCGAAGATAATGGCTGTATTTTTTTTGATTGGTTTAGAGCTTTCTATCAATGTGATTCCTGTGATCCTTCCTTCATGTCCCTGAACAGATTATTTTCTCCTTTATTCAAACGTCAATGGTTCGAAATGAATTCAAGCCGATGTCTGTGAAGATTCCGAAACTGACCGTTTTAAGGAATTGTAGTTCATGTTGCGCAGTTGTGCCATAAAGTGTGTATTGGACATTGATTATCAAACAGTAAAAAGCTCTATATTTGCTGTGTGTTTCTGAGGAATCGGGCCTTGTTTTTATTACTTGGCGAGAATTTGGACTTGCACCATGCCAGTGCAAGTTATTTGCCTCCACAAAGGTGGCGCAGCCGAGTCAATGTGTTGATAAGAAATCGATTTCACGTAAAAACACGCATTCTCAGTCCTGATCAACAGGTCTCAGGATCGAAGGTACAAAGCTCCATGTGCAATCTATTTCCTAATGCAATTTATTATAATTGTTATACCTGCATCACCTTTGTGGAGGCTAATTACTTCGATGTCAAGCAGCGCCATTTTAAAATAAGAAAGCGTAATCTATAACAGTCTCGCTAAACGCTGTTAAGTGAATTGCAAAATACCTGCACAAGAAACGTTGAAAACAGATAAACCCATGTAACCGTGGCATCAACTTAAAAAAATACAGCTTGACTTTATAGCGAGTGTTAAGCAACCACAATGTAACGACAAAACGAAGAACGTTATCAGAGTATTCAACTTAATAAACAACAAACTTACCTTGATATTTTGCAGCATTAATGGGTTTCCAGAGTAGCCTCGGAGCAGCCATATCTTCAGATGACCAGCGGCACAAGCGGAGAACAGGAAGTGACCAGAAATAACCAACACTGTCACTTCGCTTTCATGGCTGAAAACATTAAAAGAAACAATTACTCAATAGACATTCCATTCTTTTGGTCACACAACTATGGCCGGTGGGACAACGGGTGTCAGAGGGCTCCGATCCGTCTGGTCCGAGATACAACATACTCTACCGGATTTTTTAACTTTCTGTTGTGTGCGTGATCTTGTCAAAAAAGCAAACTTATTTTCATCTCAACCTTCTGTGGTCATAACATAAACATCTTTGTGACAAATTAGTGAAGTCTGTTTGCAAAAGGGAAGCTCGGGACGGTCGTGTGCGAACAAGTTGGCGCCCAGAGACTAACGATAAAAAGTCTTACGAATTGATGAAACGTGGAACGTTGTCAGGTTTAGAAAAATTACCAGCATTACATGAAAATTGGTACCAATCTTGCTTGGACAAATTGAGATTTTTACTGTAGATTTGCTTCATAGAGAAACATGTATCTTTTGAAGCCTGTGGCACTGATAAGATATCTGCGATAAAATCACTGTGTGTGTGGGTGCGTTTTCGCATTTACATTTTTCAGAAATAAACAGCATTTCAATGATCAAACACGACGTGACGCAATCAATTAGCCACGACGTAGGATTGTAGGTAGTACGTTAACATCGGACCCCCCTCAATGAATTTCGTTCCACTGCCCTACACACAAGCATAGACAGTGACCGAATCCTAGCAGCAGCAAAGCTTTGAGTTTTCTCACGATGTAATGCGTTTTGTATAGCTTCACAATGTACTCAATATTACTTTTGTAAACTTAAACCGCATTAAGTAAAGATTGAAAACCATTTGTCAAATAAATCGGCACAAAGATTTAGTCGACGTATGAGTCGTGATCAAATCTGTGACAAACCACCAGCGAACAAATTGTGGCGGCACTAGCTCATTGGCAAAGTGTCCGCCTCTCAATTGGAAGGTTGGGTGTTCGATCCACGGCCACTGAGTGAACTGCCGTAGCACTCCTTGGGCAAGTGTGTTCACCCAAAATCGCCCCGACAGGGAGCAAATTTCAGGCTTCGGCCTGCCGTTAATTGCCGTCACCAAAAATTCGAATTAAAAAAACAAACTCCAAACTAAGCACCGTGCTGACGGGTTTAACTCGAGGCTGCTGCAGAGGCCAGAGGTTAACATATGGAGAGTCATGTCATTGCAGACCAGACATTTACCGAAGATCAGAAGTCGCCTCATATGACGTCTGCAGACCCGAGACGTCCCAGAACTTGATACTGCCGTCGTTCGAGCATGACGCAAGAGATGACGTAGCACTTGAAAGGCTGGAGATGACGCCGGTGTGACCAGTCAGGGATAACAATTCATTGCTCTGCGTTAGACAGGAAAAGTAAATTAGGATGGATTACAACTTTTAAAGAAAAGTTTTGGGAACTCTATAAACTGAAGTTCAGGCCGACTACCATTACTCAACAAACCTGCAAAGGCGCCCACAGCATTGTTTCGCCGTTGTCGAAAGCTGCAACCACGTGCATCGACTCTAGGTTAGCGAGCGATGTCTTTTTACTGGGTTTCGAACCCATGACTTTGCTCTCGTGAGCATCCTGCCATTCCTCGTATTCGACTTGAGTCGCCCAATCTGCAAAGAATATCAAGGAAGTTAAATTTCAAGGAAACGATGCGAAAATACAAAAATCATTGTGAAGCAAACTTTCTCAATCGCCACAATTGCAACACTGAATGGCTCGAAAGTTTTGATTGTTTATTCTTGTGTGATTAAAAATCTGCCAAGAGAACCACATAAAATAAAAGCAACAGAAAATTTTGCCAAAACCTGTTTGCTCCATATCTTGAACATCTTCCATCTTGTTGCTACGCAACGACACTGCAAGTGCTGCACAATTAATGCGGGCGGAAAACTTGGCGGTGGAGATTTCGATCCCTCGATGGGACCAGAGATGGGTCACCCCCGAAGTGTCTGATGAAAGGACACATCCGAGCTGATACGAAACGGACGTGACGTAACTTGAATGGCGACGAAACTCGTATAATCTATTGGATCCGTCCCAGATTCTGACGAAACAGTCGTTGGATCCGGTTGCCTGTAGGGGTACGGTACACGCAAGGTTGAGAATTTGAAATCTATTTAAAAGACTTCAACTAGTCGAACGAAAACTTTGTTCGATCAGAATGATAATGTTGTAAAGACAGAAGTTATTTGCCTAGCAGATGTCTGTAGCAACAAACGAAGCTATGTGGTAGACCATAATGTTTAGCTTCTGAATAAAAGTACACAAACTAAAAGATTTTACGTGTTGAAGATGTTCGCTTTACTCAAGCCCTTTTTTTGTCCAATCGCTAGTAAAGTAACTGACTTGAAAAACTGAAGTCGCTTTCATAAAAAGAAAGTATTTGAAACAATACACAATTTTCAGATCGCAACACAGGTAACGAGGTTCAGCTCGGCATGAGCAACATAAAACTGATTATTTTCATTCGTAGAAATATCTAATCATCAGCTTAGCAACAACTAACTATTTACGCTTGGAGACACAAGACTGAGATATCCTTGACAACCGTCGTTAAGCGAGTGCGACACAGTCCCGTCGCCACGGGGGAGCTTTGGGGCCTTAGCCCTTCCAAACAAAGCTCCAAACCCTCCAAATTGAAACATGATACACTTTGAGGGAGTTGAGTTTGTCAATTTTTAGAATGTCAAGCCCCCCCGCACAAACGCAGAACCCCCCTATTGTGAAAACTTTCTGGCGACGGTTTTGGTGGGACATCAACGCTCGAGTAGAAATGACAATGTCTACTAACCACGTGGTCATTTACGTCGCTATAGCAACACGTTGTCAACCAATCCCTGTGAGCGTTGTTGACCACTCTGTAAGGTTTCATTTCGGGGCTGGTCGTGTTTGGGTCGGCGGGCAGGTTCCAGTAAATCATTTTTTTGTCTTTTCCTCCTGAAATTAACGAAAACAAACAATGAATCGACTTCAAATGTTTGCGAAAAAATGTGTTCAAAGCAGATACAGTCGTAGATAAAAATTGTTCATCAATACCTGACACAAGCCGCGTTCCTTCCGAGTTGAAACTCAGACAAGTGGGAGGGGCTTCGTGAGCGCGTAACACGTAGGTCGGGTCAAGGGTCGCGCCTGAGGAAGCGCGTAAACATGCGCTGAACCAGAGTATGATCGTGCAGTCCACTGAGGCGGATGCCACGTGACCTTCGTGGCATGCCAAGGCGGTTATAGAACCTGTAACACGAAACATCAGTATGCTGGACTGCTACAATTGCGTCGGTCGGATCAGGTTGTTTATTGCGCAATTGCGATAGTGTGGCAATAATGCTGTTGCCTGATGAGGCGCGAAGCATCAGAAAGATTTCTACATGCAGTCAATTGCATCTGAAACTAGTTGATGAACTGACCTATACCAAAATGTCAGTTGTTAAGAGATTAGACCAGCTTTGGTTTCCGAACCACAGTGAGAGAAAAAGTACAGCTCAGGTATGCGGCTGAACCTGATCTGACGTTGAAACCTCAACGTCATCACTTTAGTTTTTATAGATTTGAACACACATCAAGTCTTTCAACCAAAACAGTCACACATCAAGTCTTTCAACCAAAACAGTCACACATCAAGTCTTCAACCAAAACAGTCACACATCAAGTCTTTCAACCAAAACAGTCACACATCAAGTCTTTCAACCAAAACAGTCACACATCAAGTCTTTCAACCAAAACAGTCACACATCAAGTCTTTCAACCAAAACAGTCACACATCAAGTCTTTCAACCAAAACAGTCACACATCAAGTCTTTCAACCAAAACAGTCACACATCAAGTCTTTCAACCAAAACAGTCACACATCAAGTCTTTCAACCAAAACTGGTCACACATCAAGTCTTCAACCAAAACTGGTCACACATCAAGACTTCAACCAAAACTGGTGAGCAAACCTTCGTGTCCAGAGAAAGTGTGAACAAGATTGTCAGTTTCCGCGAAGATCAAATGGATCAAGTTGTCGTTCGAACCAGTTACGACGAATTCAAAATCGGAGTCACCAGGGCGCATACTCCCCCAGCAGAGACAACTGAAAAACACACTTGACCGTGAGCAACCGTTACTGCTGGCATCGGTTGATCAACATCACAAGAAAAGTTGGGAATGGATTGCTGCAACTGGAAAACGCCACAGCTTTGCATTTCTATCGGATTTGATTTTTTTGCAAATGCGGATGAAACTCTATTATTTAACCAAAAATTTACTCTAATAGATAGTAAAGATGTGGCAAAGCAACGCTGATGATAAAAAATTTTGCGCATTGTCGCGGAAAGAGAGAAAGCAAATGATGAATTTCTGTTCAAAACTACTTCGATTCGCACGCAAACGCAGCACGGTGCGATCGCAGAAAATCGTCACGTACGTTATCGGTCCTTTGTGAAGGTTCTTCCACTGAGCAAGCGTCTTCTGCATAGTGACGTCATAAAGCGCTAAGCAACCCTTGTGGTATCCGATGGCAACTTTCGTTTGATTGTTATTGAAACCGCAGCACAAAGCACTTCCCTGGTTCTGCAAGTCATGAGTTTTAATTAAGAGAAATTGTAATTGAAGCCCGTCAGATAGTAATGAGATTGCTTGTAGCGAAATGTAATAATAGCTTTATAAAATAATATCGGTTAATCTTTACAGACAAGATAATTGCTTTTTATCTTCAGTTTGTCGAACGCTGAAAGGTCCCAAATTTATCCTGTTTTTTGCGGTGATAGACCGAAATGACTTTGAAATGACCGAAAAAAATTAAATCATTTCGGTCAGAATGTCTGAAAACATAGGCTAATGAACACTGCTACGGCGAGTTTTGATACAACTGTGAGACAAATGACCGAAATGTTTCAGTGACCCCTGTCTCTGCAAACAAAGGACAGGAATGTCTCAGTGAAAAAAAACAACTACCTCGATAATCATGAAGCTTTCAACAACTAATAAGTTTACTTAAACGATATACATGCAATGACAAGTCTATTAATAGAGATTTTATGTGTGGTACGTACCAAGCAGAGTCCTAATAAAAAAGAATAAGTAACAAATCCACGCAAAGAAACCAGCGAGTAGCTGCGAGATCGCATTTCACATTGCGTTTCTCGCGTGGTTTTCTATTTCGGTCTCAGAAAAAAAGTAAAAATAGCTTGTTGTTGAAAGGGCAATTTTTCGCAAGGAGTACCTTTCATACACTTCGTCTTCACAGAAAACGAGCCGCAAAATGTAACAATTTCAAGTTAGATGAAAACTGGCTTTAGTCATTTACAGGAACAGCGCTAAAATTCCAATGCAAACCAGAAGTTGCTGTGCATGTTTTTTCATTAGTGTTTTCAGTTTCATTAACGCAAATAATTGCAAAAAGTTGCGAAACGCTTTCAGAACAGCCTTAATATGAAACACCCATTAATTCAAAGCAAGTAAGACATACCTCGCCGTCAAAAACAAAACTTCCAAGATTTTTGCCCATGCTCTCCTTCCAAACGGCGATTGTTGCGTCACAACGGTTGCCGACATGTCTGCCTGCAGCAACGAGACAACCACGCCCGCGAAGACGTTCCATCGAATCCACAACGTACTTGTTGCCTAGCAACCCGATCAGAGTCCCAGTTGCAGCAAACCACACATTGACGCCCGCCGAGTGGAGCGACGAAGAGAAAATGTAGGTTCCGCAAGACGAGTATTTCAAGCAGGTCACCTGGACGAAAAGAAATGTTAATTTTGCTTTATCTTCGAAAAAAAAGCACATTTTTTGTAAGATGCAAATAGGTTGGGCGCACCATACAACCGTCTTCAGAGAGTCATAGCCAAGCCCAGAACAATACCAAAAAGACATTACACCTACCGCCAGGTTTTTCAAGTTTTCATCGTGCTCACCGCTAAGACATTGAGAGACGAGAGACTGCAAGTATTTCATCCGAATACCGTGATGGTCGTGAAGTGAAGTTTTAGTGTATTTTGGTGGTGGTCGTTAAGCAAGGTTCTGCTGCATTTTTAGAGACCGTTGGAAAAATTCTGAGAAACTGTTTCTGTCCCTTACAACTCCTTAAAAACGTTGCCGAGCGCAAAAGCGGATGGAAAGCCTGTGAAAGATTTGCATCTTAAGGGTTTAAATAGCTGTGTTGTTTCCATCGAGGATATGATCAATCGCGGCAACCATCTCGCACACACGCCACTCGACCAACTCACCGAGCTTGGGCTTCCTCGCATAATTGCAACTCGTTTTCCGGTCGAAACCTCCCACGCTCGTATCGACCCGTCCCATAGCCCGACCGCGAGTTTCAACAGCAGCGGGTGCATGTCGACGCAATTGGGAATGACGTCATCGAGTGCGAATTTAACGAAGGGGTATTTCCCCAGAGGATGCGAGCTGCTCTCCAGGTTCGCTGCTAGTTGCCATACCGACGCCCAACGGTCACGTGACACACATGCCAAGTATTTGAGAGTGGGGTTAAAGGTCATGTCGGTGATGGCCTGACGATGGTGGTTCATCGTGACTACCAGAACCCCGTCTGTGCAGACAGGAGAATATTACATTTGTTGCAAAAAGAAACTAACACGATTTGAACTTTCTACACTTCCAGTAACTCTGGTATTCATATTTTCGCGAAAAAATTTCAAATGCGAGTAATTACGGTATTCAGCATTATTCGCGAATACCAGAGTTACAGGAACTGTTAAAACAATTTCAAACCACAAATGTTGCATCGTTGAAGAAACCACCGCAGAACGCAAAAAAAACGCAATTTCCCACCAAACATGAGATATAAATTTTAACGTCGTTATCCTCCAACACAAACGTCTCATGCAATCAGTGGAGGCTTCGATAAGAATTCAGTGCATGAGCTATTTGGAACTTTGAATTACCGTTTGCGAAAACATGACAGCAATGAGTTTCATTTAGCGTAAGAAGCAAAGTCAGTAACACCCTGGACACTCAAAACAAAGGAAAAAGTGACATCTGTAGTATAAAACGATTTTTTCAATCGCTGCTGTGCTTTTGCGCAGAAATCTGGACCTGAAAGACTCGTTACAGGCAGTTTACGTACTGCAATAAAGGTAACACCACGAAATCCGTAAAAAAACTGAATGAGCTTTTAGAACAAAGTATTTTTATAAGATATCTTTTCATGATAACTTATTTTTCCAACTTTCGTTTTCTTTCGCTAATGAAAGTTCTCGCGAGCATACACAAAATCATCGAAGAGTTTAACGATGTTTACTTTCATCATTCCAAATCGTCAGCTTCCCGTTCACGTGACCGGTCACAAATAAATCGTTTGTGACGTAAACGATCTTGTTCGCACCCACGCCAGCGTTCATGACTTGCAGCCGTTTGCCGCTCGATGCGTCGAAAACAACCAGAGCGCCGGTGCGGGAGCCGCAGACGACCTTCTTTTCACTGGAAAAACGAAAATTGTTTCGGACATGCAGAGGAACCCTGAAGGATCGCGCGAACAACGTATTTGGCTCGACTTGCTGCAGCCGTTAACTCGCCAGCCGGTAGTGCTAATCGAAACATCAAAATCTGCAGGAAGTCTTGCACTTTCGGTTTAGAAAAAAATTGGGTACTTTTGGATTTGAAAGTTTTGG
>Ga0210059_1006794_pt1 | contig 18287 bp, 12 predicted proteins | sample Ectturendosymbi2_FD_188042 | JGI IMG/M metagenome (GOLD analysis project Ga0210059, IMG submission 188042) | Ecteinascidia turbinata endosymbiont from Florida, USA - Sample 2 (SPAdes) (version 2) | ecosystem: Host-associated > Tunicates > Ascidians > Unclassified | place: Key West, Florida... | reverse complement strand
TCTCTCGGTAGATGTGTTGCTCAGATCCGCAAGGATCTAGGCGTGGCAGAAAAAGTATAAACCCAGCTAAAATGAAACTCTGCCCGGGTTGTCATAACCCTTTCCCATCTAGCAAGCTCTACAAATTGTTTGCAGTGAGATCTGAATCGTGTGAACGAGCATGTTCATTGACTTTAACAAAGGTCTAGTCCAGTGGTTCCCAACCGGTGTACCACAGGCGATTTATAGGTGTGCCATGGTGCCATTTCGCATTTTGGTATGTTGAAATTCACTGAGTGATGATGAGAAGCACCCCTCGTGAACCTGAAACATCACTGACGACGCAATGTCGTTTAACCTGTTTTCTGTCAAGCTTGCTATCTATCTGTGTGTTTTAAACTGCCAATCATATCAGGCTAGATTTAGTATGCATAATAGTAAGCTCAGATGCACGCATCGAACAGTATGCAACTTAGCAGGATAAGAATTCAAATCAATTTTTTGCGATCAAGGAAAAAACTAAATGGTATCCAGTCACGATAATAACCATTTTGTTTTCCTTCTGGCATATCTTTCTGACATCTTTCAGCAACTCAATAAAGTTAATCTGAAGCTACAAAGAAGGGGAAGGACAATCGTCGATTTCACTGACACCTCAGCGCATTCGTGAAAAAAATTGACAATTGGAAGCGAAAAGCTCAAGCAGGAAATTTTGCTTGTTCAAGAATCTTGCCACAGCGTCTGGTAATGAAGTAAATGTTGATATAGCATCCCAAGTTGTTCAACGCCTTGGAGGGCTTCGTAAGGATTTTGTGCTACACTTTCCCGAACTCATCAAAACAAACTTGGATTTGGTGAAAAATCGCTTTGTTGTTCCAGTCGAGAATGTTGCGGATTGCATGAAAGGTGAACTCATCGACCTTCGGAAAGTTTGGGGCCAGCTGCGTGTTTGAAACTAATAAGATTTGTGATATTTGACTAAAGGTGTCTGATGATTATCCAAATGTTTGAAAAGAAGCTCTCCGACGGTTACTTTTCTTCCCCAGCACATATTTACGAAAATCTGGATTCTCTACCCTTCTGCACGTGAAAGGAAAATATCGAAACCGATTTAACTTTACGCCAGAAGATGATCTTAGATGCGGTCTTTCCACAACGCAGCCAGAAGTCACAGTCTTGTCGAAAACGTCACACAAGAGCAAAACTCGCACTGAAGTTTATCTCGCGGTCTGCTTTGAGTTGCTGATGCTAAAACTGAATAAAATTTGATTGTAAAGCACATATTTTGTTTGCTCATATTTTTGCCTAAATGAAGAGAGAGTAGATTTGTTTTGTTCTGTGATGGAGGGTCACGACGTTCTGCTGAAAGCGACAAGTGGGCCACGGCATAAAAAAGGTTGGGAACCACTGGGTAGTCAGTCTGTAAGTCCGTCGGAGACACCTGTGGGCAAATCAATCTGTAATGAAGCCTGATAAGATGAGCAATAGAGACACTTTTTCCAAATTCAATGTTAAGAAAGGGAAAAGTTATGTCGTTTGCTGGATAATTTTTTTTCATGCACTCATAAGTATTACAAAATTTGATAAGAATTTCCTCTTGTTCCAAGCTTCTTTTGTTACCAGGTCGTTTCAGATTTCATCATATTTCAAAAATCTGGTGGCGCATTTCACCCTCTGGCAATACTGTTGCTCAATATTTCAACACCTTGCGTGCAAACTTTTCACATTTTTCCACATAATGCCGACAATAGGCAATTATCCCGTGCTTACCAGCGCTTGTTACACACAGTTTTCAAAACACGCGTGTTGCACACACACAGGGTTTTTTAAGACGTTTTATGAGTCCAAAACGGTCCCATAAATTTCCTGTGCGGACTCACGAAATTAGTAGTTTCACACTAATTCTGGACAACCACGAAAAGTTTTAGCAAAATCGAATTGTTGCTTTAATTAACGTCCAAAATCGATTCGCCTCACACCAAATAAGTGCAGTACAGTGTTGCAGTTGACTGTATCGCCTTGAACTACAGAGGCAAGCACAAGAGAAACGTGGCAATTCGGGGCATTAACAAACAGGAAAGCAACCAGCAGCAATAGATATCCATCACTGACTTCACTCTACTACTACTAGGTTGCACTATCATTATATAGGGATAAGTGAACTACGATAATTCGCTTGTGGTGACTATCACAGTGACTTGTTACTCATGGGCACCATCTAGCGGTGAGCATTTATTTACATGTGGCGCCATCTCCAGGCCGCCACAACAGACAGTAGCCTCGCTTGTTCATCATAATCATCTCTGGAATCTCATGTCACGTAACATATGTGACAGCATTTATGAGATAAACAATTATGCTACGTGATAATTAACGCTATGAACGCGTGTTTAGCAAGCCAAGTCTTTTCCATGATGTCAAACATTTTTGGCAGGCCAAGGCTTTTCCAGATTTTGTACATTTACTGTCTTGTGTGGTCATTTTCAGAAGATAATGTCGCACAAAAAACGAAAAGCTAGCCATCCAAGCATAAAACAGTAATTTTTAGCAAGTCTTAACCAGTGGTCTTCAACCTTTCTTGTAAAATCGCCCCCTACCGGTAGAGTTTGCGCTGTCTGAAATATGATTTTGTTTTGGAAATAATTCAGTGCCAATGAAATAAAAATGGGCAATCTAGTTAATACAAAACGAATGCAAATGCATTTGCAGAATAAATGTCATCATTCCCAAAATAACAGCTGGTTTCAACTAATGCCAACCTTACGGTTGGTGTTTATCTGCAAGCTTTTTCAAAGCAGTTTGCAAGTTGCTGAATTTTAGTCGCGTGGTGTTTCCCCAGTCTTGTTCATATTAAGGCGATTGCGGTATTTTTTACGCATGTGCATTAGGTTGCTTGGAAGAAACCTTGGTCAGCAAAATACGTCGTTGGAAACGCCAGTAATAGCTTCATTTACTCCCAAACTCTGGATCACTCTCACTGCACTTGATCCCAAAAATTACCATCCAAAATACAACACGGGTTTCATCGTCACTTTGAATGTCAATGAGACGTTCCTGGATGGTGGAATTCATTCGCTTATGCCGGCTAGATGACGAAAAAGTATTTCACCCAATAACGTTCTTCGCAATTTGACTTACGACGTAATCACCACAACAGAATGATTTCATAGCAAGCTTCAAACAAGCGGCGAAAAGGATTTTTTGGACTCCTTCGTTTAACCAAGGTAGGGTGTTTGGATTTACTCGCCGGTCTTAAGTTACTCTTTTCCTAGTATACTGTTCTGTTATAGTTTGTCATAAGTCGGATGAACACAGTACAGCTATATCCACAGTACAGCAAAACACTCGAACTGACTAAAAAACACAATAAGCACATTTTATAACTTGCGGCTAGATGTAATTAGTTTCCTTAGTCAATGATTGCTACGGAAATCGTCTCGCAACATCATATTTCCAGTATTTTTACAACAAAACACAATTAGGTACATTGTTTTACCCAAAGTACTCACCAAATATTATAAAACACACGATTACGGAATGTGACATTTTTTGCCTGCGAAACATTGGTTTGGCAATGCTCTACCGAAGGCCATGAAGACTTGTTTCAAGGCAATTTTGCAAATAAAAACACATAGGGTTGGAGGGATTTGTGACAACTCACGACGAAAAATAATTAGGCTAAACTTGACGGCAACTTGCAAGAAAAAACTTGAAAAATCCTTTGCTTTCGAAGTAAAAAGTTACAAACATATGATTGTGCCCGCTCAACAAAGGTCACAATCCTCGGAGCGCATTTTTTGCTGCTTCAAACTTTTTTATGCTTTTGCAGCTTCGTTATTCCTTTGATTTGTTTTGCAGAGTGAATTTTTTTTCTTATTTTACTTGCAGCGTAGCAGCTCACAATTATTCATCCCTGACCTTCCTGGTGGGAATTTTGCGTCGTTAGTTGTCGTCGCTAAATAATTAAAACTGATTGAGCATTTGCTGAAGCACGCCGTCTGCAACGTTGGTAGTAATTAGAACAATATCGCAGGTGCAGATTGGAAGAAGATTTATTGTCAAATCTACAAGAGCTCAAAAACATACCTGGTACAAATTGAAAAGAATGGCTTTACTTTTATATGTGAACTTGATTCAAAAGCGAAGGTATTCTGCAATTGGTTTGGATTTACAACGGAAAGACCTTGCGGGGTTTTGAGAAAACAGCCTTCTCTCTTCGCGGTTTAGCTAGAGCAAGGTTTAAATCAGTGATATCCCGAACAGATAGCCTGACTTTAAACTAAAATGTATTTGATTAAATATTTTTCAAGCTGTATTTGTCACGTTACTATACATTCACTTTAAAATCAGATAGAACATTTTAGTACAGAGCCTCGCGAACAAAAGACGATAGAAACCATTCGCAAAGAGCGCATAGCAACTTTTCTCAAGGAAATCGGTAATTGGTTAGCGTGTCGGTAAGCGAAAACGTTCACAAAGCGTGCAAGCACAAGAAATATCACAAAGGGTCTGTAACGAACAATATCTAAAACTCTCTGTTGCGAGTGTTCGCAGCGCAGAGCGTACGGGTCAATGAGGGCGCCTGCCCTTGCAAGCGGTCGATAGTTGATCGATTTGCACTTCGCAGAGCTTCATTGACGCTCAACGCGCAATTCTCGATTATTGAGTAGTGCTTGATGGACGACGTCTTCGGGGAAATTAAAACTGACACGGTGGGATACGTCACAAGAGATTATAGCGCAAAGCAGCAGCAAAACGCTTGCGACGTTCTATTCTTGATAGACGGAGCGCTTCGCTTGGTTTTAAAACATATTTGCGAATAACGGGACTTCGTAAATTAGCTGAACTTCGTCTAGCACAAAAATCAGTTGTTAATCCACTCTGTACTTGTAGTTTTGCAGTCAGAGAAGAGATACGACAGAAAGAGTTTGCGTTGTGTTTCAAGAGCTGTGAAAAAGACAGCATTGATCTGAATATGAAAAGTTGCACAGTCACGTTTCTTATAATAATCGGCTAGTCTACATAGTCTATAAAGGTTTAGCACATCTGAAACGATTTTTACCTTTTATAACTTCACAACTGATCATGGTTTTGTTCGTTGTCTCCATTACTGTAGCCCTGTAAAACCTACTTTTGAAACAAACGCATAGCGCATGAAGAAAAGAGTTAATATAATGGAATGAGTAGCTAGCAGAAGCTGGATCAAAGTTTGATCGACTTGTTAGAGAAACCATCATTTTTGTTTTGTAGATTAATTCTTTCTTGATAAATCTTTTCCTTCTTTCCTTACAAATCTAATTTAATTTCCCCATTTTATTCGTTTCGTGATAATGCTTAATTTTTCTTAATTTTCCTGATGTTTTAATTCCTTCCCTGTCAATCATTCCCATATTTTACTTTTCCTAATAGTTTTATTCGTTTCTCTTATTTTAATTATTTTCTGATGCATGTGACAAACAAACGAATGGGGAACGGATTTTGCTTAATTAGTTCGAAGTGCATTACAGACGACTTAGTCATGGTAAGAACTAGACTGTGTCTGACAAAAGATGTGTTGTGACTGTGAGTACTTGAGGGGAAACAAATTTGGACGAAGCTTTAAGTCAGTCCGACATGCCCATCAAGCAAACATGAAGCAAACAATGACCATTTAATTCATTTAATTATTGGAGTCCATTTAATTATTGGAGCAACGAATGGAACTTTGAGGCTTATTTTTTTCAGGATATCATAACCGCTGCAATGCCTACAGCTAATTTTTTGTCTTTGTTCATTTGCAAAACAGAACTCAATACATTGTCACGATAAACAAGTAAAAATCTTTGTTTAGCCGAAAAAATGTTATGAGAAAACGCTGAATGCATAGGGTCGAGAGGAAACCTACTAATTCTTTTAGGAATGTTGCCACAAAAATTTGTTTCCCAGTCTATGTAACTACATTCTGCTTTTGTTTGTGTCGCGGATGTGGATAAAAACCTAATTCTCAAAAACGTAAAACATTTCTTGTTTATGGTAACGCTTACTGTTAACAAGCTCTTAGAGAAGTTGATAGTAATACTTATACGAACTTGCTCAACCCTTGTTCAAACTTTGCCCTCGTTCAAAATTTGAACTCATTCAGTGGCGCAGCCAGACCAAAATTAGGGGGCACAAATATTTTGAGTTCGTGCGAGCAACAGTATTTTGTTTGGCACACCCTCGAAAAGCACAAAATGACTAGATATGCAAGAAATTGGGGAGGGCATGGCCCGCTTGGTCGTTCATGTTGCAATGCCTATGAAGGCATTTCCAGTTGACTCAGCATAAGAAGGTTAAGACCAACTCTGTTGACATGGGCTCAACCAGATAGATTGAAGTTGGCGATGTATTTGTTTTATTTCTGTCGACAAAAACTTTCACGGAATGTGTTCCAAGTACTTTATTTTCTCGTTTCTCTGCAAGAAACATTTATCTTGCTTGTTTTCTTACTTGTCATTTTCAGACCAACCACAGAACGATTTGTAGTCCGTTTAAAAACAAAAGAGCATTGGAACTATTGCACTGCTGTCGTTTTAAAGAATATTAGCAAATATTTTGTCTGTGCTCAAAAGCAATGGCGGTCCATCTGACAGAAACAGACGTTAGTAAAATCAAAGACTTTTTTCTTTTAGTTAGTGGAAACGACGTAGAAGAACCCTTAAGCATCTCAACAGGTATTCTGAGTCAAGCTTTGCATTTTGCTGACGTGCATCTTGCCACAGAGGATGTCAAAGAGCTCTTGCTGGAACTGGACCCGGACGAAAATGGAACGATGCACTTCACAGATCTCGAAAATCTTAGTTCTCATTTGGAAGAACCAGAGAAGCCGGGCAGCGACAATGAAGAAACACAAGGGGTTTTAGATGCTTTTCGTGTTTTGGACAAGGACTGCAGCGGCTGCATACCCACTGACGTGCTCCGTGACGTAATGGCGAATGTTGAATGTGTTACGAGAGAAGAAATCGATGACATCATTGCCGAAGCTGATAACGGTGATGGTCAAATTCATTATGACGACTTCGTGAAAACGATGACTGAAAGAAGTCTAGGGTCATCGTTGTCACTAAATCAAGAACAGTAAGCCACCACAACAAGCAATAAATCGGTACTTGCTAAAATGCTAAACTGATTACGTCCTTGTTTAATATCAGAACATTACATAAATGAGTGATACTGAATTGCGCCAGCGTGGTACGCACAATCAAGCTTAATGTCGACCTTCTGTAGGTTTAAAAGTATGTTTGTAAATTTCTAGTTTCTGCTGGAGAGAATCTGATGCAGGTTTTGCAATAAAGGAAGAGTGGAGCAGAACAACTAGGAGAGAGGATGATCGCTTGGAGAAAACTCCAAAGCGAATCCGGGCAATGGTTACAGTCACTGAGTTGCTCAGTCATCTGCAGACCACACCACCCACCTCCAGATAATCCCAAGGAAAAGCGTGGCTAACACGTTGGGAACAGGCTCACCAGGGACTGCCAGATTATGAAAATATTTCCCATCTACGTATTGGATCTTAACTGATTGCCTTGCTCGGTGGAAGAGATCAGTCTGCTCTTGAAAGAGACTATCTGATCCATAACTGGAGCCCTGCCAAGCGTCATCACTCAGGGTCAGAGTAGCCCTGGGAATATTGATGGCCGAAAGATATTCCAGTTTCCCTAAACTGCAGGACCTCCGAACTGCAGCCTCATCACCTGTTGCGGTTTGGCGTCGAATTCAATCCTTCTGAACTCAAATCACAAGGCGAGCAATCTGTGGTTGAAGAAGTGCCAGTGGGATATAAATGTGCTTAAGATTTCATTAAAACATTGTGTTTTTCATAGAAATGTCTGCGGTTTTACTCGAATATTTCGGTGGTTGCTCACAATCTTTAAGTCAAATTTGAGCAAATAATCTGCGCGTAATAAAAGCATCTTTCCGGGCTAAACCCTGTAGAACAGCCAATAAAACAAAGCAATAAGCAAAACGCTTAAAGCCCATCTATCGATTTTCGGTTCTACCTCCTTTCTTGATCGTACACAAAAACGCTTGTCGTTTCATCAGAAGCGTGCTTGCCACGAAAGCAATCGATTCTTAAGAAACTAATTGCCAGAGCCACCATTAAATGTTAATGGACGAAACACTGCGCTTCGCTGATTACGAACGGCGAACACGAAGCAGCGAACAACCCTGGCTTTTATTAACGTGCTTAACATGAGTATATCCCTAACAGTGTTTCTCTGGCATACTAACATAACTACAAAACAATAGAAAGAACTTCTCAAGGTTCGAACGATAGGCCATTACCTCTCATTTTTGTTTTTGTTGCGCACAATAAATTTCCAACATAATTTCAAAAAGTTAAAAACTAAAACATCGTGGTTTTAATACTTCGGTCAATGAAAGGCAGAGGCGAATCGCGACGACAGCTACAGAGAATACAAGAACAATGGCTTTTCACGTTATAACCTGGATTGCGCGCGAAGTGTTTGTAGCGACATTTTCAATAGCTTATCTTAGATTAGATGAACAACCAAATTATTGCTGTATTATAACTCCATTCAAGTATAAGTAGTCTACGATTCTTGTATCAAATGAGAAAGAACAGTCTTGAAGAACTTTCGCCAAACTCGATGATCAGTTAGAGCAAAATGAAACTATTTGGGCAAAAAGCGTTTTCACGTTATTTCAAACCACCTCAAATATAAATTCTTTAAACAGCTAGGATCTGCAATTGAAGATACAAATATTCGATTGAAACTAATTCTGTTGTTTCGGAAACGACCTGCAAGAAAAGCGCTGTTGCATTTTTTTGCGAAGGATCTCTTTAATGTAGGACGTCAGGTTGGCTTATCTCCTGGACGAAGCTTTCAACGCATTTCAATCAATGCGAAACATCAGCAATTAGTGTCGAAAAAAGCCACAAGAGCAACGTTAAATGGTGTAGCTTTTTCACTACGCCACATGCAAAACGTAAAGTTTAATTTGACCTGATCTCAAACTGACAGACAGGTTAGAGGAGAACTCACAAAAGTTGAAAATAAGCGTAAAGTTTTTAGAAATGTTGCATTGACACTGCAGGTTTCCAAACTTGTAATGTTAGCAATGACTCTGTATACGTCCTCGTTTGAGAGAGAATAAAAACGTTTTGTGGTAAAACGCATCGGTTGTTTTCTACGCACTGTAAATTAGCCTACGTTTTATAACCATATCCGCTGGTCATTGTTCACGAAGATTTTGTTTGGCTTAGTGAGGAGTTTAAAAGTGCAAAGGCGAGACCCATCTCAGAAATTTCATTTTCTCTAATTTACCTCCGCAAGAAGGCAATGTTCCAGTTATTCTTTTATGTCAACTTACGTTAGACTTGCAAACAAGGTAGGGAAGGGGCAACCGGGCAAATTTGCCCCACCGATATTTTTAAAAGAGATTTCAAAAGATATTTTTAGTTGTTAGGTAAAACAATTTGCGATCATTTTGCGCCAAACTCTTCGAAATCATCAGGTGGTTTCGGCCTTGACTTACTTTTGTGTGCACCGATTCCATTTTTTGCAAAAAAACTTTAAATCGTAAAAGAATGTGATATGTTATTGAATATCAATATTTTTTTATACCAAACGCCACAATAAATTGCGCGAAAATTATTTGGCCGTTCAAATGTTCTCGACCCCTTGCGCTTCAAATTAAAACTTTTAAATGTTTCTATTTATGGTTGTTTTTAGTTGGAAAATTTATGCAATGTGTGATAAACACGATGTTTTATTCTCTAAGTAAGATTGAAATTGGCATTTGAACTTTAAGGTATGCTCTTAGTGGAAGTGAATCAGAACATTCAAAATTTTGTTGGATTTTTAGTTTTCTGTGCAAAACGGAAAAGAAAATTGACATTCGAAGAACGGAAGCTTTTCAACGCAACTTGTTTTATCAAACCAGTCTGGAGAAAGAAAAATACGGATTATTTTTAGGAAACATCTAACAACGTGAACTTTCTTCACCACAAACACACCATGTCCGAATTTTAAATAAATGCTTTTTTATCAGTTTGAATTATTGGTATGACACTATTTTTCTTGCCAGCAATGATTGGTGCTTTATGCAAAAAGTGTAATACAAACTCCACGTTAGCCAAACTTTAGCAGCCAATCAGACCTGTGGAACGCAAGTGAATTCTGGATAGCCAAACATCACACGTAAATGTAAAGCCGAGCAAAGCTCCCCTGGGAAAATGTCGTCATTCAGATCGACTCAACCACTAAAAAAATCTTTTGAAATTTTGTACGTTTTCGCAGCAATCCATAAACTAAGGAAGTCGGAAGTCTTGTCAACTTTTTTCCAAAATAGTTCTTTTCCGTTTTCGCAAACACTTTTGACCGGGAATGCAAATGCAATGTTTCCCTAAACAGGATTAATCTCATCAAAAATGAACAATTTTGCGTTTACTTCAATTTTTGGACCTGTTTAACTAGATTTGAAGTCAAATAGCTCAACTCTTTCAGATAGACCGCATCAAAATTAAAGCAAAATATTAAGTAACACATGCCTGATTTCACTTTACTTTATTCAGTTTTTCTGCATCAGATGTACATTTTGCACAAAGGCCGAAACTTAAAATGATGAAAGTGCTTTACTGGTTACAATGTCCACGCCACGTATAAAAGTCAAAATAACATAACTTAAGACATTGATTGCAACTGTGTTCAAAATTTATAATATCAATCGTGAAATAGCAGTCACATCCAGGGGTTACTGGACAACTGGGCAATTGCCCCCATCGAAATTTTCAAAAACATGTTTAATTGTTAGGCACAACAATAAGTTACAATGATTTTGCCTCTCCGAAAATAGTACAACAACAGATTGCAATCATTTTGTATCCCCTGCCGGAAATATCAGCTGATTGCGGCCCTGCTCACATCATTCTCTTTTCACACATTCTTTTAAGTTCCATAGAGTCGCATGGGCACAAGACCTAGGATGTCTCGAAATACTTTAGTATTTCAACAACCTTTGATAGTTCCGCTGTCTCCACACCAAGGTGGGACCAATCCAGGTCTGAGGTCGGAGATACAATTGTGCCACTTACACTTGGTTGTCGGTCGGTCCTCTGGATCACATTTCTGTGGATGCAGCCAGAATCACGTGTACCACCCTCATTTCGTGGTGAATTCTGGTCACGAGGCTGAAACATCATAGCTGAGAACCCTCTGTTCCGATAGGAAGTGGCTCGACATTCACGAATTTATCAAGTTCACAGCTGCATACTTCGTTGTTGTATTATGATGATTATGATGCATTTTTGTTGTGAAGGTTCGTATCCATTAAATGGTAGCAAAAATCTGTTTCTTCCGCTCGGCTCTTGCACTCAAAGGTAGCACACTTTTGGTCATTACTCAAGTCCGTAAATGGGGATCAGAAGAAAGATTTTTAAAAACTGAAATTTTGCGTTGGTTCTAACTTCCAAGGTTCCATTTTGTAATAACGGAACGACAAACCTCACGCAGTACTGTTTTTACTTTAAAAATCCGTCTATCAAGCTTCTTGTTCGGCCTTTCATCAATCGGGAATGACACTTCGAAGTACTTAAACGTCTCGACTTTCGGCCAGTGATGTGGTCGAGTCATATTTGTCGAGTCACGAGTCGAATCGAGTCACAAGCCCTTCCAGTCAGAGATATCTAAAAAAAATTTCGAGACAAGTCAGAGTCGGGTCATGACTTGGTTAAGTCGAGTTGCAGCAACTGCCGAGAAACTTCAAGTTATTGCTTTGCAAGCTCGAATCAATGCCAAATCAAATAAAATTAAACATTTTCACTATTTTCGTTATTTTAATAGACATTAACGTTTTAATAGCCATATCAAAAATTTAGATTGGCTCCAAGAAAAAGCTTAACATTGACTCCGGTCCCTGCTCCTGCTCTGGGTGGAACTTAAAACATTGACTCCGACTCCGGCTCCTGCCTAAAATGCAAACTCCGGCAGGAGCCCACTCCAGCACTTCTACTCCGTGATCATCTCTGGAATCTTCTACAAGTGCACCAGATAGGGAGGAAATGTGGGACCTACAGGACAGTGGGACCGAATGAACACTTGAATATTGCGCCACCTATTGACGCTATTAACTTGAATTTTGTGTATGAAAGTGAGATTGCCTTCACCTTCCTTTTCTTGGGAAGGATGACAACGTTCTAGTTCAGGTTTTGAATTTATGCAGATTTTTTACAGTTTAGGGTACAAATCGTTCTTGCCAGGATCCACTTCCTAAAATGTGATGAAATGCATGAGCTAGGTTTAAGGCTTTGATAATACTTTGCTTGGGAAAGAGTTTATTTCGCCATGTTTTTTTGGTTTTATCAGCCTCAACTCAACTATTTTCCTTCCATTATTGATTTTGTGAAAAGTTTCGATCAGGGTACCAATGAAACGATCTGTTACTTATTCTCGACGCATGTTTCTCATGCAGAATTATGCGGTCATTTCAACCAAAAACAGCAATAGGGGTTATTTTCTGAAGACAACCACAGGGCGTTTAGAGATATTCATGAAAAGACATACAGGTTCAGACAAGCATCCAAAGTGTGAGGAATTCCAACATGATGAAGAAAACGACTTTGAAATATGTCCTTAGTCTAAGGAAGACATTTGCTTGATTTGACTGACTTTAGTTTTGTATGCGCTGTTTGCAAAAGAGTTCTGTAATTAACTTTCGTTTTTAAGTTCCGCGTCACATTAGCTTGTTTCACAAGCTTTTTTCTGTTTTTCGAACATTTTTCTGCAGAATGCATGTGGATTTAGGCTCATGATCATGCATCGGTAATTTTACTGCTTTTTCTGAGTGTTGGTATGAGTTTTAACAAACGAAATTTGTGACATCATTAAGGTGTACTTGCACAATAAAAACGATTGAAGAGCATTTGTACTTTTTCTCTATGGGCAGTGTCATTTTTTTTACTCGTGGTGATCTATTGTTCCAATAGGGGCGAGTGGTGTTTCCTCGGTCCCAAGGGGATGGGACCAATGGAACAAATACTCAGAAATTTAAAACTGACAAAAACTAAGAAAGGGCGCATGTGATCTGAACGCTTTTTTCAAAGTTAGTTTACCTTAGACCTGTCTTTATAATGAAAGAAACACCAATAAATTTGGAGTAAAGTAATGCAAAATATTGCCAAAAAGCAAAATCCATTCCATAGGTCCCACACTTCCCGGTATTTCTGAATAGGCCTATAATTTCGCTTCAAGAATTGCTGCAATCATTGCAGTGTTGCCTTTCCTTCAAAGCGGATCTTTTCTGTGTATTTATTTTAAAATTCGCAAATATTTGTTACTTTGGAATCAAAGCATTTGATGCGCATTCGACTAAATGGATCATAACAAAGGTTATAAAACACATGATATGGGTCTGGTGACGTAACAATCAAGCCAAAATCGTGCTGTGTAACGCTTCAGTGCATCAGCTATCGAATACCACTGAGATTGTCACTCGTTGGGAGTCAAGCATTGTGGTTCTCACGAAGGTTATGAATGTGCAGGTATTTTGTTGAGTCTATGTTCAAAATAAGATAAAAGAGTAGAGAAACTGTTCCACTGGGTAGTTTACTAGGTTGCTTAACCCAATCGTGGCATGACCAACGTCACAATAAGGGCATCATTCAATAACATTTACTAGCCTGTATACAGTAGCACGCGGGGTTTTGGACGTTTCTCGTAGCTTATCCATTAATTAGGGGAGATGTGGGACCAATGAGCCATTTTTTACGTTTGAGGTTGCAAGTCGCAAAGTTTAGCTAGCAAATCTCCAAAATTTAGCATGAGTAATAATCATCTCTCCGTCTATCCACGTACAAAAAATCAGTAGGATTCAATTTCAAGAAGTGGTTGAAAATTGGACGTGAAACAAATTTTTTTGGCTCATTGGTCCCACATGTGTGGGCTCAATGGACCACCGATGTGGGACCTTTGAACCACCTCTAAGAATCCTGTCATGTTTAGATGCAATACAGCGTATTTTTCCAAAAACAGAGATTTCGAGATACTGCAAGATTTCTCGTTGCAACACAATTTATACAATGTAACGATTTGCAACGAAAGAATATAAGTAACGAAATGAAGTGGGCTACGATGTAACTACAGAGATATGAATTGGACTGTTACCCTGGGTTGGTTAGCACAAGTTGCAACCGTTTCTCAGTCTTAAGCACCTTCAAATTCTATACTGAGAAAAATTGGCATCAAATCCGAAAACATCAGAATGGCGCTTTGTGGGCTACTACAAACTTCAAAGTCACCATCATCGTCAGGTCCGCATATCACCCAGGAACGTAACGAAGTTAGACGGCACCCGGGGCAAGAAGCAAGTTTGGCGCCTTAAAACCTGAGATCTTTCAGAAAGATATTTGTTGTGTTGAAGAAAGTACTTGTGGCATTGTTGGGACTTTTCGGCGCCCCCATCAGACATTTGGCCCCTCCCGCAGTGATTCGTCCCCCCATAATGATCCGGCACCCGGCGAATTGAGCCCCCTTGCTCCACCTCGTTGTGCCCCTGTTAGCACCAATTCTGAAAACAATTTGAAATTTCAAAATTGGAATAGACTTTTACCATGCAGTAACAACCCGCCTCAATAATTTGGTCCGAAGATCCGCTCAATACACCACCAATATACGGCTCGGTTAAGGAGTAACCATTTGCTGTGTCACTGTCTTAATGTACTGAGTTTATAATGCCATTCGCATCGCTAAATACGGATAGTTGACACCTCACGATTTTATACGCACCTTTGGTTTGTCTCTAGCTGTGCGCGAAATCTTGCGCTTAGATGCTTCGTATTATTAGATGATTGCTTTCTATATACTGCCCTAAGATGCTTCGTATAGCTTGGAAACTAGATGACGAAAATCAGCAAAAATCTATTTATATGTCTGGCAACGCACCTATCTTCAGTATCCATCAAATGTTTTCTCACCGAACCACAACCTTAGTTTTTGACTTATTGGATCTATCGACGTAGAATACTCAGTCATGATCTTTGGAAGATTTTCGCAGACTAATTTGATGCTCCATCACATCTCTCAACGTTTTAATCAACCCTTCTTGATAAAACAATCCTTCTTTGGTTTTACTAATTTTGGAAGTCGGCATGTTTAAGCTGGAGACTTTACACAAAATTTTAAGGGACCTTTGAACCGCTGGATCATTGGTCTCATTCTCGCATGGTTCAAAGGTCCCTTCCGCCGTCATTTTTGCATTACGTGTCATAACAAAAAAGTGTACAGTATCAAATTATCAACCTCTTTCAGTTTTCAAACTTTTTCCTTGAGCGTATAGCATTTGCAAAAAATCTTTCGAAAAAAGCTGCCTGTCATTTCCAAAAAAAACGCAGGCCCCAAAATTTCACTTTCTTCCTTCAAAATTACAATTAGTCCACAAAAATTGATTTAACAGCTATAGCTCTTCTAAAACACGTACAGGTGACAGAAAGCAACCTCAACTTCACTGCCAAAACGGCAACCACACACGTTCGCTAAGTGGCCAGAATAGCCTACGGTCATTGAGACCACCCTGGTCAATGATCCCACATCTCCCCTAATTTTATTGTACTGATATTGGTGAAAGCAACCAATACTGATATAGCTATCAGAAAATACCCAATCGGCAGTGGCGTAAGTAGAGGTTTCAACCAGGGGGGCAAAGCTTAGCTTAAGGGGCACAACGGTCACCGTAGGGGGCCCACTAGCCAAAACTCGGAAAAAAAGTTAAGAAATGTTAGTGAATCACTGGATGTCGTGGATGTCGGTACAAGCTAAAAAAACAACAACCTAAAGAATATTAAATATCAAAATGTCAACTTAAAGGGACCCAGTTTTTACATTTAGCTTGCCAGAAGGGGCGGCTCGCTCCCTTGCCCCCTGTCAGTTAAACCACTGGTTTGATCCCCTGCTTTTTTCCTTGGCCCTGTAGTGGTTTCCCAGCTTTTTCTAATTCTAGAATCGCTGCTCCGGAGCAGGAGCCACACGCATGAAAACGATAAGCTCCGGAGCTGGAGCCATGTACATGAAAAAAGAGCTCCGAAGCCGAAGCTGTATCATGTTTACGACGGCTCCTCAGCCCTGCGGTTGGAAGCAAGCAAATTGGAAACATCTTGCTCTCGAGTTATTGCCACCAATAAAACTGTAATGGTGAAAGGTGGTTAAGGTTGTTTCGGTACATCAGTTTAGAAAGGTGAAATATCTATGGCTGCAGTGTCAGCAATGCCTTGACAGTTAATTGCCAAGTCTGCAATGCAGGCGCTAACGGCATTTCATTTCTCTATTTTCTACACAAGATTTCATCATTTTCCACATTTGATTTAAACTTCCGAAACTGCCTTATCCCAACCATGGTATAACTCCAATAAGAAAACTGATATCTTATATTCTGGTAACACACATGAAATGGATATAGCAAACTTACTTAAAAAATGCAATTTTCGATTCAGCCTCAATCGTCCAAAATCACATCAAATTCACCTGAAGGTTTCTAAACTAAAAAACACAAAAATCACATGTTCAGTTAATAATAGATCCTCAAAAATATGTTTCACAACGTCTAAATTTATGTTTATTCACATTCAAATATGACACAACCATAAAAGCGTAGAGTGACAGAATGTGTTCAGTAACCACATATACGTTAAACTTTTATTCGCCGCCTACGCTAAGACCTAGATCAAAAAGCTGTCGATTTTTTGCATGTGACCGTCACCTGAAGGTTTACGTAACACCGAAATATGAATGCTACGAATGTGCATCACAAAAAGAAATGTTTTCTGACTGCTCAGCTTTAAAATTTCTACACAATTTATGGTAAAACATACCTGCTTTTCCCTCGGCGTCTACGAAATAACTTACAAATTGCACGAAATCGGAGAAGGACTGCAACTGAAAAAATTACAACCTTCAATTTTAACACGATAACTGGAAATGGTGCAAAGACTATTTAAAATATTTTTTCACAAACAAATTTCATTTCAATTTCTAAAACTGTCATCTCTCCATTAGAAACGAAAAAAGCAAAAGATAAATCATTTGACATGTTAGTAGGTTCTCATTTTTTATTACTAACATCGTTATGCAACGCGCCACAAGCTTGACTCGAAAATGTACACTTTTGACACAGTAACGGCGTAACACACGCAACAAATCAGACTTCCATCCAGGCACATGGCCAAGAGGAAATGTTCATGGGAAGCAATCAAGTGAGATGGAGTTCGAATCCCTTTTCGGTAAGTGGTAGTTGAAAAAAATTTGACATGATAGCATGGTTCTCATTATTCATCACTAAGATTGTTGTGTAACCCGCTACAAGCTTGACTCGAAATTTGACATTTTTGACATAGTAACGGAAATCTGTAATTAAGACATAACACACGTAACAAATCAGACTTCTATGCAGGAACATGGCCAAGAGGAAATATTCATGGGACACATTCAAGTGGATTGCAGTTCGAACCCTGGTGGGTAGTGCTGTAGTGCGGCTATGATCACTTTTCAGTTTGTGACCGCCAAGTATTTGAAAGTCAACATCGTGATTACGTTGGTGTGATACAGTTTTGCAGTTTGGAGTATACAAGTTCTTCAACACCCACAATCCAATTTATCGGAAACACAATTTAACAATTCTCATTCGTTATTGTGGAACTGTTCCGTGTAACGTGAGCTTATTCGTAAATACAAGATATGCAATTTCCAATCTTGCAAATGTTCTGGTAGTATCACATAAAATCGACGTTGGGAAAAGCAAGTCAAACGTTTGCGTAACATCCGGCTTACAAGTTTCGAAAAATTTTTTCCAATATCTCAGATTGGGGAACCAGGTTATCCTAACATGATTCAGCGTTTGCAAAGGACACCAGAATTACACTTGAAAATAGGTATTAGCTTTCAACATTAAAATCCCTGAGTTTAAAGCAACACACAAATCCTATCACCAGTGGGCGTTTATCACTCGCTCCTTTTAGTGTTTAGGCATATGATCATTTAGAAAATATGAAGAACTCGCTCAAAAGAAGAAAAGAAGAAGATATACAGGGTGACCCAAAAAGATGCGTACCCATATTTTGTTCGATAAAAAAACCCATTTTTAACGAATGTCTTTTCTGTTGCAGGACGTGATAGGTGAATCTATGGATGATCGTTTGCAGCTATAGTTGCCGCAAAAATGTCTTGGACAAATCAGCAGAAGATATTCTCCCTGGAGACCTATTTTGCAACAAAATCATACCAGAGTGTACAGATTCAGTTTCGAAAACGTTTCCATTGTCGCAACTTTCCACCAAAATG
>Ga0210059_1006793_pt1 | contig 18288 bp, 13 predicted proteins | sample Ectturendosymbi2_FD_188042 | JGI IMG/M metagenome (GOLD analysis project Ga0210059, IMG submission 188042) | Ecteinascidia turbinata endosymbiont from Florida, USA - Sample 2 (SPAdes) (version 2) | ecosystem: Host-associated > Tunicates > Ascidians > Unclassified | place: Key West, Florida... | reverse complement strand
CCCCCCCCCTTGCGGCGATTTTGAGGGAAAAGGGGGCGAATAAAACAAAATGGAGCGGTAGAAGGGCAAAACAACACAAAGGGAGCGAAAACGCTCAAACATGTGGGTTCTATCGTTACACACATTATATTTGGTTGAACAAGGATTTTCAGCTGTGACCTTCTCAAAGCAAAAAAACGCTTGTTGATTCATAAGCGAGGTGATCTACCATTGTACCCCACTAAAATGTCTCCCAATATTTCGAAGCTTTGTGAAGTGCGCAAAGCACATTCATCACACTGAATCGGGGGCCATGGGAGGTATCAATTTCTTTAAATAATATTATTCAACAATACAACTTGTGCTTGCTTTATCAAGCTTGGAGGGACAACGATGTGTTGAAAGTAAAAAGGGGGCGATGAAACAAAAAAGTTTGAAAAACACTGGCGTAAAAATGATAGTCTGCAGCACGAATGCAATGAAAAGAAACAACGCAGATTTTTCCAATCAACCGATACCCGCTCACAACCTTTAGTATCAGAACCTGTAGGTTTGCTTTTAAGCCTTCGAGGAATCAGCCTGCCACGCATTGCTTTCATAACTTGCGATGAATCTGACTGCACACGTCCGCATTTCATCATCAAGACGTCACAAGTGCGAAAGCAGCCGAATCTGATCGCAAACTACGTGTTACTAGGAAATCGATTTCGCGTCGGGTACGCACGCAATTTCAGTCCAGTAAAATGCAAGCAAAAGCACACGTTTGAAATGACGAAAAGACCAAAGGGAAAGTACGTCGTCAGACTTAAGTCTTTTCATCACTTCACCCGGAAGCACCTGCTTGCATTTTACTGCAGTATTTTAGCCACGAAAGCACGCGCTGCTTGACCTATTCACGTCTGCATCTTGCTGATTCGCAGAATCACGGAGATCTGAACCCTGCCAAGGATGTCCCCCCCGCGCTGTTGTTAGGTCCCCCCAAGCGCAAGGTCGGCGACGACTTATCGTCGCGGCAGGAGAAAAACCACGAGCGGTCGTCGACTCTGCGCAAGTTCAAAAGCAAGAGCTTCCACGAACAGCAAGAGCCTGCGCGAGAAAACAAAACCGTCCTGCGCACGGTCAGCAGCAGCGACAACAATGCGCGTCTCGTCAAAAGCGACCTGAAAAGCGGGTCGTTCGTCGACGTTATCGACGTCGTCGGCGACGTGCCGAAGCGGAGCCCGCCGCCGTGGCTGGCGATCGCCATGGAAAAGCAGCGGCGCTGGGGCAGAGAAGAGTCGGTGTAAGTCGATGTGGAGCGCGAGAAAAGAACGGCCGCACTGTGTGCAATAACTCTTTATTTTCTGCTTTGCCAAATGCCAGCAACAAATGGTTCGCGTGCGTAATTGTTTCGCTAATGTACCCATTCACTTGAGGTGTGCTCCCATAGTTACGCTTGCTGGCAAATATTCGGTCGCTGCATCTTTAAAGACCCCTCTATTGAACAGGGCTTACTTTTTTTCCCTTTATCTAACTTTACTCCTCGGGTTTGTGAGAATGTTTTGACCTCGGCCAGTAGGATTGCGGGGCGGGAATATACCAGCTCTCGCCGCTTGTGTCGACTGAAGCTTGTGCAGTGCTCTCTGCTGCATCTAGTGGCACCTTGGAAATTCCTGAACGCCTTTAACGCAGTGACGCAAATCAGTTACGTTGGACATATATCTGTCCTTTCAATAAATCTAATTGCACAACTTTTCTCTTCGCGCAGCTGTTGAACGTTGGTCGCATTAATCTACTGGCAATCTTCTGCCACTTCCCGGAGTGCAAACGTTTTGCAAAAGAAGCTATTCGCCTCAACCCCGTTAACCTTTCGTTTCAAGTTTGCATGTAAAGCATCTTGCATGTCTCTGCACTTCAAGCCTAGCCCTTAAAGAAACTAGATGATCTTAACATCGTCACTGTGGTAACCCGCAAGTCTCGAACATCGCCGTGCTGTTGTACAAAGCAACGTTTTTGGAAGGTGTCACTTCGGCAAAGCTTCAACAGTTTCGTCACAGTCAACTTTGCGCTTCGCCCGAACCGTTCACATAAGCGTGACGTGAGGTGTCACAGATCTGCGTGACGCTGCCTGCCTCTTGCTTACCAAGATTCTCCCTAATTGGGATTGACTTACGTACTCACTCGCAATCGCACTTCGATTGCATGTTGTGTTGTTACCTGTTACAAACATCTTCGAAAATTTACGCCGTTTGCGTCGCGGACAATGTCGACCGTTTCGGTCTGATCATTAAAGCGAATGGAATCTGCCATACCAGGGGCTTTGTACAGCACAGCTTGTAAATTTAACGATTCTTCTGTGCTTACGGAAAATTCATAGGCGAAGATTAGTTCAATCACTGAAGCAGATCGTTAAAATGTGTTCTGATACATCGGATGAAACGATATCGGTAAAGAGGAAACGAACGTTTGAAAACCTTTGATATTGAGGCGGTAAAAGTCTGCTCGCAAAAAAACGTACCAGCAATGTCCTGAGGATGCGAGAAACAAATTCATGACAGCTCGTCGTTCAGGCTTCGTCTCTAATCTATTAAATTGTCTCGAAGATCACAGGAACTTGTTTCTAGATGTTACGAATGACCACGTACCGTTTTCGTGGGTCATCGTTCTGTCAATGCATCATCGGCGGTGTTAATTCACCATGCTAGTAGATGAGGGGATTTTTGCGCGTCGATAGCAGTGATGTGTTGATGTCACTGTGGTGAACCAGGCAGCCAACAGTCAAGCACTTCACAGCCGTAGGCTTGTACCTTTGCAAGGTCTCCACATCTTTGAGGCCGGCAATCTCTTCGTGAAATCCTTGACTTCTCACCGACCCCAGGCTAGCGAAACTCCTCAGATGCAAATACCGCAGACTTATGGCAACATTTGCATTAACCCTAGTTTGATACCTTACAAGTAATGAACACGAATATTGTGTTTAATACAGGTAAAACCAAACAGTGAGTAATAAACTTCGTATTGAATTTCGATAAACCAATAATGGGAAAGATATCAGTGAAAAACAGCAAAGGCATTGACATCTTGTTCGCGATTTTTATTAGTTTCAGTCGCCAAGTCATCACGTTGTTCCAGGTTCAGTTGGTTCCACCACTTTGTTAGGATAGCCCAGGGTCGTCGCCAGTGGTGCCCGGCCCCCCATTTGAAATCTGCTCCCCCCAATTTCACGTTTGGCCCCCCGGTTGCTGCATACATCCAATTCAGTATTTTAAAAAGGTGGCCCCCCTGCTGCTAAATCCTGGCGACGGGCCTGGGATAGCCTTTGGGTTACTAAAACCAGCTTCAACCACGAAAGTGCAAGGAAAATCTGGTCAAGCTGCATTAAGTTTGGAATATTTTGTAGCGGCATTAACACTGCTCCAATAGGTCACTCAGGTTTTTGCATTGGAACAATTATATAGGTTCGAAATGTACGAGCATCTCCATGAGTTCATCTTCCCAATCAATGTCTGCATTTTCTACATTATCAAATCAAATGGACTCTTGAGGTTTTCTTTCCGCATCCCAAATAATAAAAATCGTCGTTTGCTTTTAACAGAGTTAATCCTGTCGAGGTGGTTTTCATCTTCCTAGGTTTCACGGCATCATTAGCAGCGGTGGACCCAGGCCAGGCGTTTGGGGGAGGGCAGATATATAGGGGAGGGCCAAACAGGTTTACACTTGTTTAAACACCCCAGGTTCTTTATGACAATCGTGGAGTATCACACAAAATTAGTTACTTTTTTGTATAAAAAGTGGCATTTCTGTTGGTCGAACTGTGCGGTCATTCAGAGAATCAACACAGTTTAAAAAGCCTTGTCATTGTTCACAAAACTTTAGAAGCGGGTCCCAAAAGTAGCCCCATTTTTTACAAGCTACACAGTAACAATATTGTTGGTGTCCCAAACAATCTCTTGTATCTACAAAAAGTATTTGAAAGATATACCCAAACTTTAGTTATTAAAATTTAAAGACGTGTTTTACACTTGTATTTAAAAGCCTTAAATTTTTTACAGAAATACAACACGTTTTTTAATTTTGATGAAATGTATTTCAGATTTTAAACCCATACGTACATTTATAACAAATAATGAAGTTGAGGAGCTTGGATCGAGCACATTATAAGCTATTGAGCTGTGTTCGCCAAATGGTGGCGTACGAGGAAAAATCTTACACTATGAATAACTTACAGGTCTAGACTTAGGAGATATATTGTGAAGTACAGTATGTATTATTTTCAATACAAAATGCGATTTTATCAAAAATGAAAACATGTACAACCACCCTGCATAACGTGATGGGTTACACATAGAATGAGAGCCAGGGCCGCAACAAAGGGTGGCTAACCGGGCAATTGTCCCCTCTGAAATTTTCGAAAACTTGCCAACTGCTAGGTGCAAAAAGTCATAATCAGTTTGCCTCCCCGAAAATAGGACAAGTTACAATCATTTTAACCCCCGAAAATATCAGCTGGTTGAGCCCCTGGTGAGAGCCGCATACTACGAGGACTGTCCTCAAACATGCGTACTTGCATACTTTCAAATCTTGGTCTCATAGTTGCTCATGGGTAGGCTATTTAATAAGCTCATTCTGTTTCAAACAGAATACTTATACTGGGTTTACTAACAATAGTGTAGAGCTGAAACGCGCTGCTAGGGAAAAAACTTTACTGCTGTTGCGTGACCTTCAAACGGTGGGTCGGTCGGTTAAATTGGTGCAGACATGTAGGATACTTGAGACTTCATTGTTACGGCAGCCGGGTACAGTTCAAGCTTCGGAGCAGTTTTAACAAGAAATTTCTGGCAACAATTAAAGAACGATGCTATACCCGAAATGACTTAAAATGCAGCTCTTGCCAGATTTAATGCCTATTAAAACATTGTTGCTTGAACAAAGACTTGCGCTTTATGCTGCTGTTGAGACTTGATTTTTAGAAAGTGGTGACTAGAGAGGTCAACCGCATCGCGCACTCGGTCCGCGTTTTACGATTTTCGAAAATTTCACCGCGTTCCGGCCGCACGGGTGACTTCCAGAAATTGGACACAGGGCCAGCGCCGCTTTGAAGTTATACATCGAATGAGTTTTTGCAAGACTGTATTAGAGCGTAGTTGTCACTTGCAGCTCTATCTGCGTTTTAGCGCTCCTTGTGGTCAAAGACACACAATTAGGTTATTGACATTTTCTCTTCCTGCAGATGGCGTGCTGCAGTCACTGCACTCAAAGGTACTACTGCACAAAGACTTCACAGTAACTTTTGACTGTCTGCACTGGCATGCGAATTCGGAACTAAAGGTAGCTAATCGGTAGATGCTTGTCAGATGACTTCAGGGCTGCAAGTGTAAGCAGAGAATTCTGCTTGTGGATCAGTTGGTGCAACTGCGGAAGTAAATATCAAATTTCCATTAGCTTGTGACAGCAAGCTTGCTTTGGGTTTGTGCGCACTAGGAAAGGAGGATATATGGTGTGACAGTTTGAAAGAAATAAAATATTTTGTTAATTTTTTGTGCAACTCATACCAGAGTTGGCACTAAAGAAAGATTTTGGGGTAGCACAGTGCTTCAAGTTAGGGGCACAAAAGGATGATTGTTGTTGGAGGCAAAGCTCAGAAGGGTGGGTTTGCAGTGCGGACAGGTAAATGTACAACAAATGCGGTCGCTGTGCAGAAAACAGAATCTGCTGACGCGGCGCGGACACAAATTTTTTGTCCACGTCATATCCAGTGGTGACCACCGATGTTGACGCATCACTGCAGTTCCAGAAGTCTGGTATCCACTACGGCTGTACCATCCACCCCTTTCCACATTTTTATTCGTGGTGACTTTACAACACTTCGGCCACTCCACCTTCACAGCGTTGCACAAATTCCCAGAGTTAAATTTGCGCTAATCATGCATTTTAACCAACACTGGCAGTTTGGCTTCATAGTAGCAGGTTTCACAGCAAGTCCTTTTCTGCTTCAGATGACGAAATGCGCAATGAACGTGCTCAATCCGTAAGCGTTTTACAAGTTCACCCATCGCGTTTATGCTCAAGGTAATTGAATATGGAGCATTAGCTTCCACGTGTTTACTCAAGCCATAACACTAGCACTAATGTTTGGTTGGAGTTACTGGAAGCACGTAACTTAAAATTGATCAATAGAGAATTCTTAAGTGACTTACCATTTAATTTCACCGCTGAGACTTGAAGTTAACGAAATTTTATCACACCGAAATTAAAAGTTAAACTGAAAACAATGATAATAACTAAACACGCTCTCACACCCAAAACAAGCCTGTTATTCTAAGTTAAACGGCGTTTTCCACCCAAGGCTTAAATTTGGTTCCTTCTGCAGCAATTTTTTTCTAGTCACGCAATGCAGGACACGGAAGAATGGTGCCCATGCAGAACGTAGCTTTAGCCGAAGATCGCGAAGTATGCAATCCATCAAAAATATCGTTAACAGAAAATTGCATTTTATTGTACACGCGGTAAAGAAATACGAGCGCGGCCACTTCGCCTGAAATCCCAGAACCATCCATGTTGCGAAGAGAACTGTGCGGTGGGTGAAAAGCTTGACGAATGCTGGGTGATTGTGTGGGATACGTCAATATGGAACAGGTGCGGCAGCATGTTTCATATTGTGCTTTTACGTTTGCTTTGCACACTGGTTAGCAGATAACCTTTCCCGGGACCTTTGACATCCTTAATGTCGGCCAATACACGATATGCTGCAATGTTCTCAAATCAATTGAACCCTGTTTTCTGCCAAAACACATTTGTACAGTTCATAGAAACACGACCGATGCAGCAGCTAGATACCTGTAGCAGGGCAAATCCAAAACTTCGGACCGTGCACATCAGCAATATCACGTTCCACTGCATGTTTGAAACAAGATTGAGAATTCCCCCTTTTTCCCTTGTCTCAGGCCATTGAGCTACCACCGCTGATCATGCCAGATGTACACAGCGGTCACGTGCGGGAAGCGAGTTCAGAAACTTCAACATCGCAGACTTTCATTGCCGGTCTAGGATGACGACACCATCAGGGAACAAATAAACCGCACCACTAGCGTTAAAAAAGGAAAACAAAGGCCCACAGTAAAAAAAAACAGAGTGGTAGGCCAGCGGCAAATGTCAGGTTGTCACTGGCGGTCGAATTTTGCGTCGTGCGAATAACAGCGACGCAAAATAGAAACATGGCCGCGCACAAGATCGTGTTTGTCATCGGTCGCGTAGCCGCCGTACGAACCGTATATTTTAAAACAACATAAATATAAATAAAAAGCTTTCACACAACAGGTAACTTGCACTATTTGTATAGAGACGCAACTATAACAACAATATCATAATGCTTTCTCGGGTGAGCTTTCGCCAGACCGGATTCATGATGGCGGCTCCGGATAGAAGTTCCGCGGCGCTACGAGTAGGAAACGACCATCCACGCCAGAATAAAATAAAACAAGCAAATGGGATAAACCGCCAACGCTTTTCTTCCTTGAGGCTGGCTGTCGCCAAGAAACGACACAGACGCTGAAAAATAAACGTTCTTTTTCTATTAAAGGAAAAAAAGACGACAAAGCATAATAAATTTGCTGAAATATAAGTTCTTGTTGAACATAAGTTCATGTAACACGAACACTGCAATGTACAATGGGGAGTATATATAACAGTGGTGTAAAACCAGATGCGTTCAAATACGAGGGGCGATGCTCCGAAGTTAAATCCTTGCTGCAACCGCTCATTGCGTAACATGTTTACGACCGAATGACAGGCCAGAAAATCAGGGCAGAAACTTCCAGAGTTGACCTGGGTATTCTTTTTCGCTGAGACATTTCGGACATATGTCCCGTGTAGGATTAAAACTCGCCGTAACAGTATTCACTGACCTACCTTTCCAGATATTATGACCGAAATGGATCAAATTTTTTCGGTCATTTCAAAATAAATTCGGTCTATGAGTGAAAAATGACCAAAAACATAAATGCAGGAGGTGACCGCTGCCCGCAATCACCAGCGGGTACCTATCCACCTCAAGTGCCGTTTTTCAAGTCTTCGATGTGACCCTACCGGGATTCGAACGCCCGATCTACCAACTTCAACACTCTATCTCACTGTACAAATTATTCAGCCGGTAGCCGCTGCTATTCCTTCTTTCACGGTGAAATCCAATGAAAATAAACTGGGTTGCTGTGAACACTCAAGTAAACTTTTTTCCGTCGTACATTTCGAGGAGTTTACTTTTATCCCGGGTTACCACGGTATCTTCAGCTCTTTAGAAGGACCAGCATGGTTGAATGCGCTACTGCGAAATCGCAAGCTTGGTGTACAGCACTGGCGCAAAGGATGTGAGAAGACAGTTTTGCAGATATCCAAATTCTTTCTAAGGTTTTAATTTAAGGCAATTTTAAGGTTGCTTCGTTTACATTTTTTGTGCTTGTGAGTTTTTAATAAATGTCATTTGTCGCATTTGATGTTCGGATATAAATTTTTGTCAATAATGACTTCGTCGTGCACAGTGCGTGGACGGTCATGAGTTTGCAAGACCGGGTTTCCGTTGTGCAGTCTGTCAAACAGGATGGTATGTTTTCGAATTAAAACTGTATACGTTAAAAGTTAGTTAATTTACCATCGTGTTTGACACAGGCAGGCCATAAATGCACAATTTTGATGCGCGAAAGTTTTAACACCGATGGAATGCAAGCCCTGAAAATGCCACCTACGTAATATCAATTCTGCGATAAAACAACATAAATTTTCGAGAAAGCGCTTGGTTTTTTTCGAGAAAGCGCTTGGGAACAGTTTCGAGAAGCGCTTGGTTTATGCATGCAAATGATAATAAACGTACTAGTGGTACAAAAGCACCCAGTCGCACAGCTGATATAAGGTTCTGTCTTTTGTCCTTCTACACCAGTGCTACCCAAAATATTTTCGGTCGCGCCCCACATTGACATAACTAAAGCTGTAATGTCCACCCTGGGAGACGCAAATCGTATTATTTCAAAAACGAATCATGTTTACGTGGTGTCAGAAACTGTAACTGTTTTCGTGCACACATTTTTTCCGGTCACTAAAAATCAGCCATAGCAAGGCCGTTTTCAAATTGCCACTTTCGAACATCGAACTTCCCATGTTGGAAATCACTAGTCAGTAGGTTTTTAAATGATTTAAACAACAGAACCACTCACCAAACACAGACCAGCCATATCCCAGAGCGGTGAACAGCACTCTGATGACAACCGTTACGGCAGACTGGGTGAAAACCATGACAATCGCCCAACAGAACACCATTGCCACCACCAACGGAAACATGCAGTACCCAAGTACGCAAACGCTTTGAAAAAAGGATCTGCCAAACAAAGTGCATTGTTGACCGAACTTTGATTTCTACATCTACAAAATGAGCTCTACCTCGAAAGCTCATAGCGAGAAAAAAAACCTTGCAATCGAAGGCCTTCTAGTTTTCATCACGATGCCATTATTTTTATGATGTAACAATGGTGCACACCTTGCAACGTGGAGACAGAAAACTCTTCTGACACAGAACGTCACAAATCAAAAACATTAGCTTCCACGAAAGTTCACGTCGAATTTTGGACAATGTTGCTCAATTTTCCAGTCATAGCCTTAACTGAGCAGTCAGACAAACAAGCAGTGAAAGCTTAATCCTCACGAGTCGGCCGGGATTTTATAAACGATGTTAGCAATGTTGTTCGTAGGGCAGTGGGAACATTATTAAAGCTTAGGGATTGTGGGTTAGTTTTTCTAAGACCATTGACTTACCGATGCCAAAAGCAAAACTCGAGATCAGGGTTGTTGTAAAAAAAACGACTCAAAAAAACCACCCGTTTTTTTTAAAAAGCCCTCTAAAAAAACAATAAAACCCACCAAAAAACACTCTTTAGTTTTCCTTAGAAAAACCTACGAAGTAAAAAATAAAATAAGCATTACACTTGTACAGTTACCTGTAATTTTTTTTCAATCAAACAAAACTAACAGCAACGAAATTTAAAGGACTTGAAAAAATGAGCAGAATAAATCTAATAGTTTGAGTAAATTCTAATGGTTATCTTCTTCAGCTCTGCACAATCGGTATATTTTAATCAATTTTTCTGTCTTCTCTACATGTAAACTATTTCTGATTTTGGAATATACCAAATCATATATTGAAAAAATTCACTCTATAGGTGCTGAACTAGTAGGGCATGCACGTAAATTTGACGTGAAACTGCAAGAGTTTGTATAGGAGTGGTTTTTCTGTTTTCTGTGCGCATGCTTGCCAAGCCTCACCATTTAGGAGCGAACTGACCAACAACACATTGCGAAACCAAAGATAGGATACATTTCTTTACCCTCAATTTTGAATGCCAAAATAGGTATAACAAGTTATTGTGTAATTCTGAAAATAGTGATATTGCATGATGGAATGAAAAGAATTCAGAATGGGGTTTTTCCGGTTTCTTTAAAAAAAAGAGCAAAATCTTGTTTCTTCTTAAAAAAAGCTTAAAAACCAATTATAGGCTTGTTGAAAAAAACAAAAAAATGTTTTTTTCAAAAAACACAAAAAAACAGGTGGGTTGTTTTTTTAAAAACCCGGGTTTTTCTCAATCTTGCTCCATGATAATTTTCTCTGATTCCAGGGACCCGATTTGAAATTCTAGAAACGCCTTAAAAAAACTACTCTTTCATAAACTGGCCATTGCCGACCAGAATTTTTCATAAGCTGTGAAGATTTGAGTAAATCTTGCTGATCTACCGCAAAAGACGATGTTGCAGATAAGAATGTCACACGTTTCTTGACATTCAACATCGCTAACAAATTAATTACCGCTACGTAGGTATTTACAGCGCATATTCAAAAGATTTGTAGAAATACATCAAAAAGCGCAACCCAAATGCGATCAACACATGATGCGAGTTCATCCAGAGTGTTGCGAAATGGACGCATGCAAAACGTCAAAAAGTGTTTGCAGTTTTAGCAGGTTGTTAGGTTGATGTCACCGGCAATTATCTTCCGGGGCACTACCGCAAAATAACCGATTTATGGCATGAAGTGCGCGAATATACACGAAAGTTGCAAAGTAAGGAGAAAAAATGTAGAAGGCACGAGGTTTTTCAGCCTTTATCGTCTCCCGATTTTGAATCACGAAGTAATAAGATCGCTTTCTGCACCGGAAAACAGCCTTTCTTAAAACAAATAATGTGGTCAAGGATTGAACCGCAAGTTAATAGCGATTTTACGAACTTACGACAATATGACATAATATTGAGCAAGTTTTATGCACATTATTTTGAGGAAAACGAGTGTAATCTTTTCGGAAGTGGATGTTTTGATGGGGAGTCGGAACGTCTTCGGGTACAAAAACAATTATTTGATTAGTCTTCATTTTGCCAAAAACAGACTGGTTTAGCGAAAATTAGAAGGGACGTCGCCAGTACTTGCTCTCGCCCTGCCTGCACACGCGGCACAAGCACTAAAATGCAATGCTAGCCAATCAGCACTTACATTTTCCCGCCCAAAAGTTGCGAATTCAAAGTGACAATTGCGGCACCAACCCATATCACGACGAAAACCTCGGCGAACTGCGGGCCTTGTCCTCCTGTTGCTTCATCCTTAACACCTGCGTCGGCATATGATATTAACAGGAAAGCTCCAATGTACGAAACGAGTGCGGATTGCGATACTGACACGACTTTTTGGAAACTGTTATGCTGACGCAATACTTTTCAGCATTTGCGTAATAAAGACGCAGGTCGAGACTTAAAATCATGTCATTGCTACAACTCGTATAGAAATACCTGCAACCAAGCCAACTTTAAACAACACAGACATTCTCTCACGCGGCACTCACCACAAACATTTCTGCAACGTGTGTCACTTACGGCAAACTCCCACAACACACGTTCGCACCACACCCATTTTTATTTTGCATGAATTCCAGTCACTTTCGTGATATGATCAAAAGAATCTAGCAAAATTCCTGCTTATGCAAATAACCAATAAAACCAAGAATTGAAATTTCACACCAAGCACCTTTTTGTATGGTTTCATGCAGTTACTCACCATTTAGCAAAGTTGCCATCACAACACATAGCAGCAATGGGCCCCACAAGTCCCCTGCAAAAATATTTGCAAAATTAACAACTTTTGAGCACATCACCAGACGTTTACAATTTTGTCTACACTAATTCTTTGGTAGAATGAAAAAAAACGATATTTTGGCAGGTGCATGTCTCTGAAGTCTTTGCAAAGTATATACTGATTTTTAGACACTTACTGCAGAGACTTCACACAAACTCAGTGGATTTTAGTTTGCAACCAAGATGAGAGTTGCTGGCAACCAAGCAACGGTTAAAAATCAAGCAGCAGAAAAGTACTGCAGATAAATCCTATAAACAGCAAATCCTCCTAGCATACCAAAATCTCAAAAGGATGTGATCCATGATATGTTCTGAACATTTCTTTCACATTATATTTTGCATTGTGACACACGCTGCTCAACCCTCTTTCCTTTGTAAATGTTGTTAATGTTCTACACAATAATTTTTCTTGGCTTTGTATGCTGGCTTTTATTTTGTTAAAATTGTTTGTTTTTTTTCTTAAGCATGCTGTTTTTAGCCTAGTTATTCTCAGCAGCACGCTTTGACCAGAAACCTACTGTATAAACAAAGATTGTGAAATTAGAATGTACAACTGACTTTGCATGTTTACCTAATAAATATCAACAACTGCAAACTATCCATGTGCATTTTTGTTTTTAGTGAATGAAGTCAAACTAAACCCAAAAAAGCTTGTTTCTTACATTCTTGAAGCAAGGTTGAGTTTTTCTTGGGATATACCAAATGTGCAAACTTCATTCCAACAGCTTTCAAATCACGCATCTGAAACACAAAGAACAACCAATTATAATATTCCATTGCATGTCCTATGAGACTTTGAAACAATCTTTCCAAACTACACAATAACAGCAATGGCAATATTTTCAATAAGCACTCTTGCACACAAAATACAAACATGCCTAGAACTACTCACTATGGTTTCCCTGACTGGCTCATCAATAGTCGATAGACCATCATCAACTTCGCTTTCATCAGTTTGGTTATTGGTAAGCTCTCCCTCAACAGGCGAATTGTAAGAAACTTCTTGAAAATCAGCCATTACAGTCTGTTAAATCTATAGAAAATTCACAATGCAATAGTTCCATTACTAGCCACCAGTGGTTACAGAATATTGACAAAAAATGTAATGACTCATTAAAGTGCAACCAAAGTTTGTGTGACAAAGGAAAAATAGGAAAAGTTAGCACTTTACAATGCATCAACTATAAATTCAAGTAGCATGAGTTGGTTTCAGCTTAACACTTTCAGTACCAGGTGGTTTGCCCAGAAAAAATGCACTTGGTGCAAGGCAGTTGGCTGAAATTGCAACAAGATGGCTACAATCACAGCAAATTCGGCTTACTGCCATCTGCTGCTTTCTCTTTACAGTTTACATATATGTAGCTGTATGCATTTCCAGGAGAAAAAGATTACGACCAGTACCCAGAACAAAAATTTTTGTCAAGAAACATTGACCTACGTGTGCAGCAATTTTGGTGACCTCAACCAATCACATAGATCCTTGTGCAATAACAAAAGTGTTAATGAACAAAAGTAGTATCATACGTGAGTGTTCAAATAGGAGAAATCAACTTTATGACCCATTACTAATGCATATTGGATGCTGTAATAACCAGCTCTAACAGATAAATTGATTGGTGACACCTTGTAGTAGTATTTAAGTAGCATAGGAAATTTTGCATTGCAAAACTTTTTACAACACATACATGGCAATATGCACATAGGTTGACACTTTGGGTACTGGGTGGATTCCCTACAGCGATATCCACAGGTACCAGGTGTTTTACCTTTAAGGACCGCAAGAGCCACTGTTTTGTCAGAGCTTTGCAACACTGTTACTTGCCAGCCGATTGAGCTAGGGAGCTGTTCAAACCCTCTACGGATTCAGCAAGTGTTCTAGCTCAAATGGAAAAGAATTTTTTTCGTTTTGGGTGTGGGTTTTCTTTGGGTGACGTCATAATGGGGACATGTTTTTGCCCTTGTGAGCGAGCTTACCTGGCCCTGGGCACCAACCCAATGGGCCATTTTTTTGGCTCAAATTTCTTTTGGAATCTAGACTATCATCCAAGTCTTTAGAGCCCTTGATTGCCTTGCTAGCATATCTGGAGCCAAAAATTATGGCTGGAAAAACAAAAATTGGTAAAAATTCTACCCCTGCAAATGCTAACCTGGGGTGTATTCCATTTGCCAGCCGATTGAGCTACAGAGCTGTCCCAACCCTCTAAAGATGGGGAAAGTCTTATAGTTTGCAATGAAATAAGTTATTTTAGATTTGGATGTCGTTTTTTATTGATGTTTGCATGATAGGAGTATGTTTATACATATTTTGTTTACATTTGGATGACGCCATCCGGTCCTGGATGCCAAGAGCCATTTTTTGACTCGAGTTTTTACTGGAAACTAGGCTATAATATGAGTCTTTAGAGGGTTTGATGGACTTTCCAACATTTCTGATTCAAAAATCATGGCCAAAATGCCACAAATTAATTAGGGAAATCCTTGCCAATTCCCTACGGCATTCTTGAAATATTTGGAATTTTTTGGCCATAAGCTCAATCAGCTGGCGAGTTGTGGCTTTTAGCCAAAATGACTAAGGTTACCATTTGTGGGATTTAAATTTATATCCAATTTTTGGTTTGTGAGCCAAAATTTTGGCTCCAGACAAGCTAGAAAGCCAACCAGGGGATCCATAGACTCAGATGATAGCCTAGTTTCCAAAAAACACTTGAGTCACAAAAATGGCATATTGTATTGGCTCCCAGGGTCATAAAACCAGGATTTTTGATCAGAAGGTATATATACGTGGTGCAGTAACCTGTGCTTAATTTCTCCCACATATATATACGTGAGCCGGTACCCAAAGTGTTAATGGTAAGTGACACTGGTAACCAATATGCTTTCTGGCATCTTCTAGCAGGCATTCAACCATGAGCACCAGAAAATGGGGTAGGAGGACCTAACCTGATTTTGAAATTTGATATTTTCATGTAAAATAGTATTTCAATACAGTTGACCCCCTGTAAAAATGGTTTTGGGCACCACCTGCAAAATCCACAATTGGCCCCCAGTGGAAAAATCCTTTCAACACCCATGTATTCAACATTTTTATAGTGACAATTAGTTCTTTGCCAAGTAAATATCAGAGTTACAGCATGTAAGGCACTTTGGATTATATCAACTAGTTGTAACATTATAGCAAGAATATGGTTCTGGCACTTGTGCAGAAGAAATCATTGCTTGTATAACCAATCTCAAAAACACTTCATCTAGTGGAATTGATGGCATATCAACTAAGTTCCTAAAGCTGGCCAAAGCCACTATTGCCCCAATACTTGCAAAGCTGTTTAATAAGAGGATGGAAAGTGGAGAATATCCTGATTGTTTAAAAATTTCACAAATTGTTCCAGTTCCAAAGTGTTCCATACTCAGTCATTATAGTCCAATATCTATTTTGCCAACAGTACCCAAAATTTTTGAAAAAATTAATTATGCCAGAGTAAGCAATTTTCTCAACAAAAATAAACTTCTTACAAACTTTCAATACGGAGTTAGAAACAATGCATCAACTGAATTAGCTGTATCTGCCATTTATGAAAGTTTTTTGGAAAACATGGATAAGGGTAAAACCACATGTGCTGTTTTTCTTGATTTAAGTAAAGCGTTCGATACTGTTGACCACAAAATATTGCTATGTATTATGGTATTAGAGGTAAGCACAACTCATTTTTTGAATCTTACTTAACTAATCGTAAGCAATTATTCATCAAGTTTTCAAACAATTAAGTGTGGTGTCCTGCAAGGTTCAGTAATGGATCCTTTATTATTTTTAATTTATGTGAATGATCGTCCTTGTGCTTCTAGTTTTCAAACTACACTTTTCGCAGATGACACTAGTTTGCATTTATCTCACAAAGATATTAAAATGTTACAACTTAATGTCCAAAATGAACTTGATAAAGTCGATACTTGGATGAGGTCTAACAGATTATCAATAAACTATAATAAAACAGCTTACATGATATTAACTGCAACACGTTCTCAAAATTGTAATTTTGAAATTTCTATGAATGGTGTGAGAATACAGCAAACTGACAGTATCAAGTATCTTGGTGTTATAATTGATAATAAACTTTCGTGGAAACCGCAAATTAGTAGTCTCTGTAGGAAACTTTCTCAAGCCTGTGGCGTAGTGTGTAAAATTAGACATTTTGCTGATATAAAAATTTTGCGTTTGATCTATTTCAGTCTCTTCCATTCACATTTGCAATACTGCATAATTGATTGGGAACGAGCGTATAAAACTGTTATCCGGCAAGTGCTACAAAACCGAATTGTGAAATACATGACTTTTAGCGATAGAACATCAAGTGCAAGCAACATTTTTAAATTACTTAAAATTTTCAAAGTTTCTGATTTGTACCAACTTAATTTGGAAATTTCATGTATAAGTATAATGCCGATATCCCGCCCTCTTCTTTTGATAACTTTTTTCGAAACTGTACAACATACATGATCATGGCACAAGACAAGTTTCAGGAAATTTTCATCATAAACGTGTTAGAACTGATTATGGTAAAAAAATGCTGCAATATGTAGGACCTGTTGCATGGGGTTGGGTTTCCAATGATATCAAAATGCTACCATTCCATTCATTTTCAAATCAAGTAAAATCGCGAATGCTTACTGGGCATTGACTCTTATGTGTGGCATATACAGTACGTGATTTTTAACATGTTTTTGAGAGTTGACCTTAAACTGAGCACACTTTTGTTTTTTTGTTTTGTTTTTGTTTCATTTTGAACTCATGTTTTGTGCTTCACCTGTAATATTGAAACTTGACAGTCATTGAGTGTAGGCTGGGCTTGATTAAGTGACTGCTTTAGCCGTCTTTCGCCCAACCTGTGCTGTTTTACTGCTGAGTACTTACAGCGCAAACATTGACTTGTAACAGTTACTTTACTTGACTTGTAACAATTAACCACAATCATCTACGCCAGTGGTTCCCAACCTTTCTAGGCTTGCGGCACCCTGCAGAAGAGAATTATAATTTGCGGCACTTTTGTCGCTGGGGTCCTATGAACTAATGAAGAAAACCCGGGGTGTTCGTCAAGATACTTGCAATAAGCCTCGAATCCGAACTGTATGTCTGCCGGAAAACTCGGCCCGGCACGTTTAACTTCTTCCTAGTTCACAAGAGCCGCGACAGGATTAAAGTTGACCTCAGTAACCGAATTCTGCTCCTCTACGAACTAATGCGGAAGGTCTTACGCCACTTGAAAACACCGTAAGTGGGGTACTGCGTGGTGGACGGGCTTATCTCCCCTATTTGCGCTTGACGCGTCTCAGGATTATATGACCCAATTAATAATGGCTGCGAATTCTCGTGGGGGCGGAAAACATACACGTATGGCGGTTAGATCCACGGGAAACCGTGCTATCAGAAAACCCAGAATGTCCCCCGGATTTATCGTATAATCCGGATGAGACTCGAAGTATTTCGTGTAAGCTACCTGTCCCCAGCAGGCGCTGGGGGAAAGATTCTCTCTTGCGCCGTTCATAAGTTAAGCAACTGAGATGAAACCGACTTTACGAACCAGTGTAAAGCTAGTTTTATATTTGGTTTTATTCTGAGTAGTATTCTCTGCTTTATACGAAATCAGCGATCGTTGTATGCGAGCAGTTCGTTAAAACACGCAAAGACAGGGTTACTGTGAGGCGCAAAGGCAAGTTTTTCCCGAATTAAAGCAAACTTAGCAGCGGCCGAAAATACACACGATTCTGACAATATTAAAACACTGACAAACAACGCCTTAGAATTTACAACCACACCCTGGCAAACTCAAAGTCACCAAAGAAAAAACACAGCGTACGCAGACGCACTTACCACACGATTATGCTTGTCGCAAAAATGCTTAAAACACACTCCAGGCAAACCCAAACGTTTGGATATTTTGTTGTTTAATTGAATTTAGCGAGGCTCCTAAATTTGGGGTGGGACTCACCGAGATTCGTGGCTCTTAGCTCGGCCACGTGCACAACCAAACTCTGCTTGATGAAATCTTCAATTTACGTTTGCTGCAACAGCTGGTCTCGCCAAATCTGCTTAGAAGTTCGTCGCGTAGAGATGCAATATTCGTTCGTCGGCATATAATATTCGATGCAGAATCACAGAATGGCAGAATGACAGAATGATCT
>Ga0210059_1006792_pt1 | contig 18290 bp, 15 predicted proteins | sample Ectturendosymbi2_FD_188042 | JGI IMG/M metagenome (GOLD analysis project Ga0210059, IMG submission 188042) | Ecteinascidia turbinata endosymbiont from Florida, USA - Sample 2 (SPAdes) (version 2) | ecosystem: Host-associated > Tunicates > Ascidians > Unclassified | place: Key West, Florida... | reverse complement strand
TCTCAGCAACTTGCATGCACGTGTGCAACTTGCGATCAGAGAGTTAGTTTCCTCACAACGAAGCTAAACAATATTACAAAAAGTCACCTTTATCAAAAAAGTTTTTTTCCATAAATTTTGCAGTCTTATAGGTTTAAATAATTTCAATGCAGTGGCATGACGTCACGCGGAAAATTTTGGGGGGCACTGGGGGGGCCAGGCAAAATTTTGGGGGGGCAGTGGCCCCTAACGGCACCCCCCTAGCTCCGCCCCTGTTGGCAGTTGTGCTTGATGATTACAAAAAATGCAACCGACAAAACATGGCTCACGAATGAGCCCAATAACACAATTATCCTTAGGAACTGCCGAGCTTTCAACAGGAGTCTAAAGTTTCCCATAAGTACCGGAAGCTTTGCTGTTCCATGCACATGTAAAACCAAAACGTCTGTTTGCAAGCATAAGTTCTGGTCAACGCACCTGCATCGCTTTGCTGCGCTGAACTGCTTTCGTTCAGCAAAAATGTTGGTCAAACAGAATATCACCTATTTGTTCAGATTAATACCAATGCAATATTTAAAACATTATTTCATGTTTGCGTGATAGGATGTTGAGTGGGATTTCTGCGGGAGCACTTATTGAAAGTCACAAAAACGTTCCTCTCCGTTTTCTCAGCCGCTTTCTTAGCGAATCCGAAAAAAGAGACTCTCATCTTCGTTCCGAAGAAGATATCAAAATTTTACAGCATGGCATTTCTCGTCAGTTTGCCGCATCTCTTTGGAATAAGGAAACCTTTGAAAGATGCAACGGACGACAATAAAGATTATGGAAAAATACCTATTTTGTGAGTGGAGCGCATCTTCATAAAATGTATCGATTTAAAAAATGTGGTTGGTTGGGATCGTGGGAATTGACTGTGCATGACGCATGGCAAACGTACCTGTGCAAAAAGTGATCTACTTGAGGCGTTATGGATGAACGATCCAACGCCAGTCCGAAAGTGACCACAGCAAGTACACCAGATGTTTTTGCCTGAAACAAAACATGTATTAATAGAAGAACAAATTCATGACGGTCGCAGTTATCAATGTAGCATCTACAAGCTAAAAGCATGTATGTGTGTAAAGTCACAGATGCAAATTGTGATAAGATCGACTGTTGCATTGCTTAACATTGCCAAGCAGAGAAGTAATGGTCAGCTGCCCTCAGTTATTTTAAATAGGGGAAGTTCAACGTGATACCACGCCAAGTGCTGCAGTAGGATAAACCACTGAAGCTGGTAGGCTGTGTTCGAATCCCGGTCAAGTCACACCAAAAACTTGAGAAACGGTACTTGCGGCCTGGCCAGACTCGTACTCGGCAACGGGTGGGCGCAAGAGAAAGCCTCAACGAAGTGCTGCCATTGACCTGCCACCAGTGCAGCATTCATTGCAGTAGCAGCCGGGTGGCCAATGGCGATGAAAAGCAAGCGGAGACGGGCGCCTGCAGAACACTCATGACACTCCAAAGGGAGTACAAAGCGAGTGGAATTTCACTTTTACAAACTACTTTATTTCCTTATGTTGTTAAAAATGGAAACAATTGAAACAAAACTAATATGCAATGGTATATATGTATTACACAATTACTGGTTCAGTAGCGCTAACATGAACTCAAATTTACTTCAAAATGAATAAGAAAGTCTCACCACTTCGCTGACGTAGAAAGTCACGTAAGTCAAGCTAAGGGTAACCGCTATTTCTGCCAGAGCGTCGTTGTAGATTTTTTGCAACGTAAAGCTTCCGATTCGCGCAACTAACCATCCAATGACTGGACCAAGCAAAGACTGTTGCAGGACGAGTTGAACAGTGGCCCAAGCTGCCAAAAATTATAGTGACATTTTTTAAGTTTTTTGCTTCTGCTGTACAACGTAGCTTTTTGACAAATGTAGGTTCCACTCTAAAATGTAGCTGCACATCCAGGACGAAAGTAATTGTCCAAAACTACGTTTTACTTGATGTCAAAATACCTGTCTTTTCAGGGTCATGGTCTGAGCAAGAGTTAGAGTTACAGAGAAACGCCAGGTGGTAGCTAACATTGACAGAGTTTCGAGACTTGGTCTCGACGACTAGACGTGTCTAGAGACAATTTATTATGAGTCTCGACCACGAAGATCTCAGGTTTTGTCTTAGTCTTGGTCTCGAAGGTCGCATGCCTATCGGTCTATATCGCGACCCCTCCTATCATCAAAACGTGCAATCCTCTGTCAAAGTGGCACTGTAAGCCTCTAGCAGTTTAGCCAGATCGCTGTTACATGTAGACCATACTTGAAGAAGGGAAACTAAAACATTTGGAGAAAATAGTTTCGTTTAAAGCTCGCACGTGCCAAGGACCTTTTCTAATTATTCGTGTGAATTTTTACGAAAGTATTGTAAATGAAAAACGTGGCCAAGGGTCACATACTTGCGAGCTTGAAACGAAACTCGCGATTTTTTGCAGCGGCAAGCACTGTTTAGAGTTTCAATTACCAATTAAGAAATTTCCTCATCGTATTCAAATCTCGTTCTCACACATTCATGTCTCGGTGGCAGCTCTTTTGACACATGCGGTCTCGGTCTTGATCTGTAAGGCTTAATCAGATTTCAGTCTGGTAGGTTACGGTCTTGACTTACACCTTCAAGCAGTAATTCTTTCCGTCCCCAGCGTGTTAGACGCTCCCCAATATGAATGCGTGACTGCTGTGTTTAACAAACCTCTTGTTGCCGAATCATTTCATATTATTGTGCTTTTTCTGTCCTGCCTTATTTAGTGTTATGCCTGAATAGTTCTAATTTCGGATTGTAACTAATGTAGCTCTCGAAGAAAAAGGGTTGTTGAGGATTGCATGTACATGTACATATGACGCCAAAATGTGCGAACCTGTGTGAACATACGAGTATTTCTCCTGTTACGTCATTACGTTCCCGCTCTCACTTTTACCTCGACGCGCGCAAGGGATGAACCTGCACTGTGTCGGAGAACGTCTGTGGTTTAGCGGCTGGTACAGTAAAGCTTGGGGAACCAAATAGAACGAATCCAACGATGGAAAACAACATCGACATCTTCGTTTCAGCATCAAGATACCACAAGGGTGACACAGCGGAATCTGGTCGCAAATTGCATTGCTAGGAACTCGATTTCGCGTCAGCGACGCATCTTCAGTCCAGGAAATTTGTAAGCAAAAGCTTACATGTGAAATGACGAAAAAGACTAAAGCAAGATCAAAGAAAGTAAGAAGCAAAAAACAGCAAAAGTATGAAATTGCTTGACCAGTTTAAAACCAAATCAAAGCGTAATGCCTCTTTCATGTTGCTATCAGAAGAATTTAACGCTCAACAGACTTCAGATAACAATGAAAGATGTTGACAGCCCTGAAACTGCGTTGCAAAAAAGAGTAAAAACTGCCCGACAAGGTGGAAGAAAGACTTACAATTGAATAGCTTATACAAATTGCGATCGACGTGGAAAAGCAAGCGCAAGTCAAAAATGCTAAGAATAAACAAGCATCTGGAAAAACGTATTCAAAAAGCAAGATACTGGTATTTGAAGGAACTTAATTACTTGAATAATTGAACAATGTCACAGAGCGGCAAGGAAAAAAAGCCGAACGTAACACAGAAAGCGAGTTCCCATTCCAAGCCTTTGAATTAGGTTTCTAGCCTGGCACTGGAAAATTTATAAATTAAGTTGAGTCCTTGACGCAAATCAAGGAAAAACTGTTTTGGCTGAAAATATGGTGTCGTGGAGCCATTGTAGATATTTGTTTGCCAAAAGAGTTTTTTTGACTGTAGAAACGTTACTTTTTTCTCACTGCTTTCTGTACCTGAATTCTCTTTGACATCAAGCATTGCAAGAAATATTGACCGATCCGAGGCATTTCATGACGATCAGAAACAAAGAAAGGGCATGAAATTTCGTGTAGAACTTCATTGCAGCCTCCGCATTTTAGAAGTAATCTAATTAGTTTTGATTTTTAGAAGCACATTCTGTTTAGTTTGGCTGCAAATTCATTTCATGAACACAATCTCAGAAACACTTAGAAATATGAAGATACAACCGTCGAAAACGCGAGTACAAATTATTTATTCTTTGAAGAAACACTTTACAGGGCAGTGTTTCTTAACCTTTTTACATTATTTTACCCTTTTATCAAACAAGATTACCAGATTTACCCCCAATCCACTCAATATGGTGGTAAATCTGCCACTTATTGAAAATACGAAATTAAGAAACATAGAGTTTAGAATGATTTATCTAAATTTGTTTCGGTTGCAATTTATGGTTCAGTAAATTTACCCCCTTGGAAGATGAATTTTATCCCAGGGGTAAATTTACCCCAGGTTAAGAACCACTGTTATAGGGTAAGTAAAAGCATCGTCGATTGGCGTGCAGTCGCTGGTGACCTTGCAGTATACTCATCGCTCTGAAAAAGTTGTGTCATTCGAAATGATCTTGCAGTGAAGGCTCAGAAAAACTCCATGAGGTTTCAAAACGTTTCAGTGTTAATCAAAATCAAACATGCTGTGATGGAACCTTGAACAGATACAGAATATACCAGAACTTCCAAAGGAAGTTCGCGAAATGAAAATGTTCGCTGTAGAGCAAACGTTAGACTTTCAACATGCAACATTTTTATCTGTACCAAGGGATTTACATACTTGTCATGCTTTGGAAGTAGGGTGTCTTAGCCTTGAGAAGCTCCAAAAAAATCTTAAACACGACAATCGCCGCTCCATCATTCAGCAAAGCTTCACCTTCAATAATTGCACCCAAGTATTTCTGGTTTCCTGTAAACAGTGTAATTAATTTTTTTCTTACGCCACAGGGTCCGAGCCGTCTTATTTTAGTTAGTTCGTGTTATGCAAGATGATTTGCGATTAGACTTGTACGGAGAAGCACACAAGAAAGTATGGTACATATTCAGAAAAACAGTTTGATACAGATATTGATCGTTAAGGAACCGCCAGTCAAAGCTAGTAAATTTTGATGTTGTGTTCTTACTCCATTTAAGCTTCACTGTTTTGCATCTGAGCATTGCCAACTCATTTCAGCGTGTGACCAATTTTAAAAAATCACACCGAATGATAATAAAGCACTTTCAGCCTCCAACGAACCAACCTGCCTGCTTTGCATAGCGCACAAAGTCAGTGAGATGTGAGTTTGCAATCAGTGCAAAATTGAGAAATGAAAGCAGGATTACCTAGCTGTGCCACTCGGTTTGAACATATTGTCATTTTAGGAAAAAGGAATATTTTGTAAGGCAGACACCAACATAAAGAAAGTAAGTGATCGTGTCGAAAACAGAAGGCGAGCTAAGAAGTAGCTTGAGTAGGTACTTTTTTAAAACTTTGAAGATTTTCAACCCATTTATAAAATCCTACAAAATTTGAAAGCCTGTATAAGACCCATTCGATAAATTTGGTTAAAAATATTTTTTTAATTAAAAAAAATTCCATCTAAAATTCAGCAAAATAATATATGTTCTCTTAATCATAATGAGATAAATCTAGAAGTGCTTAATATGAGTTTGGTCTATACAGTAGCTAACACCTATTGAAAATTGTATGTTCCCCTGGTGTATTGACGAGCCAACAAGCAAAAATCCCCATCTACATTTTTATTCCCGCTTCAGTTTGACTGTACCGAAACAGTGATTGTCATTCACTGATTTTGCCAAGCCACTCGGTTTGGGAAAGCATTTTTGCTAATCAGTTCTACTGACATAAAAACCCTACGGATTTCTTTGCTTTAATGCAGACGCGAAGAAACATACACGCGCACATTGGCTTGAGCACTGATGTGCAAACAGGTTTGTTCCATACAGAAATTTAACGTGTTTTTCAACGGAGTTGAAATATACGTCAATTGTTAACCACTTTCTTGTATTGAGTTTCGCAAACGCTTTTGGTGTATGCAGCCAATTCATCAAGCTGTTTATATGCCATAGAAACACCAGCAATAGAGACTTTTGCCTTGTGCTAACTGCAACTTACGTGTTTAGGCATTGTGCAGTCTATCTGTGACGTATCTAGACCTGCTGTTTGGGAGGGGGAAGTCGGAAAAAAGGGGTCTGAAACTGGGAAAATATACGACGTAAAGAGCAACAGAAAGATATCGATTTAAAGGGTATTTTTTAAGAAACGAGTGGTACTTCAGGTGGTCACGATCGCTTGGGGAGAAATTACAACAAACCTCCCCCATGATCTGCAGTATATACTGTGTCTGCTGTTCCAAGCGATAAGCACAAAATGTTTTATTGCAAGTAATAAACTCTAGCGTTCGTTTTTTTGTAATTGAAGTGAAAAAATTTAGACATAGCAGCGTGGAACCTATATTTCAGTGGAGGCTGTCGTTTGCAACTCAAGTGGTGAAAATAAAATTCATTTGTTGATGAAAAATAAAATACAAAATTCCAAAAAATTCCTACAAACAACTAAAATAATGCCAGGTAATATTGCGGTTAATTTCAAACATAAGCATGCCATGTGATTTATTTGGCGTTGAAGCTATATTATTTGGGAGCACATTCAGTTACATTAAGGGGTTTTTGTCTTAATTTTTATGAAGTGGATCATCATCCCTATTGGCAGTAGTAGAAAGCGCCACGGGCCATAGCTTCTCCAAAGTTTAGCTTAGTTCCCCACGTGCCTCTAAGATTTTTGGTTGATGTCAAGAAAATTTCTATTTAACGTTGTTTCAGGAATATAATTGGCTGCCACAGTAACATAATTGGCCACAACAGTTTCCCCAAATAAAACTGTCTGGGTCCGGCCCTGATTCTCACGACTGAATCATGCAGTCAACTTCACCAGTGTCTGGTGATCGGCATTCCACGACTATCTAAAGAACTTTGCTGCTTTGCGTGAGTGGTCTCGTGTCTTTAATGTCTCACTAGGAATTAAATGGCACGTAGCAGTTACCAGTCCCGTCGCCACGGGGGCTTTGGTGGGCTTAACTCCCCCGAACAAAGCCCCCTAAATTGAAATATGAAACACTATAAATCAACAGAAGTTTTGCGTTCAAGCCCCCCTGCACAAACGTAAAGCCCCTCTGTTGAAGACTTTCTGGCGACGTTTCTGGCAGTTACTATACGCATATGCTGTCATTTAAAAATGGATGACTGGAACTTCGTTCTACGACATGGCTTCGCGTCTAGGTGTGGCGTTACAAACGTATGGAAACGGTAAGACTACAGACCGGTTTCGTCGAGCGTGTGAAGTCGTAACCAACTTTAAAGAATTCATGGGATATTGCATGTCGCATTGACTGTTAGCTTGCGAGCGACGAAAAGTGCGCTCGAGTTTTGAATCTTTTGCGAAGAGCTGCACAAGCGCATTTTCTTCCCCACACTGACGAGTCTAACTTTGCAGAAAACTCTGATGACGGCACTTTGCCTTACATCAGACTTGCTTTTGTAATACATCCCAGAAATTTTGACTGAGAAGAAAATGATTGCAGCGTACGTCACGTCTGTAAGCGAATCAGGAAATTATGACCAAAACGTCTCAGCGCCATTTCGGGAAAGAACCAGTGAAGGAAGATGAAATAAAAAGACAGCTTTCGCCCCATTCTGGAAGCAAACCAGAAAAACACGATTCAGCCCCCTAAAAGTTGAGTCCCAATTCATTCTAGTCAGGTTTTTTTTTAAGGAAAATGTAAGGCACCCGGAATGGACCTGTAGGGAACCGATTTATCTGATTCTAGGGACGCGATTTTCTCTGATTTTAGGGACCCGGTGATAAGTTTCTCTGATTCTAGGGACCCAAATCGGGTGAAACACTTCAAAAAAAACCTGTTCTAGCAGTAAATTTTTTCGTAAAAACGAATGCCGAATTTCTGCATTTTAACAGAGTTTTTGTGCTGAAAATCTGGAGCAGCTTACAGTTATATAAACGTGAATGAATTCTATAATGGTGATATTCTCAAGACATATTTCTGTAACGTTGTCGATAGAAGAGTGGCAGATGGTTTAGCAACAGTAAACGTAAACACTGTCACGAATTTCAAACAAACTTTTATTTTCCCAAATGTTTTGTTAAAGCTTCATCATTGATAAGAACAGAGTCACAACTCGTTTCAGGCTCCTCAGATTTCGGATACAAAAAGTCAGCAACCATATTGACTTAACTTGAAGAATATATGCTATCATAAAAGTTTGTTGCAGCCATAATGATCTTACCGATTTCTTTAAGCAAAGCGACCACAGCCACAGGATCTGTGGCACTGATGATTGAACCAAAGATAAGAGCAATGTAGATTTTGGTTTCCCAGTCAGAGATTCTTCCTATTTCAGGAATCACAAGGGATAAGCTCGCTGAGAGCATTGTCGCAAGCAAAAGTCCGGGAACAGCAAGTAAGCTTACATGTCCGATGGACCTGTAGACAAGCTAGCATGACAATATATCTGGTGAAATCACGTACAAAATTATTCAATTATTTTCACAGCTGATCATCTTTTTGTTTTGGGATTTTAGGAACAGTTACATGTATGTCAGTCTGATACAGATTTTACGCGGAGTCCTGAGTATAACGCTTCTGAGCCGGGGGTTGACCAAAGCGCTCTCTGACTTGGCCACTTTCCCTATACTTCAATTTTGCAACTCAAAGAGTGCTTGTTTTTTGCTTGGAAACCCACAGCAGCAGGGCCGGCCTTAAGCCGATGCAACCGATGCGGCTGCATTGGACCCCGCGCCTAAGGGGGCCCCGCACCATGACGTTTGGACGGTTGTTCATTTCTGACAGATACTGCACTTCTTGCACACGAGAATTGGAGAAAGGCTTATAAATATCATTGTTAAGCAATAATCATCTCGTTTGAATCAATGGTGAATCTCGTTTGAATGAATGGTGAAAAAATTTCCTAATTACATTGAACGTTATCAAACGTGCTCATTTCTCATGCTGAGCGTTATATTTGCCCTCCACCAGGTTTTACTCTTTATGGATGGATTTTGGTTGTTTCTAGTACCCGTTGAAACTGAAGTATAGACCTACAGCTACTGCGTACAAGGTGTGCACTGATTCGACTGGCAATGAACAGATCAAGACCAGTATCTGTCGTATTAACTTTGATGGCAGTTCTGCTAAGGTAACGTCGTTCAGTTCTCGAAAGCTTCTTTTTCGGAAAGTTTTTGGTTAGTTGCTTGCGGGCAGGGCCGGATTAAGGGAGGGGGGGGGCAACGGGGGCAATTGCTCCGGGCCCTCCGCTCTAAGCGGGTTCCCCTTGATGACATTTATTTGTTTTAAATAAAGTATTCGCTTGAAAAATTGTCGTGATTCAAAAGAGATACAAGAATACAAACTCTATTCCGATGTTGCGTGAGTATCATTAATGATTTCTCTGCAAGTTTGACTTTCTGCCAGCTTTAGTAATCACTACTAAATATAAATATTTTCGGTTTTGTTCAATGCAAATATATTTGAATTTTGCTTGTAACTTTTCCTAATAAACGTTCTTTTGGCATGGATTTACCTACTCGCGCATCACGCCTGCAGCACAAATGTCGCGAAACGATACTATTTGCGTGCTTAAGCAGCAAAGCTATTTCTGCTGTAGTTGCTGTTTAGTATCAATGATTCTGTAATTTCTTGTGCTGTCTGGAGGTAGCCGCAGCCGAACTGCGACTTTGTTTCGTCATAAAGGGTAACGTATGGTGGAAACGCACTTTTCCTCCGATGGCTACTATTTTTGCGTTGCATTATAAACATATGAAGCTAGTCAAGCAATTTCCGCCACATGTTATTGCGTGGTCCGTCAGAAACGGTTTTTGGTCAGTAGATTTGTAGAACGAAAGAGCAGAACACGAGATTGCAGTGTTTAGCTAGCGAGATGCCGAAATCTGTAATGCCATCAGCAGCTAAAAGGGCAAAGTTTCTAACGAGAAAAAGCGCAAGAATCTGGCAGTGTTAGCTAAATCGCCGCGACTGAAACGTTTTTCTCCAGCAAAGCTTTTAAGCAGCAACGTTAAAACAGTGGCGTTAACCAGGGCACCTGAAAATGTAGGTCAGTGCTTTTCAACAGGGTTCCGCGGAACCGTAGGGTTCCGCAAAACGTGTAGTGGGGTTCCGTGAGTTTTAAGGATTCCGTGAGGGTCACTGGTGTAGGGGGTGCAACCGCACCACCAAAACTTTTGATTTGGTGAAAATCCGGACAAAATCACTTAAAATCCGGGCAAAATCTGTGGAAATTTTGGCAAAATTTGTGAAAACGTTCGCAAAATCGCTGTATGTGCTTTGATTTTTCAAAAATGGCACCCAAAATCAGGGTGCAGACGTTTTTTTTCTTTTGGAGGTCATGTCTTTATTTTGTTCTTTTCGGGCAAGTTAGGGGAGATTTGGGCAAGTTCAACAATGGTGCTTGAATTGTGCTTTGATTTAAACAAATGCACCAAGAAATGCAGTCGTTTTTCTTGGAGGTCATTTTCTTTGGAGCTTTTTTCGGGCAAGTTTATGGAAATTTGGGCGAAAATCCTTCGCACCCCCAAAAAATTTGCCTACCCCTACACCTATGGTGAAAGTTCCTCGTTTTTAGTGGAAATGATTTCTTGATTCAGTATGTTGATGCGTCATTATGAAATATTTTAGATCACCGTGCCGCATACAGACTCCAGGTAGGCCAGTTAATTGCAGCCTACAGGAAGTTGAGTGCAGATGGCGGAACAAGAAATATTATAGTTGTTGCGTCACTTGTTCATTGTTGTGCAATTACGAAGAACGCAATTGTTGCATCATAGTTATACGATGTTGCCGATGTACAGTTCACAATGCTGACATCGGAATTCGGAGAAGTAGAGAGTAGACTACGGACTAGAGCTGCTATTAAGCCTTTATGGCAGTGTTTCCCAACCTTTTTAGGCTTGCGGCACCCTACAGAAAAGAATAATAATTTACGGCACCCATAGTGTCGAACCCGTAGCAATTTGCTTTGAGGTTTGATGACAACTTTAAAATGTATTTTAATGATATGGTAAAAAAACGTGTCAGCCCGCGGCACCCCTGGGCACTGTAAATGGCACCCCAGGGTGCCGCGGCACCCTGGTTGGGAACCACTGCTTTATGGGAATAAAGTAAAACAGTGTGAAACCCAACTTTTTACCATTTAGCCAAGCCAGATGAAACACAATAGCATATTTTCTTATGTGGAGCGAAATAATAACAGCGAAGGTGTGGACCAGACCTGCACAACTCAGAAAGCTCGAAGGGCCAAATTATCACCATAAATTTCCCGCGGGCCACAGAAGTTTCTTTCATTTCGATGTAAAGATTTCGTTGTAGTATGGAAGAAATTCTGTAGCGACAATTCCTTATTCGAGGTCGAGCTTTCGCAACATTTTCTGCAATTGAGAAAGCTCTAGCGGGCCGCAAGAAAAGCTTTCGCGGGCCTCATGTGGCCCGCGGGCCGTATGTTGTGCAGGCCTGGTGTGGACGGTAATGAGCAGTGTAGTTCAAATGTAAAAGAGGCGCCTAATCCGAAGCGGACCAAATGTAATTCAACTGCCGAAGTCAGAAAATGGGACGACACACATTTGAGATACGGGTTCTTCTTGGGAAATTATGAATGTCGCAGACACATTCGAGAAATGCAAGAAGAACTGAGTCATTAAATTTTTTGATTTTTATCTTCTGTAATAAATGTTTATTTATAAAGAAATATTTGATTTTCTTACAAGTAATTCGTGTTTTCAAATTTTTGTTAATGGGGGTTCCATGACAAACGCGAAAGTATATCAGGGGTTCCATGATGACAACAGTTTGAAGAGCACTGATGTAGGTGAAACTCACGATATAAATTTCGAAGCACCTTTCACGCTCAGACTGGCTGGCCATATTGACATGTTATTTTTCCGGTGTTTTGTTTGTAATCTTTGGTTTCTGTTTATTGTTCAGGTGAATGCTGTTCTTGCCGAGTCACTCTCTAGTTTATGGAAATGTTTTTTCTTAGTAAGAATACACTGTAGTTTTATATCATAAACTCTCTTCTCGCAGCTAACTGTATGTGCAGCTGAGTATCGTATTTATTCGATTGTAAACCGCGACTTATAAAGTTTTTTTCATCATTTCATGCGTCTTACAGTCAAGGGCGGCTTACATTTTTTGTTTCTTTACTTTCTCGACAGGTTTAGATGACGCTCTGTCATTCCTTGGCTACGTTTTGTCGACCAAACTCTTCTTTCGCATTCGATGTTCTTCAGCATTGCGTGCACATCCGTCACAGGAAGGGTTATGATAAACAGAAGGCAGTTGTAGTGGTGTAAGCATTATTAACACCGGGGTTGCCAATTGAACGGGAAACGCACGAGTACGCGAACGTCGCGAATGCATCTCTGAGGCTTAGGTAACCTATGTTCAAGTGCGGTTTGCAATCAAGGGCAGCTTACATTAATTTTTAACACCATTTCGTGCGACGTACAATCAAAGGCGGCTAACAATCGAGTAAATTCGACAGGCACATAATCGACTACTGGAAAAGCAAACGACAACGTTGCGAATCAGCGAAAACAAATTTTACATAAGATGACGTCATGAAATACGTCATAGGGGCCCTGCAGTGAAAATTGCTCCGGGCCCCCCTACCCTTTAATCCGGCTCTGCTTGCGGGTAATCTGTATTTTAACAAAGGCTTGCAGTTTTGCTTCATGGAAGATTTTGACACAGACTAAATTATACAACAGATCACTGCAGTTCTATTGCTATGCACAGAAGATGATAACAGTTGTTATCGAAACGTTTGCAAGATGTCAGTTGTATCGTTTGCTTTGGCCGTAGTATTTATTATAAATTTATTCTTTTATCAAAATAAAATTATTTGTACCACATTGAAACAAACGACAAAAGATGAGAGGTTGGTAATCCTGTGGAGGCCAAAAATCTCATGCAAACCTGGGAAAATTTTGTGAAGTGTTCGCACTTAAATTTGCCTCCTTTCTTTTGTCCACAAAATTGTTCGGCGTTATTTGTCGGTCCTGCAAGTACTTTTATCATTTGCCGCCCCATCAAACTTATTGTGATTTGCCAAATTGCGAGCGCAGATAGGTAGAAAACCCACCACCACTTCAAAGTCCATGCAGGTTCATAAACGTAAAGGACTCTTAACGCTACCCTGCAGCTTAACTACGCAAGGCAAAAATTGTGAATGTCATCCAGCACACTCGTTCCTGTTTATCAATATATTGCGCTGCTATATGCTTCTGTTTTCATCAGTCACCCACACGCATTATATTTTACGTTTGATAAATGATTACAACTATGACGTGATAGTTGAAAATCTTTGCACATTACATTTCTAATTCATAAAAAACAGTGCGTATTCCAAGCGCATGCATAATGAAGTATAATGAGTAAGTTCTATTACAAACGTGGGCTTTGGGGGAACTCGGATGCATGGGTTGCTCTCTTGTAAAGTTTGCTTTTTTCGTGTATGCGTCATAAACCGGATAGTTGATCATGCGCCCAGACATTACCTTTATGCAAGAACGCGTCTGCGATGTCGTTACCGAAAGAGAGATAAGTAATCAGTTAATCTTAACAGTTTTCTCCACGTTACTGTTCTTTGCCCGAAAGTGTCGTTCAACAAGGGCGAAGTAATTTCATTGTAAGTTCATTTCGCTTGTCAGTTTGGTTTGATTGACGTGACTTTGCTCTTGCGCTCGCCGCTCCATTGCAGGGCTTCCTTTACAACTTGCGGCTTGATTACGAATGGTAGCGGTACACTGTCTAATGTCCACAACAGCAGAGTACTATTAGTCATAAACATGACCGTAGCTGGGTGACACATGAGCTATGCCCAGGTCCCATAAAAGAAACTATTGTGTTATCATGTAGCCCACATACATTGCCGTCTTTTTTTATATTCATTTAGTTATTTTGCTAAAATGTCTCATCAAGAAGGTCATAGCACTGTTGACTGAGCACGATGACGTAATAATGCCACTGCTTAGAGGGGCCCCGCACCTGCTAGGGCCGGCCCTGCACAGCAGTAGCGCTACTTTTGGAAATATTCCCAATATTAATTTCTTGTTAGCCCAAAATTTGAACAGTCTTGCTCTTTTCTTCCGTTTATATTTTCGTCTATTGCCTTCACTTAACTAGCTTCGATATTTGACTAGCACTGCTCAAATGTTTTGCCTTAAAGCACAGTATCTCTTAATGTTAATATTATTTGTATACATGAACCCAAGCATTTGCAATAGGCGCTAAAGTTTGAGAGATTTTTTCTTTACATCTTGAAAACGTCTCAAAATAAAGTTGATTTTAGTAATTGCCGTTACCGAAGATTCACCTGCTTCTACTGTAGTAAACAGTGGGTGCTATGCTCAAGAAAGAAGTGTACCTGTCCAAGGTACTTTTACTTTGGGAAATGGCTCTTAAAAACAGCTTATTTTCTTCCAAAGGTTTTGTTGTAACTGCTGTTTAGTTTTTTTTTCTACCACCGAAATGAGTAAAGTAACATACAAAGAAAATTCCAAAAAGCTTTGCAGCAAGTAAAACGAATATGAGAAGATTCTTCACGTTGGGCGAAAAGAAATATCAACTTTATAGTACTTACTGTTGGAGCACAAACCGATAAACATTTTTTAGATGAAGATATGTGCTAAGCAAACAAGCAAATAAAACTACTTTCCTTACTGAAGCCTATAGTTTACAAATACGTAAAAGTGGCAGGCAACACATACTTCCAGAACACGTGAATGTCAATGACGTAGGCAGATTCGAAAATGACTACCGGTAGAAAGATATGGAAGAATAACTCTGGGTCCATTTCACTCACAAGGTAAGGCTGGAGATCCTGTAATGATTTGAACTCGCATATAAATATTTATAGAGCGTACAAGGCGTGGCGCCACGTGTGAAAGAAAAACGAGATACTATAATTAGCCACAATGCACTCTGCACGTCCAACTGGGAGCTTAAGATTTACAATGTGGTTTATTTGATATATCAACTAAATCGCTGCCAATTCTTAAGTCGCATCTGCTGAAACTTTCGGAAGGACAAAATCGGATTAGTAATCCAACGTTCTTCACCCAAATAGAATCAGATTTAGGAGGGCGATTCGAGGGCAATTCACTGCCTCAACGTCCTCAACGTTTTTTAATTGACCCTCCTTGTCAGCAGAGACTCCGTTTTGCTGTCCTTTTTACCCTCAATTACATGACTTACTCCAAACGTTGAAAGTGAATTTACTAAAGGTTTACTGAGAAACGTAAGCATACTCACATCCTATATCTGTGCACCTTTTCGTAAATTTTGAAATTCCTCTTGTGTAATGCACTTTAACAGGTATTATGCTTAAAAGAAAATTCACATGGTGATTTCCCAATTTCTTGAGGTTATCAAAAGTTTTAATCACGTTTATTACTAAGCCAGCTTAAAACAAAGCTATGAAAATTTTGAATGCGTATGTATTTTATAGCCCCCTTTCCCGACTATCCCCACTAAACGGCAGATCTAGTCCTCTTGCCCCAAAGACACAAAAAATCGGAAACAGTGCATGGGCTTAAGTCAAATCGCGTAACTGTCTTTTGAAAAGTGTACAGACCCTTTCTACCCTGGCTGCAAAATGTTAAGACCCCCTTTGAAAAGTGTAAAGGCCTTTTTCTATACCCTGAAGAGTATCTCTTCATTGTCAACTCATTGTCATTAAAGTATTGCTTTTCATTTAACTTTGTTTGAATCAGGACGCAAATAATACAATCATTTTTACCTGTGGATAATGCAAAGCGATCCCTTGCAAAGCCATTCCGATTATCATGACGAATACAGTATAGGGGACTTTCATAAGGCTTCCCCATTTGAAGTTGTTTACGAAGTTGGCCCACTTTCGTAAGAGGATGCGCAGGACAGCTGTTAATCAAAAAACTGAGCACGTTTTTAGTGTAAGCAACAGAATGAATTAAAATCAAGAAACTGAAAAACGAATGACAACATCAACATTTTTTCAAGCGCGAGAGATACCAGTTATGACAATTCTAAAAACATTTTTAATTTACTTAATGTTTTCTCAATTTTGCGTCGTGTTATTCCATGCGTACTGAATATCATAAATAGCCATTTTATTCTATGTTCGCGTGCAACTTACCAGATAACGAGAGCAACTAAACCAATTTGAAGGACATTTGCTAATATAGTAAACAGAGAAATAAGAGGGCATTTAAACTTAAAATACGCAAATCCAGCTCTTAAAATCATTAGTACGTCATCTTTTTAGGCCTTGTGGCTGAAAGTAGGCTATATCCGAGATGAGAAGAACACACCAAGCTACTTACCCCCAACACCAAAACTTCCGAATATGAAAACAATGTGGTAAGGCGGTTCGTGGCTTTGAAGGACAGTCTCCGTCGAATTGTTGTGTTGTTCGTCCAAACTGTGGTTTTCAACATTATGCGCAATCGATGAAGTAGCAGTGAATAACTGGGCGGCTGAAGTCATGTTAGGCAAAAGCTAATCTTTTTCTGAAGAACCTCTGCCTTTCAATAGACAGGGCCGTTGTCTTGAGGTAAGTCCGGTTATCCTAAAGCATGTTTGCTTTACAAAGTCCACACAGATTTAAGTCCTTGACTTGCAGAGAAAGCTTCCAAATTCCTGTCACAACACTTTGAGCATGACTTTCTTGTGGTTCTTTATGACCTCACTGTTTTCAAAATAGGTATTATTGCGCAACAGAAGAAACTACACAGACACAAGCCAGGAGCATTTGCGTTAGTGGGAATCATTGAAGAGGTTGATATGGAAGCAGAAGATCGAGGTCGGAAAAAGTTTTGCGAGGTGGTTTCGCATATAAAGGTAAGGCTGAGCCAAATGCATTTTCGAATTTCACCTAAACCGTTATGAAAGCGAGACAACTTAGTAAGAAAGTAATGAACAAACTTCTTACAGGTTCTGTTGAATAAGAGCCGATTATGCTTACCCACGTAAGCGAAATACTGTATATACGCTAATAAGATCAGTGTCGATGAATAGTGAACTCCTTACACCACTAGTATCCACTGAAACGAAGCACATTATTGCAAAAAATTGGTCACGTTGATAATGACAAAGAGTAGGCACCTCAGTTCTAATTTTCAAAGCACAGCGATTACAATTTAAAGGAGTTCAATTGTTCATCCTATGAATATACTGCATACAAGCAACTTGCGCAAACTATCATTTTGAGTAGATAGTTCGGAGGTCATGTATACATGTGAATAGATCAAGAACGTTTATAAATTGTAATAAATTTAATAATACTTTTTTCAGACAATGCATCTTTATGTTATTACGCACAGCACTCCAAGTTATATGCCCTCAAGACCAACCAAGACATTCTTTTTTACAAACGGTTGTCATTTTCTGCGTTTTTGTTTTAGTTTTTATGGTAATAAATACACACAAGATGGTTATTGTTCGTTTGAATGCTTTTCAAGGCTATTGCAGACATGCTTAACATTTAATGCATTCGGTTATGTCCAAATTTTTGGAAAAACTTTTTTTACCCTCTTTCTTGCCCACAGAAAGTTCATAGTATCCTCGACCGTGTCGGTATTGACATCGGTTTGCTGAAGGATCGCATGAACCACTCTACGGTATCATCGGATGAGTTTGAAAATAACCGTAGCAAGTCGACCGAGTCATCGTCTCTGTGGAGGTTTGTCCTTCATGTTCTATAAACAAAGTGTTTGCAACAAAATCTTTTTTACTGATCACTTTTGCAGACGTAGCACTTGAGACTGGTTGGCTAGCGCTTGAGACTGTTTGACTGTTTTAAAATAGATAATTATTTTTGAACAGACACTTTCCTGAGGGAAAAAAGAGGAGCTACGGCAATGGATTCTACGCAGCGGCACGTTACGAAGCAGAAGCCGATGACGGCAAAAAAGCAGAAGGATTAGTTGCGAAGTCTTCCAGTCAGCCATCGCATCAGATGGCTGCGGGCGAAATGATGTCGACTGCCTCCACGCGGCATAGCACATCGATACCTATACGTCGTAACTACAGTAATTGCAGCAACTCTTGGAGCGATTCGAATATATTAAAAGCGAATGAGGGCACAAGATCTGGTCAGAAAAAAATTGTCAAGGCCAGACAAAGGTCGATGGGGACATCCAGCTGTTCCCAGAACAAAATTCCTCTCAAAAGCGTTCACAGAAGCTCGTCGAGTCTGTCAACTCCATCCGTGATCCAAGGTGTGCGCGCATGGAGCTAAGAGTTAGAGTGCATGGAGCTAAGAGTTAGAGTGCATGGAGCTAAGAGTTAGAGTGCATGGAGCTAAGAGTTAGAGTGCATGGAGCTAAGAGTTAGAGTGCATGGAGCTAAGAGTT
>Ga0210059_1006791_pt1 | contig 18290 bp, 14 predicted proteins | sample Ectturendosymbi2_FD_188042 | JGI IMG/M metagenome (GOLD analysis project Ga0210059, IMG submission 188042) | Ecteinascidia turbinata endosymbiont from Florida, USA - Sample 2 (SPAdes) (version 2) | ecosystem: Host-associated > Tunicates > Ascidians > Unclassified | place: Key West, Florida... | reverse complement strand
AAAAGTATTAGAACTTCAAGTTAGTGGAGAGGGAAGTGATGTGGCGCCCTGAAGACGGCGCCACATGAAAATAAATGGTCACCGCTAGATGGTGCCCATGACAAACAAGTCACTGTGATAGTCACCACAAGCGAATTATCGTAGTTCACTTATCCCTATATAATGATAGTGCCACCTGGTGGTACTAGAGTGAACTCAGTGAGAGAGTTCTATTGTTGCTAGTTGCTTTCCTGTTAGATAATGCCCCGAATTGCCATCTTTCTCTTGTCCTTGCAGCAGTAGTTCAAGGCGATGCAGTCAACTGCAACAGCGACCTGTCCAACGATACTCCGAGGTATTTGGGCTCGGAGCAGAAGGGCAGGGTTTCGTTGTTGATGTTGACTTTCAGCGAATGCAGTTTCTGTATAGCATGTGTAAAATATAGGCTCCCTTTCTGAGAGTTTGCCTTGGGGGCCTAAATTCTAATATCAACCCTTGCATATAATAAAGAACAAGTTTAACACAAAGGAGCCCGGGACCGTAGCTGTTGCTACTATTGTTAATCCGGTACTGGTCAGGCCACTTAAGGTTAAGCTTTTTGGTTTGCCATTTCATAGCGTTTATGCACGCAATTCTACTATGTCAATCCATTGATAGAGGCGTACTCTCCCTGAAGGCTTCGTCGTATATCGTGCGTGGAGGTTACGCACACACACGACTGCTTGCTTCTGTTCTAGCTCATCCATCCATGTCCTGCTCCAACTGGCTTAACTCTGAAGTAGAATCTGGTTCAAATAATGCTCTGATTGTCAGTGGATGTTACGTCACGAGGCATTCTATCACCAATGCTGTTTATTCTGTAAACAACTGAACCGGAGAGATGGTCACGTGATCACTTGTAGGCGTTGGCTTTGTGCTTTGGAAGGAAAGTGAATGAATCAGGGACTTTCCCCAGCAGCAGCTCACTGAAAAACACAAAACAATTCGTTTTTCAATGAAATCATCCGAAGCATTAAACGATGTGATGCAATAACGTCTATACCCAGAAAAGCAAAGGAGCTGAGCGAAACATAGGGTAAAAAAACTAATGTTCACAGAACGTGCTGGCAGAGAGGACGGGACTTGCGTCACTTGCATTCTGTACATTGAAAACAGTAGCGGTTCTAAGGGGGGCTGGGTGGGCCATACCCCCCAGATTTTTGGCTGGCGCCCTGTTTGTCCCCCCAGTTTTGTGCTTAATCTCACGTTCATGTTCGTTTGATTGACATATGCAGCGGATAACTTACATTCAACAAAATGTTAAACGATTTAAAGACTTTCTGGCGACGGTTCTGACGATATTCACAAGCCTGTGTTGGGTTTGATAGGTTTAATCATAGCAAAACAATCTTCATTACAACAGAAAGTCACCATGTACGAGAGACATTTATGTTGGCCCCGCAGTACCTCCCCCAGTTTTTTCATTCTAGAATCGCCACTGATTGAAAAACACCATAAAAATATCAATGTATTGCAGGTCTGCACAACAAACGACCCGATGCGAGAACTTTCTCATTTGTAAGAAATTCTGAAAAAGCTCCACCTCGAATAACTAATCGTCGTTCGCAGAATTTCTTCCATACTACAACGAAATCTCCACATCGAAATGAAACAGGCTTCTGCGGTCCGATGCAAATTTAGCCCTTCGTGTTGTGCAGGCCTGATGTATTGTCAGACTTGTCCATAGGAATGTCATTCCTATGGGAATCCCATGGGAAACACCCCCATGGGATGGGATAGCACACATTTGTATATCCCATGCGACAGCAGCAATGTCAGAATGATACTGAATTGTCATACTTAGACTATACTTCTGAATTTTAAAGTCAATACATTTTGTCCTTTTGCATGTCTCTTTGTACATGTAGTCCTATTTAGTAGATACTAAACCTGAACTTTGATAAATTTAATAATTTTAGTTGAATTGTACTCCATATTATATTATAAATATTATAATAATGTAATGGGAATCCCATGGGATGGAACAGATAAATACGTCCCATGGACAACCCTGTGCGTTGTATAACGTCTTCACTCACACACGCAACGAGCTAGATTTAAACATACATCGCAGTAACATGGAATGTACAAATACATGAAGGAAGACGAGGATAAATACATGACGGTAGTAGAGAGTATAGGCTTGATGGCGCCAATACACCCACTTTGATGAAACACAAGCTTTTAAGACACACGCATGAATGACGTCATCATGATTATTGTAATGTAGTAGTGCGAAGGGCCAGGTGGCATTTGGGCTGCAGGCCTCCCAAGGACCAAGTTGTATCTGCAAGTCTGTGTGGCGCTATCTCCAATGGCGCTACATCTTTTGCCCTGAATATGAAGTTTAACGTGGTTGTGTGGTTTACTGAAGCAAGGTGCGTTGCAGGCAAGATCAAGCCACTAGAAGAAAATGGTTTGTTGTCAAATTGAAGATTTTCTGTTTTCAAATATTTTGGAAATGTTGCGGATGGCTGAAGAGGAAATGCGTCAACAGTTATGGACTAGTGCAGCACTGCAATGATGTCACGGAATTTAAGCAGTTTGAGAACGAGGCGCATATTTATATGTTTGTGAAATGAACTCTCAGTCGATGTGATGAGTCATGCATGGGGACGGAAGTTCGTTTACTGTTCGGCAGGTCCATGGAAACTACAGGCATCCCTTGCACAAGAGTTTGATGCGACCAATTTTAATGCACACAACAATCGGAGTAAGATATACCAGCGTTACCGCATGAATCATGATACACCTATTTCCATAGTAGCAGCGTTAAATAATGAAATCAATGCACACCAACAAAAAATAATGACACAAATGTTTCTAGCATCCGAGTAACACATTTTCTATATTCCGCTGTAAAAAGTGTCAAACACCGTTTATGTTTTCAAAAGGAATGTTTAACCAGACTTCTATTGCACTGCACTTTAACATTTTCACACCTGAGTTTGAACGTACTTTTGGTAAAGCAAATCGTCGAATTTTGGTTTGTCCCGTATTACACCGAAGCAAATCTGTACTGAGTATAAAGTAATTGTTAAATGCAGCCGGTAGCTGTAAGTGTATTTATACATAAATTTGCTCACTTCAAGATTGTAAATATCTTTCACTTGGAGAATTTTCTACGTTCCATAAATGTTAGTCACTTCATGAGTCGCAAGTTCATATGTGTTTAAACATCTCATGACGCGGTTTGAAACAACCGATATTGGCTGTAAATGACATGAAGCTGCTCTTCCCCAGGCAATAATCCCATACTGCACTCGTGAGCTTATTAAGCTGTGCTGAGTGGTTGCTGCCAGTTGTTAAGTATTGACAGTCATGAGACAATTGAGCATTACAATGGTTAGTCATTCATTTTGATTCAGGCCGGAAGTACATTTTTCATTGCTGAGCTAGCAACCTTGTGTTGCTAACAGCAAATGGCAGTTTGTTGTTCAAATGTAAGTTGTCGTTTGCATTGAATGTTTTATTTCAGATTGCACCGAAGCTAATATCTTCTCGGTAGAGTCAGTCAGCTAAGTATTTTGCCACAGTCCATCTGCTTATAACCAATATCAATTCCGTGCTTGGAGAGATCATCAGGTGCCATTTTTCAGATGTCATGAGCTTGGCATTCATAACGATTGTTTCCAATCGAGGCATCAAGTGTTTCCACCAATCAGGCGACTTGATCCTGGCGAGCAATTACATTTTTAAACAGGGGTGAACTGAAAAGAAGGATTATTGCCTCTGTGACATAAGCACAGTGACGTGACTCAGTGGCATAAGCACAGTGACGTGACTCAGTGACATAAGCACAGTGACGTGACTCAGTGAGGTAAGCACAGTGACGTGCCTCAGTGGCATAAGCACAGTGACTGTTGACTCAGTGAGGTAAGCACAGTGACGTGACTCAGTGACATAAGCACAGTGACGTGACTCATTGAGGTAAGCACAGTGACGTGCCTCAGTGACATGAGCACAGTGACGTGCCTCAGTGGCATAAGCACAGTGACTGTTGACTCAGTGAGGTAAGCACAGTGACGTGCCTCAGTGACATAAGCACAGTGACGTGACTCAGTGGCATAAGCACAGTGACGTGACTCAGTGGCATAAGGACAGTGACGTGACTCAGTGACATAAGCACAGTGACGTGACTCAGTGACATAAGCACAGTGACTGTTGGTGACAAACCGTTGTTTGTAAAATTATGTTAAGGTGTAAGGCTCAACTTCAAAGATATGTCTCCGCTGGCTGCTGTGACTTGCGAAAGCACACAACCTACTCTCAATGCAACAACCCAGTATGGTACATTTGTACTAGCGGTCATTCAACTCTTCGCAGCATACAATTGCGGGAGAGGATCAACGATGATCACGTAACAGTGTTACAGAAAGTCAAACTACCCTTGCGAGGGCGTCGTGCAATATCGTGGCGTATCTAGAGAGAAGGTCGTAATGTATCTAGAGAGAAGGTCGTAATGTATCTAGAGAGAAGGTCGTAATGTATCTAGAGAGAAGGTCGTAATGTATCTAGAGAGAAGGTCGTAGTGTTTTACAAACATTCACGGCACCAGGGAGTTCAACGCTAATTCACCTGAGCAGATATAACAATAGTTATCCCTGGCAACCACATAGATGCCGCAGCAATCCAACAAACAAAGACAGTTTAACACAAGCTAAGTTGATACTCTGACAGTCGAGTTGACTACCCTCACTGCAATGATCACTGTTACTTAAACTTAACTAAGCAGCACAACGGCCACCCAACTCTTAACACGGCGAACAAAGAACTGAACATGGCGTTGCGAGCAAAGGAACAAGGCGACGATGATCCGCTCTCGGCATTCCAGGGAATGCGCTTCTTGATTAACATATTAAGCGCCGAGGTTTGAGCGGGTGAGTAATTGATCGACTGTAACATACCGGCCCCTGGCATGGAAATGACATCGTCCCCCCACATATCTCCCCCCACATGTGGAAATGATAAACATATTCCAGTGGGAGGATACAAAGCTGGAAATGTTTTCTGACAAGCGTGCTTGCAACCCGTGATTTCAAAACATAAACTTGTTGAACGAAAATTACCGAACAAACCTGATCTTAATCCAATCATTGGAGTTGGGACTCGACAACAAAGTCTCGAGCTCATCTCGCCCAATAAAGTAAGGAGGTCGTTCGTTGATTCGCTGAGGGATTCGTTCCATGATTCCAACTGGAATGTATCTGGAAAAGTGCAAGCAGCCAATTAGCTACAAAACCCGCTGTGAAGCACAATGCGACGGAAAATTGTTTTGCGAGGTCGTCGTTCCTGCTTTGGACAAAGCAGCTCATATTGCTCAGAAGAGACAGTGACGACCCCGGTTTTAGGCGCATTTCGCTTAACACACGTCACAGGTGTTATACGTTTTCTTGAAGTGACGAACCTGTGCAGAAATGACAGCCACTCGAGAAGAAACCTCCTCGTAGTCTCCACGCCTTGGCTGTCTGAGCCCCAGTGCATGAGGCCTTCGTTGGTGAAGCTCCTCAGTATATCCAGTCGCTCACTACTTGAAATATCCCAGTCGCGCTTTTCTTTTATCTCAGTGAATATCCACGGCTTAATAAGTGCGCCTCTGGCGGAAATAAAAAGCAAACTTGTACGTGACGTCATGTCCGGCCGGGCAGGCGACAAATATAGTAAACCAGCAATCCTGGCGACTTTGTAACTGTACTTGAATATAATTGAATGACCCACACTGCGTCTGATCTACAGGGAGTGGTCACAAACCCAGAATTTGTCTTACCTTGCGATCATGACGCCAGACACAGAAGTGTTTTCTAGAACAGAGTAATAATCGTGATAGGACAGCACATCGCCGTTGCCGAACAAAGACATGGGTCTGGCCTGCTGGGCACACAGGTCGATATACTTCCAATCCGCAACGCGGGTGTAGCGAGCTTCGCGAGAGCGACCATGAACCTGTAACAGCCACTCCTCATCGGTTTGTAGTAAAACAAGTTCAACGCGAAGCAGCTTTGGTCAACAATAAAGCGGGGGTTTGAGGGCAACACGTGCGAAACAACAGTAACTCGTATCTTACCAACTACGACAGATGCGACATTACTTGCAGTGATGCGGTGGGCAGGACTAAGGATTCTGCCACTCGAAGTTTACAGTAGGTGGCCAACGGTGCGGCGGAGGGTCAGTAGAAGCAAAATGACAAAAAACACCACATTATTCTCTCGTAACCACTTTCAATGAGATCGACTCTGTAATCACCATTTTTCAACATCACAGAGATTCACCACAGCGAGTATCAGCAAGAAGAACAAGTCAAACGTCACTGGAAGACAAAGACCAGCCTCAGAATCTCTGGTGTTTAGCTCAGGTGTTGATGAGGGCGGTGGAGAGACGAGGTATCGATAACGGAATTGTTTATTTCCAATGAACAGGGATTCTTATATTTCAACGTACTCACGGAAGTTACGAAATATCAGTATTGTCTAATTCAGTCAATTCGGTCATAATGTCTGAAAGGGTAGGCCAGTGAATGTTGTTTGCTACAGTGTCACGGTACGAATCAGAACCTCACCGACGCGCCAGCTTGTGCATCAATTCTGAACGTTTTTGAACACTTTATAGTTCTTTCAGATGACAAGCAGCTTAAAATTTGAACGTGTCTCGTGGGAATCTTTCCATAAGCCTCAAAAGCGGAGAATGATTAGCGACAAGAGTTGCGTGCGAACGTCGATTGTAGCTAGCGTCTGATCATCTTTTCCATCAGAAAATGCAACTATTTCGCGCCATGTTCTTCACAACCCAACACATGGACTACATGCCTTTGTATTCTAAAAGATATTGCCTGAAACGTTTCCAGTGCAGACGTTCCAACATGGCGCTGTATGGCATTGTTTTATTCACACATCACAGCGTCGAGCGGCAATTCCAAAATTTTGTCATCAGCGAAGTTTCTGGCTGATCCAACCAATGTTAAACGGTTCTGCGCGAAACCAAGTTGTTTGTGAAGCAGAACGACTTCTCGGCTTCGACTGGACAGAACACTTCGATCCACAGCCACACGTTTACGAAGATCGCAAACAATTTCAAAAATTAAAACAACACTAACCGTTGCCAGGGCAACGCCGCGGTCTCGCAAACCGGGGAGGATGACGTGTGCGTTGTTTTTCCCCGTTTCAATGCCTGTCCTCAACTTGCAGGTCACTGGAACATCGAGAACCGCATTCATGCTGTCGACGATGTCGAACAACTTGTTTGTCCGACGCATCAAGGCCGACCCTGCCCCCTGCAAAGCAGTGGTTGACGCATGAACAAGCCGCATGGTGGGGATAAAGCCGACCTCCCCCAGTGCAGGGGTTAGGATCAGGTCACTTCCACGATGACTGTCTGTGCTGGAGAATTTAAAACCAAAGCGATTTTTTCAAATAAAAACTTGAAGTCCATCAACTTCACTTGACACCCATAGTTACCGAAAGTGTATCTAAACTTATAGGAGCGCATCTGTCAAAAATCTGGCCATATTTCAGAGACCAGAAAACTCGCCAAAAAGGTTATAATCAAAAGAATATATTCACACCAATTTGTATTTCATGTCTCTGTTACTTGCTTCATGAACAAGATTCCTTTAAAAACAAACGGCTCAATACTGCGTAAAGTTTATCGAAGCCGTGAACCACATCACTGACTCAAGCCTTAAACATCCGCTAAGACATTTCATGGGACCGAGACTATTTTATCTAAATACCGAGATGGTCATGTAGCGAGGTTTTAAAGTTTTTGGTGGTTAGTATACAATGAGGTTCTACTGTAGTTTGAGAAACCGTTGGAAAAATCTGAGAGACCGTTTCGGTCTCTCGAAGCACCTTTAAAAACACAACAGTATAACGACAGCATTACGCTTATCACCACAACATAGTGCTCATCTGAATGCCGAGATAGCCGTAAAGCGATATTTTAGTGTATTTTGACCGCTTCGGTCTGTAATAACAACTTTAAAAACACTGTTCCTGATTCCTTCGTTCAAACGTTATTATAACAAGGGAGTAAATTAATACGAGCATTAAAAGCATCCGTTTGGAACAACACAATCCCGTGTTTGGAGACTAATCCGCTCGATCAGCTGGCAGGCATGTTGCGTTGCACATGCATTGCCCTGGAACTTTGTTGCGGCAACTTCTATTGATACTTTGCAAGCAGCAACACATTCACGCTTCAGCAAACATGGTCATGCTTGTCACCTACTATGCTCCAGGGCCTTTCATCTGCTCAAGCGATCAAAATCGAAACGTCCACTCATAAAGTAAACTTACCAAGCAGCAAAATGTCCACTAACCTTCTTGTAAACAAAATCGATTGGGCAACCTAAGTTGATGTCGACGAAATCAATATCGCAGGTTTGGTTCAATAACTCTGCGCATTTGGACATCGTGTCCGGGAAAGCCCCACAAATCTGCAAAATTAACGTTCTTCTTATTTACTGCTACATCATGGGACTGTCATGATGGTGAAGATCAGTTCGTAAAATAACATCTCACATCCACACTACTTTACTAACATTCATGCGCGTTACTTGTGCAAGTATATTTACAGTATTAGCAGTCACCAAAATACACATCCGTAAGCCTCCACCTCAGCTTCTGGATACTTGTTTGAGGTGGAAAGCCGCACTTGACCAGTACAGTAGTATGTGGAGTGCACGGGCTGCTCGCAGCGCAGGGTTATTATAAGAACAAAGTTGCGTCAACAACTCCTCACTGTGGTTGCTAAGCAACAGCTGGCTAATAACACCGCTTTTTTGCAAACGTGGAGTCGATTTTCTGTTGCGATGCGCCGCTCTCGCTGCTGGGCAGGCGGACGAAACATCCGCTGTGTTTGGAGCGAACATCCGGTTGCGCGACTGACACACTCACTTGCACACCAAACATGTCTTCGCAGTGGTGGCGCTTGATCAGGGCCCACTCCGAGGTATGGCCTTGCAGCAGGCTGGTGGCCAGGGCCATCTCACCGCACGTCACGTCGGCGCCAAGACCTTTGCACACGACCCGGAATGGAAGGTTACCGCACTGGAGACGCAACAAAACTGTTCACTTCAAATGACCAGAGGAATATAACAATGATTGCTATTAATTATTAAGAAAACAAAATACTAAAGCGAATCTCTGTCCATCTATGGCTTAAACAATAAATTTTCCTTAACTTCTCGTACAGACACAAAGTAATTACTTGAATTCGAAGCTTGCTCACTTTTAAACCGTAAAAAGCAAAAACCCAACCAGACTTTCGTAACACCTGTGATTATCAGACGACAAAATGAGAAACAACCCAATAAGGACAAACATCGCATGAATTCACGACGTTTTGAGCAACTGAACCAACACTCACTGTTGTCAAAGGGGCGAGGTAAAGTTTTTCTTTGAAGTTAATTTGCTTTTTTTCAGTTCGCCGCAGAGGAATGACGTCACTGTCGAGATCTTTCAAGCAACCATGATGGGAGGGAAGATCGTCCACGTCACGGGATTCGCCGACGTCCTTTTCACCAAAACCATTCGCCGCCTCCTCCTTTGTAGATGTTTCATTTTCAACTTTTCGTTTTTTCAGTTGGGTTTTCTTAAGATCTCTAAGAGCTTGATCGGATTTTTCGAACTTGTAGCTTCTTTTCCTCAAAGCAAGCTGAACATTCCTCTGCAGTGCGTTGCGGCTTGCCGGGATGGGGTTGCGTGACAACAGCTCTTCGTCAACTTTGTTAATAAACCCTGGAGGGAGAATATTAAAGTATTTAACCTTTGACTTAATCTCACCTTCTCATCAGCAAATGACTGTGGGTACCTTCGAATGGTGACAAAACTCAAGCCTGGGTCGGGTGCTACGTCATTACTAAGACTGAGATCCAATCGAGGATGCTGCAATTATTACGATTTTACTAAAAATTACCAACTTCCACGAAAAATGTTTTGCGATGGTCAGTGGTGTGGGAGGCATGGGGTGCAGCCGCACCCCCAAAAGTTTTGATTTGTTGAAAATCCGGGCAAAATCCCTGAAAATCTGGGCTAAATTGCCGCTCAAACTTGTTTGCTTTCAAAAATTGGCGCCCAACGTTTGCAGAAAAAACACAAAAACACATGAAGACTTTTTGTTTGAAGTCCTATCAAAAAAAGATTTGCGGGAGAAATTTTGTAGGCATATGTCGTACAAAAAACTTTTCGGGAAGTTTGGAGAAATTCGGGCAAAAACCCTTCGCACCTCCAAATATTTGCCTGCTCCTAAGCCTATGGCAACGGTCAAACTTTATGAAAACATTACACCATTGGGTTTCGTTCACATGCTTTGCACTCTAACAACAAGTCTTGTACAAGATGAATATTGTGGAACACAGAAGTTTTGAGGCCTGTGGCTTGGGTGGCAGGTATAACAGAGAGCAAAATGATTCACCTTGTATAGAAAAAAGCATCACTTGCTCGTGTCACTTGTATTGAATCAAGAAACAGAAATAAAATCATGTGCGATCGACCATCTACCGTGTCATTCACCTGAACAACTTGTAAAACCAATTTCTTCAATAACAGCAGAAGTGGATGCATGTCAAAATAGCTACCTTTATCAACATCATTGCATATGTGATCTGCCCCAAATCTACAGGTGAAACCGTACTGGCAACGACCATGCTTCCGGTAGGAATAACACTCAGGCCCAAGATCTTCTCGTTTTAACTTCATGTACTCTTCGACGTTGTGCATGTACTTGCAGTTCTCACCAAACAAACACGTTCCTTTCACCTGCAAGAAAGAATTCATTCAGGATTTCCTCGGTTTCCTGCCACAGGTATTTTTGGTTATAGACCGAATTTTTTTGGAAATGACGGAATAGAATTTAGTCAATTCCATCATAATGTCCGAAAATATACACCAGTGAATTCTGTTACGGCAAGTTTTAACACAATGACGGGACAAATGACCGAAAAGTCTCAGCGAAAAAAAACAGGTACAGTTATCCAACGGAAAAACGCCTAATTTTTCCATCAGGCATACAATCCAGTCAATTGCCTGGAGGCGACCACCGCACACCCGAGGTTAACACATACATCTCACTCTTGTCTGCTTCAAGGACTGCGTTTCCTGGCCATGTTTTTGTAAAATAGTTGCAAGGCCACAATAGTTGTTGGTTCTGAAAGAAACTAGCGTGCAAATGGTAATGGCGCAAAACGAAGAACCGAAATTGTTCGTGATTTCAGGAATAATTGAGGGGGACTCAACTCGTCGCAACATATCTGTGAAGAAATCGACTGATGCAGCACTTCCAATAACCAGTGATACCATGACTCGAGTCAGCGATTCGACTCGAGTCACGTTTTTTGGTGACTCGACTGGATTCGCGTCTTTTACCGAATGACTCGACTCGAATTCTATCAAAATCCAAATTCCTATCACTGTTATTAGGCTAGGCCCAATAACAGTTATCCAACTCAAAAATTCGAAGACAAATAAACCGTTTGGACACTAAACTAATTCAAGTTAACTTATGCTCTACATTTGACCCACAACATCATAACAATTGACAATGCAGAAACTCCAAAATAATTACTGTTAGCAACAATGCAATGAGAAACTCTGTTAAGCTCAGCAATAGCGTGTAAGATATCAAACCAGAAGACTAACAGGTAGAGAACACAAACAACTCATTAGAACGGCTACACTCTGCTAAATGCCATGAGCTACAGGTATTACGTCAGACCCGCAAACAGGGGTGGGAAACGGGACAATTACCCTGCGACCCTGTAATACGGACGGTATGTATAGCAATGCTGAGTCAAAAAAGGGGACTGGGTCAATGAAAGTCAGACTAATGCTGTAACTCTGATGACATGATACATAAAACAGAAGACTTTGTTTCGCTGGTTATAGACAAGGCTCAGCATTTGAAACAAACACAATATACAATCGCGATGGATTTGAGAAACTCCACTGAACCAAAACTTTCAATGCAGCAGATTAATCTGCAGTCCAAAAATTGAACCGAAAGTTGCGGAGAAGTTCACAACAATATTATCATTAATCCAATCCAAATCTGGTAAAACATAAATTTTAAAATCCAAATCCATCAAAATACTAGAGGCTCTGACTAGAATCCGGCTAGATTTAAATCCAAGTCCAAGTGCATGTTCATCTCCGGTAATTTTTTGCACATGTGACAGACAAGGAAGTATGTTTTTTGCACCAAGGTTGCGCTGGACTTGTAGAAATGACCGCGAGTGAAGAATAGTAAAATGGAAAGTGCTTTCACAAAAAAAACTTGATATTAATAATCTGGAATCAAAATTAGTAAAACAACATTGGGCACCATTTTTTAGCACGCCGGGCGCCATTTCATAACAAAAAAAACACATAGAAAAAATGTTCAATTTTATTTTACTCGGCACTGACTCGAGCTTGTAAACCAGTGACTCAAACTGTCTCGACAGTCCTATTTTACTCGACTCTGGCTCGACCAAGTCATGACTAGACTCGAAAAAACATTAGGTATCTCTGACTCGACAAATATGACTCGGGAACATCACTCCCAACAACCTATCGGCGAAGACATAGCACGGAAAGGAAGATGATGTGCAAAAATGTTGAACCGTCGCTAAACAAGATGCTATTACAGCTCATGTGCCACTGATTCTGTTGTCTACAAACATACTAGTATCATGGGGACCAAGACCCGAGACGAACATCGCCTGAATCTTTGGAAAGTCAATGCTGCGATGTACTATTATTACACTACGCATTATTCAATCAACGATGGGAACGCTGATGAAACAACAACATGCTGAACAAGTAAGATGCAGTCAGTGGGATAGTAGTCAGCTATAGGCTTACTGCTGAAAGCAAGGTCGCAGCGCTAATACTGTACGTACAAACGGATGAATTGTATCACCAAAAATGAAACATGGAATCAGTGGGAGAGCATCAATAAAAGCATAAAATACATGTAAAACTCATATGTTTGGTCTTTTGCCTGTGTTTGATACCTTGTATCAAGAGTTCTAGACCAATGACATGAGTCAGAGAAAAGGGTATCAGGCATAGCTGCAAACTGCCTTGAAATAACAAATTTGAAAAAAGTTAAATCATGGCCAAGCGTTCATTTATTTGAAGCAGACAGCATTGTCAAAGTTTGCTTCCCCATTAATTCTCGTGCAAATTTCGAATAAATACCTCGCTTGTGGCCGCACTTCCTCATGGAAGCATATGCTATGTGAAAAAGAATGGTTGTGACTCAACAAAACATCCTTTCAAAAATACTAACGCTTTAATTTACTAAAAGTAACAAATACCGAAAGAGAAAAAAATTACGAATCTAAAATAAAGTTTTAGGCACTCATCTTCAAGGTGAATTATTTACAAGTAGATGCTAAAATTTAAGCAATAGTGGCGTAACTTCTTCTCGATTATTTTACTGACAAAATAAGTTTTCGAAACATCAAAAAATAAATCTGTATAAAATTGTAAACCCGCGAAAATGCCTAAAAATTCAAGAGTGTCCGAGAAGCAGCGAAGCGTAACCGTCATACGTTTGACGTCTTTCCATGCTATCAAACGAAATGTACAGTTTGATATATCAAGTTTGAAAAATAGTGTTAAATGAAAATTTATTGTAATTGTTTTGAAAAATCAGTGAGTTATTCTGAAAATTCGTTTGATCCATAGTCTGAATAACGTTTTTGTTTTTAGTGGCCAATACCCTGCAGCAGGCAGTGAGTTCACACATTGTAAAAGTGCTTCTATGTAATGTTGGAGTAGACTAAGAGACTGGACATGTCGCATTTAGCTGCATGTAGCAAGATCTCTAACACACCTATTTATAAACAAGCAACCAACTTGTGGTGCAGAACTTGGTGAAATGAATGGCATCTAGACGTATACGATCGTAAGGGTTTTATGCGATGCATAGTGGTGATATAAGCGTATAACTGAGGGGGGTGCATTGCTGATGCTCAGGGCATAACAGTTTTTAAACAACAGCCGAACTTTTCTATGCGTTTTGAAAGAAATATCAGGCGAACTGCTTTAAGAGATTCAATGGCCACAGAAGGAAACAACCTGGGACTGGAAAATAAATACATATACAGAAGAGAAAATAAATGCATACAGAAACCAGGCGGTTTGAAGTTTATAATCGATATACCATATTTATTCAAAGTCGCTACCTGATCTGATGCATCCGTAACAGGCATATCTACTTTGCTTTCAATTTTTTATCTTTGCACGCTTAAGCAAAAATCTAAACGGAAGGGTGTGCTTTTCTCATGCTGATGACAAGGTTCTTTCTCACGTTCCAAAAACGTATTTAGAAATTTAGTTGCTTGATGGTCGTGATTATGCTTTTGCTTTACCGAAATATTTACCAAACCCGAAGCAAAAGCTTTAAGTACTATCGACGAACACTGTTCAGTGTTTTTTTTTTTGCGTCGATGATGTAACTATATCGCTATCGACTATTGAGAACTGGTTTAGACAAAAATAAATAAAACACAATACCAAATACTGATAACTTTTGATTTTGAAGGCACACACCTTGATCACACACAACGCGAGGAACATTTTCATACCACTGAGCTTGGTATCACCAACACATATCCTTTCACTGCTGCTGACACTTATTTAGAATTCTATTGAATACCATGTTTTATCAACTTGTTAGTAACGTGTCAGTATGCTAAACTTCTTAGCAAAGTCATTACAGACTAAACCCTCCATTTCCGCAAAACTCTTGCGACAATTGCTTGACCGGGGTTCATTTCTTCTGTGCTAAAAAAAGCACTAACGAGCAGGGAATACTCGTAACAACTGTCACGTCCCTGAAGCAACAGCGGCATAACTTCCAACTTATTAAAGACAAAAACGCGTGGTTTGCACCGCTGTTTCTATAACGTCTTCGCAAGATTTTTCGGTTTTACTCTGTGTGAAAAAACTTTATTTTAATAACTTTGCGATATAGGTTACCCAAAATCCAGTTGCAAATGTTTTTTCTTCTAACTCATTCGATTTTTAGGGAGGTAGTGGTTAGAAATTTGAACACAACACATGGCAGCGGTCAGATCCATCGTTAGTAATCCCTTTAAACAAGAACAATTCAAAGATGAAAATGTGTTGGAGCTGATTTCGGAGTTGGGACTAGAAGTAAAAACACAATTGTTCTAGTATTTCAGCAACATTCAAAAAATTTAAAGAGTCAACTCCTAAAATTGTTGTCTTACCAAACTTGGACATAGTTTGTCAGACACAGCTTCCCTCCTATAACGAGGTCGATTCTTATTTTGACCTCGAGCTTTCTTCACTGGCTTGTTACTTTCTTCCTCAGCACTCTCTGGCATGGGTTTGTCAATGTACAAAGTATTCTTTTTTGAGCTTGCATCTTGACCTGCCACATCGGAAGCTGTTTTTTTCGAGACAATGTATCTATTGGAGAAAAAAACATTCTTTGGAACTTACGCACAAGTCTGCAAAGATAATAAACAGGAGCAACGCACAGTTGTGATATTAACTGCGTGTTTATGGCAGAATTTTGCACAGAAACATTTGCAAATTCGGATAAATATGTATATAACAAAATTTTCTTCAATACACATTACTTTTGAATAAGCACTACGCTGATCCTCTTAAGTATCAAGATCATATTTGACCCTATTTCAGTTTGAAAACACCTCAAACAACCATCAAAATTATGGTCAAAATGTTGATGCAATTTAAACCAAACTGTAAACGGAAAATTGAGTAGTCAAATCATACTTAATTTTTTGGCATTTGCATTAATAGATTGCGTGTTGCAAAATCCACTGTATAGCGACCACTCCAATACAAACATTAGTCTTTTGCTTCGCAAAATATGAAGCAACCAGACTTGGATAACTAGAATTTTTCAGCACTTCCTAATTAGATTAAATTTAGAGCTCCTCTGTTTTCCCAAAATTAGATTAGAATTTCAATTACTGAATTCACAAAAAGCAGAAACTAAACTCTGAGCTAGAATTGCATATTCAAATCAAACCAATGCTTAACTCCATTTCTTGTGTAGATTCATTCATACTAATATTGAATTATATAAAAAATGTTTTTTGTGTGTAGTCTCTATGGCTTTCCGGGGTTGATTGATTTAAATCAAGCAATAAAAATCAGAGATAGACCGATTATATCGGCCGATATTTGGGTTTAACGATATATCTGTATCGGTCAAAACGGCCGATATTATCGCCTCAGCAGATGTTGACAAAATGCTGCTATATTTCTCATGCATGCAGACAACTTGTGCAAAAAGCATAACGAACCAAAGCAAGATAGTTATTTTGCAGCAACTTTATCTTGCACCTGAGAAAAAAGTGGAATTCTGACTTTTGAATCGAACTTAGCAACTTATAGCGAAAATTCACCGATATAATCAATATTTTTTAATACAATGTTTGCGTCTTGGGTCGTGGGGTATCAACCAAACTCAGATTTGGGTCATCCTAAAAAAGTTTAGGAACCACTGTTCTGAACAGTTGTTGTCTTTGATACCAGTAGCTCAGTATTGTGAAGTTGCAGCCAGCAGTCAGGTAAAAACATATTCTATCTGCAATAGTATTAGGATACTTTTATTTCTCTTTTCACCATGGACAATCAGCGCAAGTATTTCCATGAGTATTTCAAATTTGGTTTCACCTCCATAGTTGGAAAAGACGCAGTGAAGCCATAGTGTATTTTGTGCCAACGTTGTTCTCGCTGCTGATGATGAGTTTGTGAAAACTTCGAAGTTCATACAGCATTTAGAGACAACCCTTCCAACACGCCACAAATAATTTATTCTAGTTTTCAATCAGTTGCTGTGCAAGATAGCCTACTAGCATTTTATTGTTGCGACGTTGCAATCAACATTCAGGAAGAAACATATTGCAGTGGTTTAAAGACTCACAGTGCTGAGTCTAGGAAAACTTCCATATTGATACGGTATTTACTATAGACGTAAAGCATCCCAAACACCCCACAAAAAGTTTAGAATTCTTCCGATGCCATGAAGCAAGTTTGAAACATCAGAGACATCTCGCCGCAAGGTTTCACCAAGAACAAAGGCATCATATGACGTCGCACTTGAAACTGCCAAGCAAAAAACACCCACACGATTGGAGAAACACTTGTGAAACCCGGATTGTTGAAAACAGTAACGCTACATCTTGGAGAAGCTGGGGAGGCAAAAATAAGACGAATACCCCTTTCAAATGATTCTACTCATAGGCACATTTCAAATATGCCGGATGATGTGAAAGACCAGGTGATAAATGAAAGCATTTCCAATGTTTTCTTTTCAAGTAAATGACTCAACAGATGTTATTTCAAATGCTCAGTTCCTTGTTTTCGTGAGATATATTCATTCAGGAAACATTAAAGAGGAGCTCCTGTTTTGTAAGGAACTGCAACAAGTGCAGATGTTCTGGAGAAGTAACATCTTTTTTTATTCTGCAAAGTTGCAGTGGAAATGTTTGTGGCATTTGTACCGATGGAGCTCCAGCAATGATGGTATCATGTTCAGGCTTTTAAAAAAGAGTTCAAGAACTTGCTCCTGAAGTAAAACGTACACACCTGTGTTGTGTCCTTCTCAGATGTGCACTTGCTAGCATAACTTTACATGTGTTGGATTCCACAATATAAATTATTAATTACATCAAATCTGGAAGCCCTAACACCTGCCTGTTTCAAAACTTTGCAAAGACATGAATTTGACACAAGGCGTCCTTGTATTCCACAGGTCTGTACGCTGGCTATCAAAAGAAAATATTCTAAACCGCGTTGATGTGATGAAGGACTGAAGAAAGTTATTCTCGGAACTGAAAACAAACAAGTTCTTTTATTATATTAGTGACAAGATTTGGTTAAAGTCTTGCTCATTTGGCAGAAATTTTTGAGAAATTGAATAACTAAATCTGAAGTTACAATGAAATGTTAAATCATCATTTAGCTTTGCGACGAATCTGCAAGCATTTTATTCGAAATAGCAAGACTGGCACCATAAAGTACAGGGTGACCCAAAAAGATGCGTACCCATATGTTGTTCGATAAAAAAAACATTTTTTAACGAATGTCTTTTCTGTTGCAGGACGTGATAGGTGAATCTATGGATGATCGTTTGCAGCTATAGTTGCCACAAAAATGTCTTGGACAAATCAGCAGAAGATATTCTCCCTGGAGACCTATTTTGCAACAAAATCATACCAGAGTGTACAGATTCAGTTTCGAAAACGTTTCCATTGTCGCAACTTTCCACCAAAATCAACGATTGTT
>Ga0210059_1006788_pt1 | contig 18296 bp, 5 predicted proteins | sample Ectturendosymbi2_FD_188042 | JGI IMG/M metagenome (GOLD analysis project Ga0210059, IMG submission 188042) | Ecteinascidia turbinata endosymbiont from Florida, USA - Sample 2 (SPAdes) (version 2) | ecosystem: Host-associated > Tunicates > Ascidians > Unclassified | place: Key West, Florida... | reverse complement strand
CAAATTTTAGCTGACTGGCTAAGGTAGGGAAATTTTGAAGTTAGTTTCGTGAATGCAGTGTGTAATTTGGACCAACCGTGGTGGCGGTTTGTGTAATATGGAGCAGTGTTGCAAATGACAATACTTGTATAAAGTACTTAGAAAGTGTTTTATAGACTACATTTATAGGAATATCGTACAGTACTGTACATGGTACAACCACAGTATACGAATACGATACTATACGTATAGGCGCACTGGCACATGCATTTTGAGTGCGTGTTTCATTTTCCGAGGTGCAGTCTTTGGTAGAAGCGGGCCGCACGGACGTGGAGATTGCTTGGCCCCTTTTAGTGCGCCGTGCGCGTCTTCAAGTGCCTTGTTCAAGCGCATAGCAACGATAACACAGGCAGGTGCAGGGAGTCAGACCCTTCGATCCGGAACCGTCACTTTTAACCTTTGCGTTGCGCCATTGATGTCGTGTATATATTTGCATCAGTAAAGGCGATTACCGTGAAGTTTCTTGTCTGGGAGAACACAACATGCAAGGAACATCACCCCCTTGAGTTAAGCAAGGGAACTACAGAATTTGTCTATAACGGCACCTCTAGGGGATTGCATAAAGAACGTTATTGCCGAATCAACGTTATAAGCGAATTGAAATGCGTTTGAAAGATGCCATCGGGACCGAAAAAAATGTAACGTTATCGGCGAATTGACGTTACAGACGAAGCCGTTGCAAACGAATTCAACTGTATAGAACAGGTTTACAAGAGGTTTCAGGCCCCATTCGGATTAAACTAAAAAAGTTACTTTCAAGGCAAATTGTTATTTTCAGGGCAAATTTTTTCCGCCCCCCCAGTAAAATTCCTTCCGGTACGCCTATAGATATTGTCTATTTGTCTGAATCTTTTTTGTTTCGCTTGTGACAAGACAGTCATAAATCAACGCAGGGTTGAAAATACAGCTTTTGAGAATCAGTCAAAGAAAATTCAGTGTGAATAATAAAATGAACGACTTTGTTGGGAATATTCTGCAAAATAAATTTTACGCCTGCTGTTACATCTTGCTATCAGGTACACGCCCTAAACGCCGATGCACACCTATCTGCGGCGCTGCTATGCTTAGGCATACCACATTTTTGTGATTGAAAACCGGGACACTTCAGAACAAAGAGCCTTAACAGATTAATGTGGTTCATATCTTAGTTGGAGTATGAAGCTATTTTGGATTCCTATAGTCAAGACACCAAGAAAAACGAAAATTATACACTGTGCTAAGACAAAAAACAATATTCAAGCATATTTTAATTTACGCATTTGCCCAATCCAATCATTCTTTTCTGTAGACAGTAGCCTACTTCCTTCAAGAAGCCTCAGTTCGATTTTATTTTCTCGTAAAAATCAGGGCAGGAAAACTCAGTATTAATTTTACAGGTGATAAGAGCTTTCACATTCTGCTTCTGTTATTCATGTTGGCTGACTGCATGCTTTACCGGGACTTTTTAGTTGACTGACCGGGACGCCGGGACAAAGCCTACAAACCGGGACTGTCCTGGCTAAAACGGGACGTGTGGTATGCCTAGGTATGCTACTTTAGGTACAACTGGTGCCAAAACCTCGGTGCTGTTAACTGCACACTGCATTGAATAGTCTTAACCCTATCCACGCTGCACATTCGCAATAGTAGTTGCATAACACTGTTATGGTTACACCACAATCACAAAATGTCCATAAGCCACCACAAAAACGGATTAGTCAATAGTCACCAAACCGTTGGAAGATGGTTTATTTTATTTGCTTTGTAATAAGAATATTTTGATGAAACCAGTTGGCTATCAACAGCCTACTTGTCTCTGTGTCAAGATGGAATTCGTGGTTGGAACCATTTCGCTTTCATGTGAATTATGTTCATTTTCTAAAGCTGCTTTCATTCATGTGAGGCCGGCACAATTGTGTACGGAAAAGGGTGTTTCGATTTACATGTGCAGTGCTGTGAAAGGTTGCATGGTTAGCACATAATTTTCGGCACAGAAATACACGTGTGTGATTGCATCTACAGTGGCGTTCAGGTGTCTCTAAGTGAATAATAACCCTAATTCATCGCAAGCCTATGTTGGTTTCGATAGGGTTAATCATAGCAACTTAATCCTCAAAACAATGAAAATCACCATGCAAGATAGACATTTATGTTGCCCCCCTACTTTTTCCTTGACCCCGCAATGCCCCTCCCACTTTTTTCATTCTAGAATCGCAACTGGCTGTGAGCAGTCGATAGTACCATACTTGTTATAAAATCACTAACCTTAAGTTTCCTTTATCTACATAGATCGAAATTGCTTAGTTTGGTCATGTGCATAATGTGTCGTTAAATTTTCACAGGACAATGAACGACCGTGCCCATTACCCGGTCTTAACATCTCACAACGTCATACGTTGGCATGCATGGTCACTGTCTTGCGCAGAGCTTGTGGAGCCGACTGTACACCGGATATAAGTAATAGTGAAACAGGTCTCTTTTGTCAATGGATAACTTGACATTCTATTTACCAGTGAAATCTTCGTTTTTGTTGTAAAGACATGAGGTCTGAGTTTTAGCAGGAGAAAACTTGGCGATGTGTTTTTGTGCAGTACAAGATACTGATTTTTTGTGCAGTACAAGATGCAAGATACGGGTTGCTCCATATCAAGAGCTTATGCTTCTGATTACAAAACCAAACAGTTATACTTTAAATCGATCACGAGCTTGTGGGCTTCTTAGTCACAATCCTTTTTCGCTTAAATTGTAACGTCCACACGCCCAGCAGTGAAATTAATGACTGTTGCATCGAGTGTGTTGGAAACGACCTCCACAAACTGGAAATTGCTTCATCGAGCCAATAGCATGTAATCCGATCTACATGATTTAATCTTATGACAGCTTTGGGATTAATGGGTTCCTTGTAACCTCCGATAGCATTTGCGCGCCATGAAACCTAGCTGTTGAGTTATAAAACCTCATTCAGTTTTGCCCCTTCGGCAGTGAAGTGGTGTTGAATCTGAAGTTGATGACCGCAAAATGAGGGCATGTATTGCATTGTCGTTTGGCTATTTTTTACTTTCGCTCACTTCTTGTGAAGCGCAGTTCCCGCGAAAATGCGTTGATGATTTTTCAATCACAAACAGGCAGTGTTGCCCAATTGGTTTCGATGGAACGATGTGTAATGAAGCTAGTGGAAAAGGTTCGTGCCAACCAGTGAATGTTGCAGCAACTAACTTGACAAAAAATGAGGTAATTAAATAAAATGTGATGTACATTGTGTAAGCTTAGATACCACGATCGAAATTTAAAGACTAAATGATAAACATAAGCTTGTCTCCAATGATGCGCGTCTGCACTGTTGTTAGCAGCTGTTGAAAGTACTTAACGATGCAACTAGTTAAAGTTTATCAGGTTGTTGGTGTTAGTGTGTCTGTACCTAAATTATTCAATGCCATAAATCTGTTTCATTGACATATCTTCGGTGTTACACTGAATGCAGAATCTCTACCACTATGTTAAAGATGTAAACGTCCTAGTGCGGAAAATAGACTTTACATATGTAATAAGTAGTTTTCCACTCATATTGACAACATCTTGTGCTCAATCTATCGCCAACACGAAGTTTACATGCATGATGAAAAGAGCTTTTAGGCTGTTTGGACCTGGTTTCAAGACAGAACCATTGCCAGAAAGTCTTCAGAAGCGGGGCTTTACGTTTGTGCAGGGGGTTGACATTCTAGAATTTGACCAAACACCACTGATTTATAGTGTTTCATATTTCAATTGCGGGGCTTAGAGCTTTGTTTGGGGGGCTAAGCCCCCCGTGGTGACAGGACTGTTTCAAGATCTGACCTAGCCAATAGCCATACTTTTATTGGTATTGCAACCAAAATCACAAACCTCTTGTCTTTTCTGGAAACATTGGCCCTACAGTATATCAGGAAGTCTTTTTACCACTCAGCATCATGCCAACTGCCAATCCTCTTTTGTAACGACGCCTTTATCTTCCATAGACAATGTGGATTTACATGTTCTTTAAGTGGATCTATACTAAAATTCAAATATATGATTTATTTTTCTGGTGTGGTGGTACTGTAGTTTTGCTGTCTTGATAAACATTTGGTAAATTTTTATCCCCATACAAGCGTATTGTACGTTGAATAGTTTGCTTGACATCATTGCAATCAGTGACAAGATATCATCAGTTTCCATTATAGAAATCAATTTCACATTCAATGCAATAAATTTTAAATTCAACATAAATTTATTGTGAAGTACTTGCGAAGATAATTAAGTATTGACTTTTGTGAACTCCAAACATTCTTAGTAGTGGAAATGAAGATTGCAAGATTTCCTGAAAAACGTTCTACTTTTTTGAGTCAGGCTTCTTCACAAGACGGTAGGAAGGCAGGTATATACTAAAGTACAAACTTCCAATCAGTAAATTGCTTCACCATCACCTGAATTTACGTTGCTGCCCAAACGGCAGCTCATACCTTCATCACCACGTAAGACAGCCTAATCAAAGCGCCAGGTATACATTGCCACGAATAATGAGCGCAAATGTTCTTCGAATTTGCTTCAGTAGTTTAAAAATTTTCAAAACCTCATAGTCATAAAACATATTCCACAAACAACTGTGGATTCCTCTTCTCTGTGCTTATCTTTTGAAATTACGAACTTTGTATGACAAAACTTTTGCTGTGCTGCTGTATTTCCTTGGAAATACCAAATCGTTTTTTCGTTACATCGACAAAAAGTTGCAAGATGTGTGATGGGTATTATTTTCGCATTTTCGTTTGAAAAATTTGGCAAGATAATTTGTAGAATGTTTTCGATGAGCAGGTACTTCAGTGAGAAGCTATAGATGAAAAAGTCTCCTATCACAGCATTTTCTTGAAACAGTAACTTGCCAGCAATGCTGACGTTCCGAAGAATTTAGAGCAAAGTTACTGCTTGAAAATGTCACACGTCAAACTAAAAAGAATTTCAATTCTTTTGAATAATTTCAATAATTCATGTTTGTCACTCTAAAACACTCAAGAAAACCTTTGTATGAGCATTTCGATGTTTTTCAAGTTCAGTCTGTTTTTGAAAAAAATCGATTGGAAGGAACTTGACCACTGCTGTTTGCATCAAACATGAAACAGATTTTATCAACAGTATTTACTGCAATCAAGAGCAAAGCAAATTTTCCCAAAGTTGAAACGGTGTTTGTGATTTGGAAAACACAGTTTAGTTTAATCCCATTTCACATTTAATTACAGTGTACGATTTTTAATTTTTAAGTAATAGGTTGCAATTTAGTAAAACCGCCAATGATAATACAAGCAAATATCGCGATAGATAAATTATAAGCATACAACGTTATGTAATATCGTTTCAATTGAAATCCAGGGTCACCTTAAATGAAATTAATTTTTACGAGAAAATGAGTGCATTAAAAATTCATTGAAAGCAACTTTAAAAAATAATCTTCACTAACGCTAAAAGCAGGTATTTCAAACCAATTGTCAAACAAGCATGTGCATAGCATCTTTGTAGAAAGGCCACAACAGTTACATATCAGGAGCGCACGCATTTGGTAACTTTTCCTTGCATTTTGGATGTTTATTTGCAACAAGATAATCTATCACTACATTAAAAACATTTTCCTAGGCTGTGTTGCAGCGAAAGACTGACTGCACCAAACCTGTCCTAATGTAGCGTTTCCTTCGTAATTACTAGATTAAGCAAAAGACTTCCTAAGATGGCTGCAACATACAAAATAAATAGCAAATTGTGAGATACTTAATTTTCTTCATTTGCGGCAATGGCTTATTTTGTAATATTTATGTTAAACAACACACTCAAAATCTTTTGCTTCAGTTTAATTAAAGTTGAAAGACTGATAAAGAGCATTACAGTTCTGTAGTTTCATGTTTCTCGAAAAATGCTGTAATGTACAGTAAATATTGCCACAAAATTATTCTTTATATACACAGAGTTCTACCCTTAAATGTCAATAACTTTAATCAAGTCCGCTTCTCGGATGAATAGCCATCAAGCACGATTTTTCTAAAATATTTTTTTTTTGTTTATCTTTTCAGACACGACTTTATTTTTTGGATGAACGCGCCGGTTGGCCGTACGCTTTTTACGACCGAGCTTGTTTCTGTCGCAATAACTTCGATGGAGTAGACTGTTCTCGATGCAGGCCTGGATTTCAGGGCAAACAATGCGCTGAACGAAGTTCACTTCTGATAAGAAGAAATTTAACGTCATTGACACCTTCGGAGCTTCAGGTTGACTTCATCTTTCAAATTTATAAGGAAAAAAGAAATGGATAATCTCGGCAGCTTGGTATCTGCATTGTGATAACCCTTACGAGAAATCAGCTTGTCTTTATTAGCAGAAACAAAACAGAAAGGTTTTGTCAAAATGAGCTTTGCTTCAAACGTTTTAAAAACATTCAGTGTTTGCTGTAGGAAATTTGTTAACTTTAGCTCTATATTGTTTTCGCCATGATTTCCAAGTTCTGTGCAAATTCTTCAAGTTTCAAACCGTTGATTTTGTTCTGTTTACGCAGGCATAGTTGGTGAGGCGCATAATTTTGATATTTTGCTTCAGTCAAGCTATTGAATCACTGGCGGGGCGGTTTGTTCACTTGTTTTACTACTGGCGCTGTCGAGATGAAAATATTGGTTAAATAGTTGTTATAGTTTCATTTTCTTCTTATTGCAAACACTTGCCATTAGGCAGTGATGTTCTGCAGAGGTGGGTAGGGGTTTAAACCACATACCTGTCTAATTTTGGTTCGAAAATAGCGTACTTCCGTAAAATTATATTCTATTCAGCATATAACTTCCTAAGGTAAAAGTTTGAAGTTCAATGCCGCTAAAATTAAGTACTCCTCATGACTCAAGCTGTTTATTAAAAATATTGCTTGAAAAGTGATAATTTGTTTCTCCTGTCTCCTTCACATCAGTTTTAAGCTACTTACCATCGTGGAAGCTGTAGCACTTGTGATCACTTGCTCTAATGTCCGAGCGTGACAGGTGGAGATCAACATTATTAAAGTCTTGTTGCGAATATAGGTGTGTTTTGAAGAGCCTCAAATGCAAGAACCCTCTCAAGGCACGCCGATAGTGTTGTTGGTTTTCCAGAATAATTGAGATTCAGTGTTTTTGTATACCAGTGATATAGACGAGTCCACAACCTTCGAGGCCGAAACCGATAAATGAGTCTCTACAAAAGCCGAAACAGAGACTTCAAACTTAGATGGCTTCACTTTTTTTCTTCAATGTCTCAACAAACAGTCATAAGCACTTTCGAGCTTTAACTTTTTCAAATTTTAGGCTTTTGTGGTTTTTCCCTCGGACAATCGGCTCGATACTACCGAGGCCAAAGCGAGTTCTTAGACCTTGGAAACCGGGACCAAGACTCGCGCAAATGGCTCTCGCGACGTGTCTCAAGGCTCCATTGCTGGTCTATACTCAAACGTCTTTTCCTTTTCAGCAGCAAGTTTGCCTTTGCTTGATTGGTTATTTGTCACAAGAATGTGATTCAAAGTAAACAGTTTATTCTATGTACTCTATCACTTATTCAAACGTTAAAGAAGAGCCACGAAATAATCATTCAACCTGACTAAGGTCACATTAAGCATGACTTTACTTGATTCAGCACAGACAGAGGCTAAAAGTATATTGTCAAGTACAATATTGTGGAGGGGGTGACTGTGTACCCCCAGCTTTGCTTATTTTTTCACTCGGCTTTGCAATACCTACTGTTGCGCTCACTCTGCTTGAGTACATGCCAATATAAAACTCTCCAGCAAAAATAAACTACATGAAAAGACTGGACACCAAGTTATAACTCCATTCGATTTTGACTCTGCATGACCACGGATTGCACTTGAAGCATTTTGCAACTAGCTCAGATTCGAATTGACCTCGGAGGTGTTAGGTGTTTGGACTCAGCTTGATTTCTAATATGACTCGTGTCAATATCTGCTAGTAGGATAGACTGTCATCAAATGATAAAAACAGCCAGTTGAATGCAAACACCTTGCAAGTAGTGACATTTTCGTAAACTGCGTGGAACTTGAGTAATTGATCATGCTGGTTTCATAGTATGAGTTTTTCAAATTTTGTGAAAAAGAAGAGTACTCAATATTTTTGATGTAACTTTGTATTGCACAGGTTTTTGTAGACATTTTAGATCGATCAAAGAGAACAAAGTGTGAAAACTACGTAATACTCACAACATCATTTGATCGCATTTTGTTGGGGGATACCCCGCAATTTCGAAACGTCTCGGTGTACGATTTGTTTGTGTGGATGCACGCTCACATTTCTAAAGACAACCTTGTATTTGACGATCCAATTGTGTTTCGGTGAGTCAAGCCTGCATTCAAAACTTATTCCTGTTAATTTTGTACAGCAGATACACTGATTCTTGAATAAGTTTTTAATTTTGTTTAACATTTAATGGATTTGGCTTCCTTCAAATTTTCATTCGTTCCAAAGAAGTTAACTTCTGGAAATATATTTGAAATTTCTGACAAGTGTATTGTTTATATAATGTCAACTGCAGTTTGTGTAGCAACACATAGCCGTGAAATCATTTGTTATTTATGAGACTTAATGCCATTTCTGTGTAGTCAGAGCAGGAAATGTGATTATGCTGCTGTCTTAGTAATGCAAAAACACAATGTGCAATTGCAGGACAGAGCAGTCTTTCCCTTAAGTATCACAAACAATACGAAGTAATCAGGTTGGTTTTCTGTGTTTAGTCAGCATTACTAGACACTCTTCTCTCAAAAGTTGCTTATCCCGCTTCTGACACGAAAACGTTTTGAAAGAATCACTAGCAAGATTTTAAAAACTCAGTTATACTATATTAAACAATTAGTGTTTTCTCATAGCGACAACGTAGTCAGTATGAATTTTATTGAGAAATCTTTTCGTATTGTTCCACGTGCACTTATGTCCATCCTCAACTCCGAAGTGCATTTGTGTGACAATAGAGTACGGCAAAGGTAATGCTAGTTTTGCAAGAGAGGCCTGTAGGAGTTATTTATGCACTGTGCCAGAACCTTCCGAAATTACTTAAAAGTTTCACTAATGCTTAAGAAAACATTCCATTAGTTTTCAGAATGCAAAAGTGGCATACGTACTGAAAACCAAATAAGCTGATGGACCAAAGCTCGTCACATTACTTAAGCGAATTTGTGGTAAACAGGCATCTGCAGACTAACGACCTTGAGCTGAAGACAAGGCTGGAAATTACGGAAGACCTGACGATAAGAAACACTTCGTATAATGTTGAAACAGATGTTGATTATGCACACGAGGTGGGAAATGATTTATCAGGTTTTTTATGATAACAGTAGACATCTTTGACAACATCGGTAACACTCGAGATCACAATCGTCTTGGGATTATTCATACCATGTGTCCTCTTATGCAAACACTCATAAATCCAGCGTATTGACGTACGTTAATGCAACTTTGTTCACAGCGATTTAGTTTAAATGAAAATTGACAAAATGAATTATGGCTGCAGTTTTGTTGGTGGTCGGAAATATAACAAAATTTCTAGTAAGTTCACATACATACTACATTTTTCACTGCTCTTTGTTCCACAGCGCTTCTCCGCCACGGCAATCGCAAAGTACAGCATTCGGCGTAGGCTCAACCAAACTAGTTTCACATGGTTTCTTTACTAGTCCAGTTACGAGTGCAAGAAATTGAATCCAGTTTTGCAAACCTTTTTTGCAAATGAATTCTACTGACACTGCAATATGTGATGGTATACTTTCAATCACACTGCGATGCGTGTAATGCATGTTCAGAAACTTGAAAACGAGTTGCGAAAAGGTCAGAACGTGCATTGGTAACTAAGCAATCCCTAAGCTTGAAACATCAGCTGTAGATGGCGTAATCACAGAACATTACGGATAAAAAATTTTTAAACACGTGGTGGCAAGTTTTGGTTAGGCACGAGACAGCAGCAGTATCAAAAGTAGGCGTTTGAAAAAAGCATGTTTCTACAGGGCTCAGCTTTCCTTCCTTGGCATCGGTACTTCATGCTGAAGTGGGAAGCAGAAATACGCGAGTTCGTGGCGAATGATTCTGGTTTCGTTTTACCTTACTGGGATTGGACGAATAAGGAAGACTGCGATGTTTGCGTCGATTCCATCATGGGAGGAATCAACTCTGAGAACAGAACCCTTATTAGTCCAGAGTATAGTTTTGTGCGATTTTCTACTTACATAACTTTTAGTCGTGGGCATATTTTGAAAAGAGGAAGGGTTTGAAGCCTATCGGTACGGTTAATTGGTTCATATATATGAACCAAGCAGTGTCAGATACTTTTGCATAATCGTTTCGATACGATGTCCTGTTTTATACAGAATATTCTTATGCCATATTGTGAAACCAAAAAGCTCCGTCTAAGTCTATGGAAAAACTTCTGCTCATTGGTGGGTCTGTGGTGGCCCTCTACGGGACTTTGTACGACCCGAGGAAGCCTGCAGCAAATTAAAAAAATAAATTATTTGTATGTATTCATAACCGTACTGTCCATGTATTGTATTATCTTAGAGCGCACCGCTCGCTTTTAAAGGTGAGGCCCTTACATTTTACATGATCCACTAAGGCTGTCCTCTCTCTGAAAAGTTTTCCAACCACTGTTCTGTACAATTGAAAAAAACATTTGACCTTCAAAAAGTATATGAATGGATAGAAGTAAATTAAAATGCGGGGTGTGTACACACACACCGGGAAGTGAATGGTCAAGGAAGGAAGTAGTCGAATAGCTGTTATTTGTACTGATTCGCCAACCACACTTTAACAGTTGTTTCAAACCTTTAGAATAAATGTACACAACTTTGAATGCATGAAAACATTTCGTTTCAAGCAAACCTAACTTTAGACATAATCTCATAAGTCAATTTGAAATAATTTATGTACACTGCCGTGGTTCCCAAACTGTGGTACGCGTACCAGTAGTGGTAAGCGAAGGCCTTCACGGTGGTACACGAATAGACCTACTTTCTGTTTTTCTTCACAAAAAAATATATTCACAGCTATAATTTTTACCTGCCGGGTTCTGTTAACAAATTCCTGAACTTTTGTGTAGCCTAATTCCCTTGTTGGTTTCTAAAAATGGCCATAATACTTTCTCACAGCCATTTTCTTAATGTTGCATTTGTGTCAATTATGGTTTTCCAAACTTTTGATCGATTTATATTTGGCATACTGATTTTTCCTGGAACAAGGTGGTACGTGTTGACATCACAGGACCCACAAATGGTACGCGATCAGAAAAAGTTTGGGAACCACTGATGTACAGTATTCATCTTGATAGACATGTAACCGTCTCATGAGCTAGGCAAGAAATTCCTATGGCATCGATTGCTTTGCAAGAGGTTGTTTTGTCGATGGTTTTGGGATTGATTTTCGCTTTCTGATGGGAAAATAGTGGCCGGTGGGCTGTTCGCGGCCCGTGAAGTTAAAACAATGGCTCATGAAGGTTTCTCGGCAACGGCTCCCATACGTTAAAAACGGCATGCAAAGTGAAGAGTATTTACCCTTTAAAGTGTCCTGAAAAAGCACATGAAAATTCAGGCGAAAAGTTTGTAATATGCGTGTATTTGATGGGATGTTTGACAAAGACCTATTTTTGATTTGCATTTCGAAACAAGCATGTACGCTGCATTGTAAGGGAACACCAAAAGCGTTCTTCAGAAACCTGGTTAACAATATGCTGCTTCTAGTCTAAATCTGACAGAACTTTTCCATAAACTTTCCGTTAGATTTTAATATTAATGGAGACTACCAGGTTAAGGTCAACCAAATGTTTGAAGAAAACGGTCTTTACTTTATTTGTGCTGTGTTTGTGGTATATTCAGAGTACAGACGTAAAGCCAATTAAAGTACGTTAAAGTTTTTGGGACTTGTGGATGCTCTTCTATTTCCATTATTTCATTCTATTGCTCTGCCCCTTCACATTCTTTTGCTCTCCTGGTTATATTGTAACTTCAGACAAGGCGTAATCCTTACAGAACTTGCTTTTTCATAGATATTTAATCATATCAGCTGTTTAATACATTTTTCTCCCGAACACTAATTCCCTTAACTTTATTTTGTGAACGAAACACCAGCACCTTGATACCGCAATATCCGACCAAGGCATACTGTGTAATGCTTTGAAATGAACACATTTAGTCTTTGACACCAAGCATTTATGTTGCAGATAGATTCAACAGGTGCAGTGCCCTTTCTAAAAATGTATTTCTCAATGAATGTTTAGAGTCATGCATTAACGCTATGGCTCTTACTGAAAGAGTTCGTAACATGATAAACATACTCTATTGCACTTCATCAAAAATGTTAAGTTCTCTTTACATAAAAGCAGACTTCAGACCAGTATCTTCCTTCTGTCTACACCTGGCTAAATTCTTACTATCCCGTGAACATCTGTTGGATTCAGGGTCACACCAAGCGCGACCCGAAGTTCCTAGTGTGGCTCATACTGCAAACATATCATTTCGTTGAAATTTTTAAACCGTTCGGGAGACTTTTTTCAGGATGCGATATATGCCTGTCAGAAAATAAATTTCAAAAAAAATCTTTCCGCAATTCTTAATTGTAAAATGACAGGCTCTTGGTTTTAAGGAGAAGGACGGATACTGTCAGTGCGGCCGAATCTATTTAAAAAGTTAATCTACCTTCGGTGAAGAATAAGCTAAACATGTGACAGAACACATGTTATCGACTTCATTATAGCTTTTTCTTGTAATGTGGTCTCCAAATCCAAAAAGAGCATTTTATTGCAGGTCTCCTTTTTCCCAGTGGGAAGTAATATGCACCCGAGGCAATGAGTACATGTTCAATAGACAGCTCTGCACAGGTGAATCAGAAGGACCACTTATACGAAACCCAGGAAATTACGACCCTAGCAAGACGGACGGTTTGCCTCGAGCTCAAGAGGTAGAGAACGTATTGATTCTTGGCGACATGTATGACACTCCCAATTTTGACACATCTGCAAATCAAAGTTATCGAAATTTGCTTGAAGGGTTTGCAAGAACGGATAACGGCGTGGCAGGCAAGTAAACAAAATTTCTACCTCCGGGAAATAATGTTTTTTCTGATTTTATTGGCTACTGTTTTCATTAAAGTGATGTTTTATTACCATAATGGTAATTTCAAGCATGCGCAAACTTTCACTGGACCAGCAATTTTTAAGATAACACCATAAACAAGAAGTTTTGTTTTTAGAAGAAATCTTTCTGTACGTGCGTCAATTACAAGAAATTTCAGCAAAGGTTTATCCGCTTGTGAGCATCAGACGGTCATCCGTTCATTTACTTAATCCAAGGTGATGTTGAGACAGCTGAGGATATGCGCAAATACCATGTATAAGAACAGGAATATTTTAATTTTCCTTTAAACCTAAATTACACCTGCAATTCCTTTGAATCTTACTTTTTAATGCCATTCGCAAAAAGATTTTCTATCACAAAATAACGTTGCGATTATTGCAACGCCCAAAGTCGTATACATCACGGCTTTGAGTATTGAGTATAATGTGAATTGTCGTGAAATAGAATCGGCATAGAATCAGCCACCACCACGAACAGAACGTTTCAGAACGAACAAAATAAATTTAAAGTGAGGACAAAGCCAACAAAAAACTTTACAAAACCTAGAAAAAAAATTGGCCGAAATTAAAAGTTTTGCGAATATGGAGGAGCGTGCGGTGTGCGACTCTCAATCTGTTTTTTCATTGCGGCTCTTTTGATCCAAAAAAACCCGAACGAACGTTTTTTAAAAATTATTTGAAGAAAAAGCTCTTCAGACATGCACTACTTTCTTATACCACAAATCTGTGACATTATAGTGTTGCCTTGATTTTTAGCGGTATACGTGGTGTTTCTGGATCGTTCTGATGTACGTTTGTGTGTCCATTCTTGAACCTTTATCAAATGATCAAAATTCTCACAATCCACCTGTTTGCTGTAGTTCAAGACTGAGTGTAGATACCTTCAAAATATATAATTATTCCTGCAGCACAGAGCAGTAGCTACGTTTGCCTTTGAACGTCATTGCCATTTTTCAGTTAAAAATGAAAAGCTATACTGAAATATGCTAAACTTCTTGAGAAAGTTCAGTATAAACACCGTGTAGATATACATTTGATGCTGCGACCCATTTAAACATTTTTGAGAGAAAACATTTCATTAAACTTATTTTTTGCAGTTAAAACAATCAACATATGTCCAGAGAGATTGAAAACCATCTGGGAGAAACACACATATCAGCAGCAAATAGTGCTTGGTTCACAAAAAAATTTCCGTTATAATATCTAGCTCTCGTTGCACTTGGATGAGCTGAGAGTTCATCAAGATATACATAAAATTGTCTCAGTCACACAGCACCCTCTTTGTGTTTGACGCATGATCAAATGAATCTAAAAATATATGTATTTTGCAGGCAACTTTTGCACCAGTAGCAACGCATTTTTTCTCCACGGGTTAATTTATTGGATTATAGTTGATGGCGATGCGTAGGCTGTTCATCATTTTTGTAAAGCTAGGGAACCATTATACATGACGCCCTATTGATTTGTTATTGACGATTTATACCAGATGTTGGCTTGTCTCTGTGGTAAAAAAAGTCGCTAAAGTCTTCAAAACAAGATTGGTCATTCTAGTGTTTATTCTGTGAATAAGTGGATAAAAAACAGTGGCGTAACTGACGGAGTGCAGAGGGGCGAACCGCTACCCCTTTTCAAGCTAAATGTAAAAATCGGGTCCCTACTGTTTCGCTGATATTTCGATATTGATGTGTTTTTTGCGTTTTTGATAGTGTTTTCCTGTGACTTCTGGTTTTAGTACAGACATCCACATCCGGATTCACTATCAATTCTCAACTTTTTTCTGATTGTTGGCTAGTTACGGTGACCAGCGGGCCCCTTGCAGCTAATTTTTGCCCCCTCTGGCTCAAACCTCTAGTTATGCCACTGAATAAAAAGGGAGAAAAACTTGTATGAAGATGCGTTAATGGTAAAACTTGATCAGTGGAAAGATGTATTAATTATGACGCAGCAAAATAAATTCATCGATCTGAGGGTGACAAACAGTTTGCGACGGTGTGTGCAGCAGCAACTGAGAGGATTGCTCATCTATATGTCAGATAGAAGTCAGGGATATCTAGGAGTTCTGAATCTCCCTGATAGAAGTCTATATGTTAATGAAAATAATTCCAACTTCGTATCGCCAGACTAAGGTCTTTATAGGGGGAATTATAATATACAATCACGTTCCACGTTTTGGGCTATAGCTAAAGATTGACGACTGTAATTGCATGAAATACTTCTACAATTTATAAGCAAGCTTTGGCATCCACATGCTACTTGCTTCAAAAGTGAGTTCTTGTGCAATCCCTGATCAAAGTGCTCAAATCAGTGGTTCTCAACCGCTGGTCCGCGGACCGGTGCCAGTCCGCATAGATTTCTTGCCGGTCGGCAAAACAACACAGATTTTCCGTTAAGTAACTGAAAATGGTTAGCGTTCATGTTAAATTCGGCAAAATCTGGTCAATAACATGTGGCGGTGATTGAATGAATAGACTGAAGAGTGGTCTGTGGGGCGCCCATCTCTGCTTGCTTGCACTGTGGGCCACGCGGCTGCTTTCGCAATGAATGTTGCGTTGATGGCGTGTCAATCACCGCGAGTGAATCGTTCCCTTGCAACCACCCATCACCCACGAGCACAAGGCTCGACAAGCCGCAAGTACAATTTTTTAAGTTTTTCTGTATGACCGACAGGAAATTGAACCCAGCCTAGCATCTTTGGTGACGCGTGCTTAGCTAGTTTAGACTGGATATTATGATACAAAATAAAATCCTTGTTCAGTTTCACAATTCCAGAAAGTACAATGGCGGCTATTGGTAGTAAACTGGTTTTTAAAGGTTTAGTATTGGTGACCGCTAGGAAATTTTTAACTTCATGGTACGCCACTGGCAGTAGCTGTTTTATATAAATTGCGGAAGATTTAAAATGCGGTCAACAAAGCAACAGGGAATTTTGCTCTTTTTTAACAGGGACTACTTTCAGCTTTCAGAAAAAAACAACTTTCAAAGCGGACATGAAGCAAGTACCAGTGTTTCAAATTTACAACAAACAGTAAAAAGTGTGTGTGCAGATATATTTACATTAGTAGGGGGAACTAAAAACCGAAAAAGAGAATTGTCAGGCAATATGATAAAAATAGTTGCAACTTGGCTTTACTGCAGCTTCATGTAGTGAACAGCCGCTGCGGTCCTTATAATTAGTATGCTCCCAAATTCTCTCAAATGATGCAATGAAATCTTCCTCACTTGCATGTCACTTTCATTCGAAGCAGGGGCGTGCAGAGGTGGGGCGACGGCCCGGGAATCCAAAGAGTGAAATTAAAAAATGAAAATGCTGTAGCTTTTTCGTATTGCAGGGCTACTACCAAATGGTGCATGGGTTTTGATCTTTAAGCTTATTTCGTCAAAACTAGTTTTCCGTATTGCCTTTTTCGTCACATTCCTCAATACTAGAATTTGGTAGGGGAGCATACAATCGCCCACTGACCCCAGGCATCACCAGAACTTTGCACAACCCTGATTTGAAGCACAGGCATTTTTAAGAAAGTCATTGGATTATTTTCAAAGACTACTCAGCGAGATGTATAGTCTAAAAAGCAAAGTAAACCATGGCTAGTAGGCTACTGAAGAATCACTTCTTCATGCATTGTATCTAATTTATCTTGAAATATATAAAACATAAAATTCTTCACCATTGGGGAAGAGTTTGTAAAGCCGTGAATCCTATCTGCAGATAAAGTTTTGGCTCCCCAAGCAGCTCAGAAACTTGAGCTTAAAACCATTTTCTAACGGAACAGTTCAGCGAAGGATTGAAGATGAGGCAATTGATGTCAAGGGGTAGGTTATCGAGGAATTTTGCGAGAAGTCGAGGTATTTTGCAATCCATCTCAGCGAATCAGCCGCTGACGTGACTAATTGTGTCATTCTTTGTTTTGTACTTTACACGGGAAAAGAAGATTTCAAAGAACGTCTATGTTACATAAACTTGCCAGGACGTACCACCGGGTCAGAGATATATTTAAAGAATATTTTGGTGAGAGAGACTGGGAAAATTTTATCGGCATGTGGGACTGAAAGCATGACTAGTTATCGCCTTGGTGTAGTTGCAAAAATTAAAGAAGTAGCGCATAAAGAAATGTTGTTTACTCATTGCATAACCTTCTGGAGATTTAAGTGCAAAGAAACTGATTTGAAAACGTGTTAAATAACGGGGTGAAAATTGTTGATAAGATTCGAAGCCGACCCTTGAACTCCAGACAATTAAAACACTGTGTGAAAATATGGATTCACAGCATGAACATTTTCTCCATACAGAACTAGGTGGCTATCAAGAGGGCGAGTTCTTTCGCGTCTTGTGGAGCTCAAGGAAGAAACATAACAGTTTTAAGATAAAGGAACTTTTCTTTAGCTGAATTTCTTTTGGATAAAATGTGGATGAGTAAGCTTGCGTATTTGGCGGATATATTTTGCCATTTTGATTTGAACAAGCTTATTACATGTCGACAGGGGTTTTGCACAAACATCTTTGTGATTAGAAACAAGACAAACGCATTAAAAAAGAAGCTCGTAGTTTGGGATAGCCTTGTGCAGAAGGGAGATACAGAGATGTTTTCGACAATTTTTTGACAAGTGTTGATGTCATTGCTAAAGAGTTATTAAACGTTGTAAGTCAACATTTGTAGAAGTTATCTTACGACTTTGACCATATCATTTCCCTGGATATGAGGATCTTCGGCATGAAACCGTGTATAACAGCTTTGGTTGACAAAACGATTGTGATAACCTGTTGCATTCACTGCGATTGTATGCTACCGGTCCGTAATTTTTTTGCGTTGTTTACCGGTCCTCTGGTGCAACAAGGTTGAGAACCACTGGACTAAATCGCTAATCATTTCTGTTGATCTCTAGATTTTGATGAATTGTGGATGAAAGAATGGTTGTGCCAAATCATAACTACTTTTCTTCATAATGCTGAGAGTCTCTGCCGTACATGCACATACACGGCTCAAGAAATGTGTTATTGTTTGGCTTGACTTCTTCAAAAGTCAGTGGAAGCCCTAAAAAAGCTGTGCGGGGTTAAAAGTATCTTGAAAGCTGAAGGGAGGCAACATACTTGTCATGCACTAGCACTACACCTGCAAAATGATCTACGTAATATTTTGACTTTAGCG
>Ga0210059_1006787_pt1 | contig 18297 bp, 8 predicted proteins | sample Ectturendosymbi2_FD_188042 | JGI IMG/M metagenome (GOLD analysis project Ga0210059, IMG submission 188042) | Ecteinascidia turbinata endosymbiont from Florida, USA - Sample 2 (SPAdes) (version 2) | ecosystem: Host-associated > Tunicates > Ascidians > Unclassified | place: Key West, Florida... | reverse complement strand
CGGTTGCTTGAAGTTAAAACGGTGCGTGGGATTGGCCAACAGATGTTTGCAAACTTCAGAACGTTGATCAAATTTGTGTTCGTTGATTCGGGTTATTAAATTCCGGCGAGTCTGTCCAATGTAATTTGACCCACACGTGCATGTTAGTTTGTAGACTACACTTGAGCGACGAAGATGATTGTTTGTCTTTATATGTAGAAGATTTTTTCAACTTATTAGTTTCATGTGTGAGACGAAACTGAAAGGGCATGATAGCATAGCGGTGTACAAGTCTTTGCATTTCTCGCCGGATTTGCATCCTTATCGCTTGAAAGGGCAAAATAAGAAGTTGATTTTGCCCTTTCAAGCGATTTTGCATAAAGATCCGACTGCGGCGGCGAGCCGCGCGGCGTTACGAAACAAGAGTGCTTCAAAAGCACGTCGAGGAGAAAATCGCGATTTCTATTTGCAGGGCACATGAAATGATCGCACTATTGACTCATGCTGATAAACATATGAAGTGGTCAATTCCCCAGTGAAGTGCATCACAACCAAAAGGCCGCAGTGGCCCGCACCGTCGTACAACGATGAGTTGCTTTGCATGACGCCCGGCCGGCAGTGCGAACTTGCCGCCAGGCTTCTGCTCACCTCTGACTCGAGCATCCTGTCCAGGCGCAACTGCTGCGGATCGGGGGGTTCGTCTTCGGGGGGCGAGCGCATGTTTAGCACTGAAACAAAGCAAGAAAAGAAAACTGGAAAAAGCAAAGCATAAGCAATAGCAGCCGGAACATCCTACCGCGAGTGGGATTTTCGAGTTTTCTTTTCGTTTGTTCGGGCGGCTGATGCCACAAACCAGCGGTTCTTAATTGGGGATGCTCGCACCCCCCGGGGGGGGGACAAGAAGGGACTTCTTGGGGTGCGAACTTATCGGCCAAACTGTAGCTAAATTTATATTACCGACCCAGTTAAGGATTTTCGTGTGAGGTGTAGGTTTAATTTCTTGGTTTGGGGACTTTTGCGACTATTGATGTCAGCGATGATAATACAAAAAACAATACATCAAATGGTACAAAGGGTGCAAAAATGATTTTTCCTTCCGGACAGGGTGCGGGCTTCAAAATAAATTGAGAACTGCTGCCATAAACAAACAAGGCAAAGACTTGCCTCATACCGACCACCGCACAAAATTTATCGCACTTGCAGGTGACAGCGTCAGCAGAGATTAGCGATTATGTTTTCCCTCACAAGGTAAACTCTTTCATCTTCAGCACCGCTTTAGCATACATTAGTTTGTTATCTGATCATCTCTGCCTTGCAGCGAAATACACAACATAGGTAGGTTAGCAATGCGCAACTGTCGCCGGCTTCATGCTTAGCTACGAAAATCACACAAGGATTTTTTTGTTTTCCGCGCAACAATCACTCCCAAGTGAGTGGCCCGTCTTGAATTCGGATGTTTGCTGTGTCCGTGTGTCGTCGCCGCAAAGTTCGTAAATGGAGCACACCGAAAGCGACGGTTTCCATGCTCACCGCATTTTCTGACATGAAGGAAATGCGACTGTTATGTGCTTCCAACACGGTAATTTTTGTATCTTTTCGAGGATGAAAATTTTGTGACTGGCAACAATCACATTTTATTGCTGCAGAATAAGGTTTCATTGTCAGGAACAACCCAAACGAAACAATTTATGCCAAGCACCACAAAATTAATGCAAACGTTATTCCACAAAGTGTACAATCGTGCGACATCGGTTACGAATGACATCAATCCCTTGCAAGGGCAATAATAGTTAATGGACAGAATGGCGCTCCTTTAACAACAAGAACAAAGCTCCAAGTTCATTCAACAATTTCCTTTTTTGCTTCACAAGGCATCTCGACAAGTCACTGCTCAAATCCTGAAGAATAACCGAACACACAACGAAACCCGTAAAACTGTGGTCGCCGAGAACAATTGCGTTTATCATGACATGAACAAATACCGTTTTTTCGAGCCATTAGCGAAAGACAAGCGGTGAAAGGCGCGGCTTTCCACAAGCCGGTCGGCAAGCATCTCAGCCCTCGTACACAGCAAATGACGCGTGACTCCGAAAGCAAATAGACCAGAAAAGGTAAAAAATTCAGCGCATTACCCGCAGCGCGTTCCCTATTTTACACAGAACCATCGATCGCCTGGTGCCTTTCCCGGTTCCATCACGCCGATAAGCGCACGCCTCGCCGCTGTCGCATGGACAAGACCGAAAGGCCAGATAGTGACTAAACCACAAACAGCTGAGGTGAGCGTCCACCAACCCGGGAACGCCAGCACCACCTGGAAGGCGAGGGGTCAACTTAATCTTGCAGCAACTTCTCGCCGTTAATACCACCTATTCGCGTTTACAAAAACAACAAGGAGAATAGAAGGAGTTGCTGTGCCGCTAGGTCAGCAGCAACGTTCGGCCGGTCAACTCTATCAACAGCTGTCACTGCTGTTTCGCGACTGTCGGAGGAAGCGGGTTCGGAATTAGTCACGTTCGATTTTCAAGCAGAAACGCGACGGCCGCCGCTCATCTGCGATTGGCTTTCTCGTTTCGGAGAAAATTTAAACTTTCGTTCGAGAGGTTTGAGTGACAAGCGCAAATTGGCCGAAACAAAGACGACGGCGGACGATCGCCTTGTAAGGAACTGACCACACAAGAAGACAACACAAAGAAGATTCTTTTTGAGCAGGCTCAAATTTGACAAGGCGGCGTTGGAAGAGAAATTTCTGAGACATTCTCTGAAGGTGAGTGCCTACAACACCCTGGCAACTGCTGAGTCAGACGCCGCAAGATTAATATGAGGTTCATACAAACAGAGTAATGGCGTGTAATCACTTGGGAAAGATTTCACCGGCTCGCACAAGATGACCAGACTAAGCCGAGTACACGAACGTAAAATCGAAGTGCCTGCAATGATACAACAAAGAACATATTCAAAGTTTTTCTCCGAGAATTGGCAATTCGCTTGAACATCGTGTGACTTTAACACCTGGGTCAATTCACCGTCACATCAGCAATGAAAGAAACGGCGATGTTTTCCCACAAGTAAGAAGGACCATTGCCAAGTGCATCAAAAATGCATAAAGATCGATATAGACGGCGGAGACTGGTGCGACGACGAGCGAGGCAGCAAAATTCCGAGAATGCACGGCGATGAAACACCAACTGCGAAATACCGCGCGCGGCAGACTTAGATGCACATTAGACCATCCAGAACGCAAGCCTCGTTCACTCTCTTGCTTGTAGCATGAACATCGAGACTGAGTCGAAAAAAAGTTTAAGTTCTGGAACGTAGTATGTACTCCGCGGGTCATCGCGCGGTTGGTGAAACAGCGAAATCAGCGTTTTCAGTGAAACGGTGCTTCTTCGTACCGTTCTCGTCGTGTTTGATTGTCTTCGACATGGCATTAATACGACACCTCGTTACATGTGCCGACCTTTGCCGACACGGCCTGAGACAGGCGGTGGTCGGTCGCCGTGTGCAGGCCAAGACAGGAAGGAGATGATACGCCAGCACCTGCGGTAGATATCGCGTCCATGCAGACCGACTGGATCGTCAAGCGGCGCGTAATTACAACTCTCTTCCGCATAAAGCAAGTCGCGGCCGAAGCACGTCGCAAAATACAAACGCAGGTCACGGCGCGGCAAACAGCTATGTGCTGGCGGCGGTAACGGTCTCTTAATGTAAATGCGAATCACACTACAACTTGCTCGCCTTCAATCTAATACCGCTTCATGTCAAGACAACTGCTCGACGTAGAAATTAGTCGAGGCTGCGACGTGATATGACTGGAATGGTCTGACGTTTGCTCAGCAAAGAAAGCGCGAACCGCAGTAAGCAGTGTTTACCGCGCGGCCTTTCTGAACTTTGCCTTGTGTTGACTGGTGGTGACTTCGACCGCAACACACCACGACTTATGCACAAGTACACCACAGAGGAATCGATCAGAAACAACAACGTAATTCGATTACTTCGAGCAAGGCCGTGCTTTACAGAGTTTAAGTATCTCACCCTAAAAAAAGATGCACCGCTCGACTTAAATGATAGGATAGTTCAAGGATAGTTTACCAAATTAATAAGTAACGAATGCTCAGCCGTATGTTGTATGCTTTTTAGCTAACAGAGCCGCACATCTTGGAATTTTGTGGTCTACCTGCTAAGTCAGTGTTAGTAACTGAAATACACATTTACACAAACACTTTTGATTTTAACAACGTTCTTTCTGTTACTTGGTACAGATGGACAAGGTTTCAGCAAGCTTTCATTTATCATACGTCAAAAAACAGCACTATTCCAGGCAACATGTTCTTTATGGATAGAGATTTTGGTAACATGCTATTACACAAAAAGTGCTCTATGCAATTGCAGATATTGAAAACTACTTTTCATCACATTTACCAGCACGTAAAGCGTGCTATCCATTACCCCTGATTCATTTCAGTAAAATAAGTCATACTAACTAACTGACAAAACAAAAGTCAGTTTCAACTGATTCCCAAAGTATGAAAAAACGAAGGAGTCTCGAAGAGTTGCAAGACTACGATCTGAAAAACACGCTGCAAAAAAACTGCAAACTGAAGATGTGGTTACGACATGGCCAAACTAATCTTCAGCAACGCTACCATTTAAAATAATAGCAAAGCCACCGCAGTGACCATACATCAAGCGAATCAGTCGCAATAATTTATTTGCACAAGGAAACTAGTTTCGTGTTCGACACATCTTCAGTCCTTATTCAAATTCACTGGGGTGGCTTTGCTATTATTGCTAAATGATAAGTGCAAGCCTGAATCGTTGCAAAGGGATGGAAGACCAGGTTGGAGATTTCCTCAATCAGCTGGCTGCAAAGCTGGAACTTGTTTTGTTGATTCATTTAAAATAAATTACGTTTTGACATACACCAACTGTTTGGTGTTATTGTCACTCTATTCTTCTGGGAAACTCTAAAATTTTCAAATACGCATGGTATTTTGACATTCCCACAATCATTATGAATATAAATACAAACCTGCTTTTTCTTTGATTTCACACAAAACTTGAAACAGTGCTCCCTTCATGCGATGCACGTTTAGTGCATGTTTCCTGGAAATTAACAAATAAAATTATAGGTATTTGTACCAAGAAAATATAAAAATTGAAAACAAATCTGAAACAAATTTTAGACAAGTCAAAAGATGAAACTCCTAAAACTTTATATCATAAAAAATATAACTAATTTAGAGCATGACACACTTTCTTTGTTTTATATAACTTTGTTACAGTTTGGTAACAGTGCTATTGCTAATGTTTTGAGGCCTTTTACCCATGGCACATAATACATCTGCTAAAAAGAGAACTTTTTCTCTAATTAAGTTTTGCATTTTTGTGGCTACTGGTATGTGAATTTTGGAAAAATGGCTCATGGCAATGACACCAAAGGAAAAGAGGCTGTCTTCTAAGAACCAGTGTTTTAACACACTAAATTAAATTTTTAAAAAAGCAGATTTGATGGCAATGATATGCAATATATTCATGCTTTGCAACCCAGTCTTAAAAGTTTATATTTGATGTTCAAACCAGTTTAGGAAATTGTTGTGAAAGCCTATCTATAAAATTGTAGTTGCAATGTGAAACTTAGTAAAAGACTGCATATTGACCACCAGCACAATTATCCAGCCACATTACATAACAGCAGAACATTACCTGGCTTGCGCTTCATCCAAACTTTGATCAGTAATGGTCATAATCTGCTGTAAAACATCACTGATGTCTTGTTTCCTTGCAACAGATAACATTCCTTCACCACTTGGGTGGTTTTCCAACTCCACAGGATTGGCACCTGGACCATTATTTGCATAGTCACCTGGCGGTCCATGCATTTGTCCAGGCATATAGCCCTGAAAAGCAAAATAACATCTACATGATAAAATTGGCTGTTACTGTCAAGAGATACTCTAGTGATGCATCAGGCTGTTGACTCAAACAGTGGAGGCAAACTTCTAGAACTACATGAGAGAACTGTGAAGTATTTCAGTGCCATACGCATGGACAGTAAAAGTATTAGGTTGACCATGCTTACAACCCATTTATGTTTGTTGGTGGTTTCAGCCTAGGAAAAACCAAGCACTGTGTCTTAGAAAATAGTCACAACATGGAGAAACATCTCCATTCAAACTTGTAGGGTACTGCTTCTTGAGTAGGAAAACCCACAAAAATTGACCAAAGCCACTTCAACGCAGTTGTGACATATATCATCTTGTTACGCTTGGCAGTAAGAATCAAACACACGTCTGAAACTCAATTTTCATAACACCATAATTTCTGAGAATGTCACCACCATTTCATAGTGTGCATCTCATTGAAGGTTATATAACTCTTAGAAGCTGACATTGGTTTGAAAACTTGAAAAACAATGAAAGCAGTCAAATCAGACCAAAAGGGAGATCAATTTTCGATTCACTAACAAAGCTGATTAAGATAAAAGATGAGTGTTTGTTTGCATATTAATGATCACTGATAGGTGAAACTCAAACAACCTAAACAAATAAGCATTGACATTTTTGAAGCAACAGGTTATGAAAGATCTTTAACACTTTGAAAGCTGGCGTACAATATATTCGTACTTCGATTTCGGCCTAAAAAACAGCAGTTTTCGGTTGCCTTACCAACGCCATAGCTCCTCCGCCGATTGCGCTTGAGAGCTGTTCAAAGGCTCAAACGGATCAGCCAGTCTAGTAGATTGCACTCGAAAAAATTTTTTTGGTTGGAGGATGCGGATTTTTTGTGACTGATGTCATAAGTGAAGTAGTTTTGGGGTCATTTTGGCTCATGTTGCCTAGCCTAGGGCCCAACCGCTAGGCCAAAGTGTTTTGCTGAAGTTTTCATTGGAAACTAGGCTCGAGTCCGAGTCTTTGATCGACTTTCTAGTGTTTCTGGTTCAAAAGTTATGATCTAAAATAAACAAATTAATTAATTATCTAATTAACTAATTAGTTGAATATTTTTACAAACTTACATCATAACTTTTGAACCCGAAACCCCAGCAGGTCATCCAAAGTATCAAAAGACTCGGATTGTAGCCTAGTTTCCAGTAGAAACTTCAGCGAAATACTACCACCTAACAGTTGGCGCCCGGGGGCAGGTAAAGTGGGCCAAGGTGGCCTAAAAGTCCTCCACTTATGATGTCACTCACAAAAAACTCGCACCCCCCAAGCAAAAAATTTTTTTCGAGTGCAGACTAGAAGACTTGCCGCATCTGTAAAGCATACCGGACCGGAGAAATTCCCGCGCAAAGCCACATGCGTTTAGGTGTTTTTTTCCGAAAATCCCCGAATCCTAGCGGATGCCAAAGAGTTAAGACAATAAAGAACTTAGTTAACTAAAATATGAAAATCACTTTGGATTTGAAAAAAATAATTTGTTTGAAAGTCACAGCACAATATTTGCAGCTTAAAAATCTTTTGACACAGCAAAAAGATTTTCACAGCAAAAGTAATTTTATCTGATACAGCAGCAAAAAAGATGTCAAATGATACAGCAACAAAGATTTAAATTCAGCCACGCATGAAATTCAGTATCTACTAGAAGCATTACTGAGAACCCAGCATCCATCAACAGTTTTTTAGCCTATACTGTCTTAAACATACCCAGTAAACTCCACAATATGAACTCATGGGTTTGATAAGAAGTACAGACAGTTTACCTTACCTGAAGCACTACCTAAATGGATGTTGTGTGATACACAAAAAAATGCAAGTCATACTTTTATAACCTGTCCTTTGATTAATTGGACTGACTTAAGGTAGATACTTACATATTCCTGTATACCAAGGTAACAGAAAAGCATGGAAGCTGATTTTAGGATATCCACCTGCTTTCTAAGCAATTTTCACAACATGTATACTTCATATTGCTATTCATTCACGCTCTTACAATGCACCCATTCCTTAGCCCAAGATTAAAAATGCAACACAAGTTTGAATGTAGGTACATTCACACCTTACTTTTAACTGCCAACAACTTGGTCATTCGCAAAAATAACTACCGCATTTTTCAGGACACAAGAGCACCAGATTATAAGGCACAGTATCAATGATTGAATGTCAACTGTTTATTTTCATACATAAGGCGCACCACATTATAAAACGCATTAGAAGAAGCAAAACTCAGATAAGTCAAATTGTATATTGGCACAAACTGAAACAAACATGCACACAGCTTTCTGTTTATTCTATTCAGTCAGGCAGATTACATACGAGGGAGTTTAATCTATCACACAGGCCTAATCCGCTAGACATGAATAAACTAAAAACTGTGTGCGTGTTTGGTTCAGTGTGCGCCACTGCACCAATGTAGTCAGGAGCCTCGCCAAGTAATACACACAGTTCTGTGCGTAGGAGCCTCATGGAGTAATATGATCTCTGCTTCAAGATTAAGGTATGTGCTTGCTACTCACCGAACCACATGTGCTGCTCATTGCAATTTTTGTTCGTTTATTACATAACACGATGGTTTGTTTACAAAAAAATAATTCCAATTTTGGCCTCACACAAACGCAAAAGCCTCTGTTAAGACAGTGGACAAAACTGTCATGTGGCTAATGGCAACCTTCAAAATCAAACACATGCAGCGCTCATAATTAAGCTGTAACTAGCAATTAAATAAATAGCCCTGTTTACCAGATAAAATTAGTTCTAGGTGAGAAAGCACAACCAGATTCATATATTAGGTGCAGCACATAAGGCGCACTTTCAATTTTTGAGTAAAACAAAGGATTTTAAGTAGATCTCGCCTCTTGACCGATGCATCGGCATGGCGATAGCCAATACACCTCGGCTATTATGACGATGTTATAATTGCTCATGAAAACTGCTACACTATTGTTTTGCACGGAATGTTCAGAAATCCAAGTTGGTACTTTGTCTGTGACTGATTAATACAAATTATCTGCAAATTCTCTATCAACAGCACGCAGCCCTCTGACCACATCTAGGGTGTAATGGCTGCTGCAAATTGTCCCGATACATTGTTCTGTGACATAAAAATTGCTCACAGGTTTTTGTACAGAAAGCAAACGACTGCTTGCAAAAAATCAGGTTGTGTGCTATGGTGGTTGACTGTTTTACTTGGTTTTAGCAAGTCCTCCTAGACAGAGGCCATGCCTGGAGAGACAAGGCCTTCAAGTGTGCCTCAAAAAACGTGGCTACGTCACAGCGAGCAGTGATCTAGGTTTGCACAGAGTTTGATGTTGTACAGTTCATTGCAGTGAAGTGATGGTTTCTGTTAGTAATGGGTCACGGATTGTTGTTTACCCACTTGTGAGATCTACATCTGAGCATAGGCACATAGGCCCACAAAAGGGAGTACTTATACACAGCACATGTTTGCCTGTTTGTGGATTTGCTTGCACACTTGATTTAGAGTTGGTTAGGGACTGCATTTGGCACCACGACAGATGAAAACATCCTGTAACAATATATGAAAGCATCTTGTGATTTTGTTTAATATGCATTGTAATGTAGCATTGTGTGTAATGGTCACTACTGTATGATACTGCTGAGGTAGTGTTATAAAAATTTTTTTTGGGTGTTACTCAAAACAATACTTTAGCAATAACAATACCGTTCTCTTTTTCTACTTTGTGTGCCTTATCATGGAAATTTGTTACTCAGCTATTGTTAACTGACATGCTGCAACTCTGTTTTATGTTCAACCTGTTGGTCTACATTTGCTATTAGTCGAACATGATTGATTGAAGTGGTCACGTGACAAGTATAATATGTAGAGACAAGGATTTAGGTTTAGCGTGCAGTTCACACAATGCACACAAGAAGCTGCCAACATAGTTTGCTACCACTGAAATCATGGCAATATTTATGGACATCACAGTCAGCGAGCAAGTCATGCCTTCCAACTTGTCATGTGACCAGTTCAACCAGTCATGTATGGCTGAGGGCAAAATAGCTCCAGGAGTGTCTATGTTGCCTTATGAGGCAAAATAGACACTGCATGTCCCTAGCTTACCACAATGACAATCTGCTCTTTCAGAATTGTAACTTTGTGCAATTTGCATTGCTAAACAGTACAGTGGTTACATTATACCAGTACCTGAAATTTTCTTAATAAACTAACGTAAATGACTCAGCTTCTTCATACCTCCTAGGAACCAATCTTGGTCAAGAATAACTGGTATATACAAAGTGAACTTGTCCTCCCAACTTCTTTTAAGTCCACACAATAAGGACTCCTCAAGGGTATGTGTCAAATGTGGCTTACCACATTATTTTATTTGGCATGCAAGAACTTAAAAATTAAATTGAAATAAGTATAAGTTGCTTCAGAGTCTGCGCTGAACATGTGTAATCAAACCACCTGTGCTTGTTTGGGTAAACTTATGCCCCATACAAAGCTGTCTGCATCCACCTGTTTTCAAATGCTACATCTGCCACACATGTTCATGGCAGATAGAAGCTGTTGGTTGTGCTGTTAATTGATGCTTTATTCACAATTTTACTTTTTTAACAGTTAAACATGGTGCTTCGAGTGCAAATACAATACTGATGTTTACATTGGTGAAAATTAATAAATCTTTGCCATAGAGAAGTTGTTTAAAAAGAAGTGTTGACAAGTATTTGAGCAGAAGATTGCAACCTAGAACCATACCTGTGAGAGCTCAAGAGAAGTGGGTGGATTCACGTATCCTTGATCTCCCATTATAAACACTATCAATGCTAGCACATCTTCCAATCAAAGGCTACTTCAACCAGCTGCAACATTAAGATTTAGACATGACCAGAAGACCACAAATATTAAAACATGAAAAATAGTCATAAAATTAGATAAGGTAAATATACATGAAGGGTTTCTAGCATGTAGCATGTATTAATTCTTACATTCAAAAAATGATCATGCAGAAAAAAACATACAGAAAAATTATATAACCACTTTCTTCACTCTATGGTTAGGGTTTAACACACTCCTAGTTCAATATAGTATCTGGAGATGTCCTAAAGCACAATCCTAATTATTCACATCAATTGGAATAAATGATGTTAACATACACAAGATGTGTCAAGTGCAAGAAATGTTAGCTTACTATTTCATCAGAGGTACCGCTCCATAAATTACAAAATTCCCAACAAATCAAATTCTAAAATCTTATTTTTCAGCCATTGGGCACTTAATTTAAGCAGATTACTTGTGCACATATAACTGTCTAGGGTAGAATTTCTCATAGTTTTAAGAAGAAATACGATTACTTAGCAATTTATTTGCATTTATGCTAATACAAAAGCTTCAACTGTTGTATATTATTCTGCAGATGGTTTGCTTGCTGAATAGTTACTGCTAACACCTATCTAGATAAGAAGGGTAAACCTGCAAACTCAACATAATTATTCAGATCAATTGAATTAGAGCCACCCATGTGATAATGTTAGTCATGTTGGAAGATGAACATCTTTCAAACTGTGAAATCATGTCACATATTGCAACTTGGGTCATTTCTATTTTCTGCCACTGCCATGGCATCATATGTGCATTGAGCTATAGCAGTGCCCAGGCCGTGAAGTTGTAAAATTTATAATGGTGTTGACACCACTTGCTTCTGGCATGTGATTGGTTGATTCTTCTCATGGAATCACTGCTGCATGCAAAGAGTATGGTTATCATATTCATAACTACAGTCAGTAAGCATTAGGGCAGTGGTTGCCAACAATGGGATAGAAGGAAGAGGAGAGCTTGTGTGTCTTAGCAGGCACACAAACATGCAGCATCCTTATCTGATGGTTCAAATTAGTAATTTATTTTCTGTTGTTGAGAAAATAACAACCAGAGCTTGAAAAAGTGTAAATTTCTCAGGATGCTTGTCAAGATTTCCTGTGGGCTGCAAGTTGAAGATGATCAGCCTTTATGACATCACAAATAGTTCAGTTTCTTTCTTAAAAACGTTGCATTTGAGGGTTTAACTATCACTACGTTCACATGTATCAACTTGGACCGATTCACATTTCAGTGTATAGACAGTTGCATTGCCACAGTGTACCGCACTATTGCTTGTGTGCAAAAACGAGATATATATTGGAAGGAATACAAAAGCTGTGGAAGCGGCAAAATCTTCGCCATGAAGTGACAAAATTTCGCACCATATCCTTGCTTAACCCGCATCTACATTTGTTTTTTTGTGGACATTCTTTAATTTAATAAGAATTGTTTTACTACTAAGTAATATAAGGACTGCTTATAAGTATGAATCTTGGCAATGATCGCCAGCATTTGGAAAACACATAACAGTATTTAACAACCAACGATATCGCAGTTAATGGATTAATTAGAGACTTTTGAACACTAAAGATTATCTTCAGATAACAAATTTTAATAGTCTCCTAATGGAAGTTTTGCAGCATTGTCTTGAGCAATTCTTGTGGAATTATCATCAACTGTCAGTGACTGTCTATAGTCATATAGTCCTACTAAATTACTAATTGCTCTATAGTCATAGTAAATTACTAATTAATGCTTTGAAACAAACAAAAAAAATCCCAGGTAAAACTGCTAGTTATTGGTATTGCTATACTGTAATGTAAGATGTAGCACTGTTATGCTCATTCAAAATAATTGTACTCTAGCTATAAGTGTATGGCATTATATTCTGATACATTGTGCAATGACATTCAGAATGTAATGCCATTTCAATTGGTAGCCCCGCTTGCCATTTGCCAGGGGGTGGACAAACGTTTTCTATGGAGGGGGAAGGGCCACACTTAAAACTTTATTGTTACTGGGGGCTACGTATGTTACATTTGTCTGCTTCAGTTACAATTAACGTTTCAAAAAATAATTGATGATAGTATTATTTTATTTCACAGTAACACTGTAATACACATAGACGAAATAAAATCTTGAGAATTCTAAACTAATCGATAAAATTACATTAACATACACTTGAAACATGTACTTTCGACATACATGTGACTGCTCTGTAGGCTGCACAAAATGCCTAGGCCATAGCTTGCCCACCCCTGCCGTACACCAGCCCTTAACCAAGCATTTCAATCTGTGACTATGCTTCAGAAAGTATGATCGAATCCCGGATCAGTGCTGAGTCTGAGCCAAGATTACATGCATTTCAGAAAGTTAGATCGCTGCTTGATCCGGGTTTAAAAGTGATTGTTATCAGGGTCAATTTTGATGCTGGTTTGAAGGTGGATTGGGCATTTGCTTAATAGGATACCAGTAGATGCAGCATTTAAAAAAGACCATCATACAGGTTCAACAGATGTGTAAATCAGTCTTGGCAGCAATGAGCAATGTTGTTGTCTAGAGCTAATAGTGGGAGAAATGGATTTGTCTTTTGAAAATAAAGGTTAAAGTTCAGACTAAAGCTATTTTTCACACCAAAGATAGACCGATATAATCGGCCGATATATCAGTAGTGGCTGAAACGGCCAATTTTATCAGCCTCAATAGGTGTTGACAAAACACTGTTATATCCCTTACATATCCAGACAACTTGCGCAAGGAAGCACAACGAACCAAGTCAAGACAGTCATCTTGCAACAATGCTAGCAGGTGCGTTTTCATAAACAAGAAGACAAGATGAATCATGAAGCACAGTTCGGCTGCTGTAGCCGAAACATAAGTATCATCATTAATCAGATATATTAAAAAATCATGCCAAAATATTGAAATTGCTGCAATTTAAAAATTTTTAACTCATAAATCCTGATTTTTGATGTTTGAAAAAAAGGTAAGGCATAGAATACATAATATTTTTGATAATGAAACAGAAAACAAGACTTAAAAATTTTGGAAATATCTGTTGTCAGTATCGGCTATCAGTTCATGAATGGCCGATATATCGGTATCTGCCCCTAAAAAGCCATATTGGTCAATCTCTATTTCACACTACCTTGATTTTCTTATTTACATTCATTTTTTTACAGTAAACAATGGTGCTAATGATGGCGTTCGTCGAAATTTTTCCAAGGAGGCAACTTTGAAATTTTGCTTATCTTCTTTGGGTTGCTGACAATGTAGTGCAAATGGACTTGAATGCAGCCTAAATGGTTTACCTTTTCTGCACCACAAAGAAAATGCCCCATTTTATGGCAATGCAGTCACAAAAATGCTCTCTGCTTATAACAACTAGCAATAGCCAAGTATATTACAATAAATTACTCAATAGGCTATCTGCACATTTTAATAGCAGGGTAGGCCCATTTCATTTCAAAGCATAGCCATGGTGAACAGGGCATACTATGGTATGGAATGGAAGGAAAAACCGGTATGGAATGGCTGATGGATGGAATGGAAAAATCTTCTATATTCCATACAGATTCCATACTTGCATATTTTGACATCGTGTTGCTGAAGTACAGTTTTTCTTTCAGTTAAACATAGTTGCAGAGTGTGAGTTCAACTAGAACAGTAATTTGCAAACTGAGGGCGTTCTTTGTAATCTCCGTCACAAACAGTAACATGGATGTGAAAAGGAAGTCGGTTGTTCTGATTCTGTCTCTGCTCTCATGGGCCATCATGGCCAGAGGTCAGCATGTTTACTTTCGTGCTGCCAACTTGCCATTATGTTAAGATCAGATAGCTATCTTGCAAACATTGCCAGGAACGTCGCTTTTTAATCTAAGACTTGACTTGGCATCCTGTGACAAAATAATGTGCCTTAGTTTAAGGTGCATCAACTGGAAGAGCAACTATAACTGCTCTTTATAAGTGAGGCATAAAGGTATTCTCGCTGACCGCGGCAACTAGTACACCAGTTTTGCTTCAGATACTTTGTGCAATGTTAGGCAGATATTCTATCAGATCTGTTTCATCACATTTCTGTAATTTGAAGTTCGGTATACTCAGATTGATTAAAGCAAATTATGTTGCAAATGTCAATACCATATACTACGTAAGTTTAGTAACTTTTGTCAGCTTTTGAGGTCACACTTCAAACATGATGTCAAATTCAAACTAATACAGTTAGTGTTTTGTTGAAAGCAAATTTAGCTTTGCACACCAATTTATCTTTATACAATGTTTCATTGCGATGCTCAGCTTCATTGACTACTTCCTTAGTTTTCTGCTGTATGTAAAAACATTCAAATTGTAGCTTAAATATGACAATAATTTGCCGACATTACATTTAGTAAAAATATCATGTAAAGAAAAAGTATGTCAAAGATTATAATTTTTATGGTTGATGGTGAACCTCCACCAATATTTGTACAACGTTTGGAAATTTTAGTAACAGCGCTCCGAAGCCAAGTTGATTGAAACAGCATTTTGTAACAAAACACACCTTATCGAGATGAAATCTTGTGAGCTTTGCTGAAATTAGGTGAGGGGAATGACCAAAGAACTTTAAGAACCTCTGCACTAGACATTCTAGAAGAGGTTGGGTTCTACATATGACATGATGAAATATCTCTTCGATCTTTTCAAAGGCTAAACAATAAGTTGAAATTGATGGAAGAGGGGTGGAAAAAGTTGCAGGAAGTTGTGGAGTCTTTGGCCCCAGTACACACACTCACTACAAAATTTCAAGAGAGTGCGCTAACCTCAGGTCAGACATTAGGTCATTGGCAACTAACCATGCTATCATTAGAGCATATTTCTATTCCACTAACAGCAAATGCTAATGGAACACATGAAATCACTTGTGATTCCATTAGTGTTGGCTGCAATTTACCTTGATCCGGAGTACCAAGTGCTCTTGGAGTACTAACGCTTCTGACTTGAAAGATTATACTAAAGTAGATTACTGGGCTGAACAAGAGATGGTTGTGAAAACACTTTGCTATCTTGTTCAGCCCAATAATGAAATGCACATTCTACTTAACTCTTTGGCGTCCGCTAGAATTCGGGGATTTTCACAAAAGAAATGCCTAAATGCACATGGCTTTGCACGGGAATTTCTCTGGTCCGGTGTGCTCTACAGACCCAGTAAAAGTCTCAAAAAACGCAGCAAATCTTCTAGTTTGCACTTGAAAAAAAAATTTTTACTTGGGGGATGCGGGTTTTTTGTGAGTTACGTCGTAAGTGGAGGACTTTTAGGCCACCTTGGCCCACTTTACCTGGCCCTGGGCGCTAACCATTGGGTGGTAGTATTTCGCTGAAGTTTTTACTGGAAACTAGGCTACAATCCGAGTTTTTTGATACTTTGGATGACCTGCTGGGGTTTCGGGTTCAAAAGTTGTGATGTAAGTTAGTAAAAATATTTGACTGATTAGCAAGTATCAGATATTCAGTTGTTAGATGTGTTTTAAGCTTTACTTCAAAGTAATCCTGGACTATGTGTGTTGTTCATTATGGGTTTGGATTAATATGATCAGTATTAAAACTTTTGGTGCTTTACTTTAAAAAAATCAGACCATTACATTTGTTGTTTGATATGGGAATGGTTTAATATGGATCAATAGTGAAAGTTTGGTAGGCCTAGTTTTGTTACTGATGGCAACTCATGAGAAGTAACTATTTTACTATTTAAGGATGTTTCATGACTTCACTTTTCTTCATGCAGATTATGTAATGGGTATCTGCAAATTACACCTAATCCTTACACATTCACTTCCACATGTCACTTGCTTTGCCTCAAATCTAAGATATGAAAGTTTCAATTTTGGCCACCCTAAAAATTGTATCATTATGAAACAATCAGTAGCATTAACAACGTATCATTACAAAGCTAATCAGGGAATTACAGCTTATTGAAACGGATTCTGGTGTATACATCCACCCTGCAGGTAAACTCAGTTGTTTGTAAATAGCCTACTATTTATTTATTTATTGTAGTTACAACAAAAGACATTAACTAAGTTTCACTGAAACACAACCTTCAAAATGGCAGTTGCCAGTAGCACTGCCCACAATGATGACTACTGCATCAAGACCACTTTGCTAAAAGTCTGCAACAGCTTAAGTGGTTGAACTCCCGCAAGATGATGTTGCTCAGGCAAGAGTAATCTCTACTCTTGGACGTTATTTTGCCCCAACTTGATTGGGAGTTTATGTACTTTGGGCGATTTTTTTAAATGTTGGCCAAGCAAACTGTTGGCTAGCTTTACCCTGGTGCAGTAATCATCATTCACGAGCAATACGCTTCTATCACGTGCAGTGTAAACAGGCATATGCACCACCTGCCACAGTTGCTTCGTTTCCACGTGTAACTAAAGTTATGTGCAAACTCAACCTTAGCCCTTTTGTATCAAACAACATTGATACTAGTAGTCAAAATCAACGCACATCATAAAATTTTTACTGGACCAGGACCACTGGGTCATGGACACAATACATTGTTGAAAACATTCGTAAATTTCACGAGGTGAGTTTGCTAGTGTCATAAGTGCTATAGATTATTCAAACAGTTGCTTTGTAAATCAACTCCCTATATGCTGGAGATACAAACAGCAACCTTCTAAATCAACCCTACGCTGGTGGTACAACTACATCCCTATGCTGGTGGTACAATCAACCCTACGCTGATGGTACTGATGCTGCCGACCAGTCCTCTGCTTTATCCGGTTTTATCTTTGTGTGAAACTGGCAATTAACTTTTTTCCAAAAATGTTGGAGGATTACAGTCAGTCAGTTTTCTAGTTAGGCTAACAAACAAACTAAGCCCGCTCAACCAATTCAGTTGCAATGCGAGAAAAAACACATTTGAATATCATTTTAGACGGTGAATCAGCATGCAAACCACAGACAGAAGAGCTCTGTTTTTTTTTCAGAAAAGAACCAAAAACAAAATGCAGATGACAATAATGAATTTTATTCAAACATCAGGACTATTCCACACACACCTGATTGGGATAACACTAAACGGAGGGGCGGTGGGCAGGGCGGGATGGAGGGCCGTGTTTCCAATTCGAAAACATGAATTTGCAGCGGGCTGGCGGGCTGCATTAAAGGGCGAGCTGGCGGGATGCACAACAGAGCGGCCAGCGGGCTGCACTAAAGGGCGGGCTGCACAACAGAGCGGGCCGGCGGGATGCACTAAAGAGCGGACCGGCGGCCTGCACTAAAGGGTGGGCCAGCGAGCTGCAGAAAACGACGAGCTGCAGAACAGGGCGGGCTGCACATATATACGTGCCGGATTTTATTTGAATAAGATGCAAGTGTAGTGGTGTTATTGTAGCAGTTGTAAACCATAGCAAGAACTTTATCTTAACTGCTGGACTAATATTCATCTCATTTTGAAAGTGGATAAATTGCTGAACTTGGTATCTAACTGAACTGGAATCTGGATGAAAGGAACCATGGATGAAAAGAAAGTTAAATCTCTGATGAAGAATATTCTTACAAATTCAGATGTCTTGC
>Ga0210059_1006786_pt1 | contig 18297 bp, 6 predicted proteins | sample Ectturendosymbi2_FD_188042 | JGI IMG/M metagenome (GOLD analysis project Ga0210059, IMG submission 188042) | Ecteinascidia turbinata endosymbiont from Florida, USA - Sample 2 (SPAdes) (version 2) | ecosystem: Host-associated > Tunicates > Ascidians > Unclassified | place: Key West, Florida... | reverse complement strand
AAGCAATACAGCAAACGTTGGCCGGCTATGACGCCACACCAGTGGAATAACTTGGCGTTCAATCGTTTCAGTCTTTGATGAGTGCATTGACACATGGGAGCGATTTATAACGCCTAAAACCCGCAATTGAAAGTATGAGTTGTAACGTCATACCCTAATCGGCAAGACACAGGTGAAGATAGTAAGTGTACAGCAATGCAAGTTTAATGACATGTTAAAAATTTTTAAGGAAAACGCAATTCAGATGATGGTAAAATAGCGGTTAAATTCCATGTCAGAGGTATTGTTGAGGCCACTCTATGTCGGTCCATGCACCACGAACGGGATATGTGTTAAGAATAGCACCTATATGTATGTGGCGCGAACAAGCAGCAATCGAGTGAGCACGGCGTGCGATACCTGATGTTGTTTGCTCCACCAGTACGCAGTTTTGCCGCTTGGGCCCTGCTGTCGCACCAGTACATGCACGAAACGCGCACAGGTATATCATAGGCCTTAATAAGTCAACACCATGCACAACCTTCAATCTGACGCTAACGATCAGTCAACCTATTTTCAACATTCCTGGGTTTGTGATGAAAAATCCCAAGTGCAAAAGATGTGAGAATTTTTCCTTTGCTTCCCAGTTTAACTGCTACAGGAAAGGTTTCGTGACAATGACAAGGGTACTCAAACTATACCAACACGGGAACTACTTGATCTGACAACAACGATCTGTCAAATTATACAAGTACATTTGCTGATACAGTATTCTGTTATTCAGTACCTGTGCAGAATGCAAACACAGTCCAGAACCACGATGAACGATCGGTGAGCACAATACTTCATCAACAAGGGCAACCGTGACAGTTTGTATAAAGGTGAATAAAACAAATTTCAAATAATAGCGAAAGCATATGATTATGCAACAACGTAAGAATCCAATCAAAGCGACTGAGGTGATTCTGCAGTGTACAGTAGCTGACATATACCAGAGTTCAGACCACATTTACTGAGTATCATGGATGATTTTTAACATTGGTTTCTGCTACATAAAGAGCCTTTTGTGAATAATGCACTTTATGTAGGTAGCAGTAAAATTGTGAAAACTACACTCGCGACTGATTTGCAATAGCATGCAACTAAGCTACTTGTATGCAGTGGCAATACACTCCTGTTTCGTAGTAGGCTGTGCCACAGACGCGTAACGCTCAGAGCGTCCCTTCCCATGCGGTGAAAGCAGTAATATCACCTGATGCACGCGCTTGAGATTCAGAGCGTCACTGAAACAAGTGCTTATGAAGGCCCTACAAAGCGGCGGTGGTGGCAAAGCTCACATGGGTTCGACGAGCTTACGGGCAATTCAAGGGATTTTTTGAAGTATTCACTGCTAAAACCTGCTAATCAAGCTTTCTTGAAAACTTTCGCTTGTCGGCAACGTCAGTTCATTGATCTTGTTCGTCGTGTGTCTTTCCTTGTCTTTTTCAAAGGCACTGATTTGGAAAATTCAGATGATTCACGTAATCATTAGAGCGGTTATAGAAGGTAAGAAGCATATAATTGACCAAAATCATTCCACACAACATGTGGGCAAATTTTGATAAGCATATTTAATCAATATACCAATTAGAACCACTAATTTTAATCATTACTAAATGCTGACTAATTTTAATCATTACTAAATGCTGACTAATTTTAATCATTACCAAATGCTGACTAATTTTAATCATTACTAAATGCTGTCCAGGCGTTCCTGTCGCGACTTATGGCATGCTGGTTTATTTGTTTGTGAAAACACTGGTACACATTCGTTTCCTGACGCTAAAATACTGTAAAATAATCTAATTCTAATGCAATGCAACTTGCTTCAGGTCTCACAGAAGAAAGTTCTAAAGACTTTTAACCAGTAAGTAGTGGCTGCAAAATTTATTAAAATTAGTTCTGCGTACCTTCGTTGTCAAAACATCTTGTGCAACAGAGTAAATTAAAACAATATAGTGTGATCAAAAACTTTCATCAACACGTAACAAACGTTTATAGAAAAAGATGGCTCTCACAGACCACCGAGAGCCGATGCCGGGGGTTGGGTGCTTTTCCGGTGAGGCGCAAGCTGTTTATAGCTTCATTCTACATGTCCGCTGAAAGATACGCAGGAGCTTAGTTTTTTTGCCACAAAATTCAGCAACGTGTGTAGTTTGGGCATAAAATATTCACCAAATTAACCATTTAAATCTAATGCCTCAAGAGTGCAACAAAAATTAATAAACTCTGGCTTTAGCGAGTAAACAGACTAATAAAATTAGAAGAACTATGGTTGCTTCGAAATAAACATTGATAAAATACCTTGCCTACTGTACAACGGGCACGCAGAGTGGAAAAGATTATTAACACACGAATGTGGAAACACAAGGTTCTGCTGTAGCAAATGTCACACAGCAACTCTATCAGTTGAATTATTTCGTGCACTGAATCCCTACCTGATGTGAGCTTTGCGTGGGACAAAATGGCTTCCACTACTGTTGGTGAAAATCTCAACACCATCAAGCGACTGAGGAATGTGAGAAGGAAGCGATGTCCATAACTCTTCGCAGATTTCAGAACCAATGCAAGTGTCTTTTGTGGCTAAAACTGCATCTCCGAAAGCAACTACAGATTGTCCTGAACATCACGGGAAGGGGGGTAAAACAGACAAACAATTTCTTACCAATATTTACTATACACTCACATATCAAAGCACATCTAAGCAAGGCCAAGTGGTCAGTGAAGGAGGTTTTAAAAATGATTCAGCCAAAACACTAACTAATACTGATTCATACTACAGAAAACAATCCAATTTTGAGCTGAAGATAATTTTTAAGCGGGTGACTTGGAAAAAAATTATATAATTAGAATGTAATTGCAGCAGTTATGTATGTTGTATGAACAAACAAAGATGGAAGAAAGTAAATGCATCAAATGGCACTTTCTTAATAAAATATTTGTCAAACTTTACGGACCAGTAAGTTCTTTAATGGATCTTGGCAAATGAAAGTTTTCCACCGTTTTTTGTTTAAACCATGGTGTGAACCAGCGCAGTTCCCTGTAGTTTCCCTTTAAAAGTACATAGACAACAACTTTTACACTGGTACATTACACAGGCAATAATAAACTGAGACAATTCAGCAAAATTTCGTGAACTAATTACTAAAAAAGACAATGGTGAATAAGGTGAGCCACCTTGTACTGTATATATGGAAAAACATGAATTTTGGCAGAACTAGAGCCACGTCAGCATCACTTACTTGTTTACAAAAAATAAAGCAATGCTTCAAATGTGTCAGTCTCTATACTTTATTCAAGCTATTTTCATGGAATCGTAAATTGCATGCATAAACCTTCACACTGTTAATAAATAAGTTTGAAAGTTATGAAATCTGCTTAATAGGTTTTTGATTAGTTTCTGGTTGTCATGCTACAAAAAAAAAACTAATGGAAACAAACATTAAAAAAAACACAGAAAAAATGGTCAAGGGCTGTCGCAAGTGTTAGCATGCATTGACATTGGTATTCATGTGATACAAAAGTAACCAGCAAAAATGCATGCACAAGAACTTATCAGCTATGTATACCGGATTAATTCCAGTTGGTCAACAAATTCCTAATTTAACTCTTGCCCAGGGAAGCTTACTTACTATTTATAACTTCCAGCAAAAACTTGGGGTACCTGATTGCAGCAGTGCAGCTTCGGGCGAATCAAAAGAATTTTCTTATACATGAATATTATTCTGCAGTTGTATCTGCCACTTTTGTGTGTAACAGGCATTCCCACATCACAGATCATCCCTTTGCTTTCATCCATTTGCAACAGCTCTTCTAACATCTGTAAAAAGCATTGAAAGCACAATCTCACAAACAAACTTTTTGCGATATTTGAGGTGCACTCTTAGCTTTATCTCTGCAGACAAAAATACTACATAAGGGGATATGCAAAGTTTAAGCACATGTTTACACAAAAATACTATATTTGATGACTGGACGTCTGTAGAGATAATATGCATTATTGAGCTAAATATACACCTGCAGCAGAAATATTAGCTGAAGTTGCACCAACTGTATCACAAGGGATACAGAACCAGAGCATAGCAATGTCATTAACAGTCTTTCACTCAACATATGTTATCACATATGGATCTTATTTTTGAAACACATATATTAGAATCTGGATTTTAATTTTGGAATCGTACCAAGGCTTCATGCTTGTTCATAACAATTAGAAATCAACATCTGCAAAACATGAGTCTGTTAATTGTAGATATTCTTGAAGTTTCAAAAGAACTTGGAAATTAAACCCTTGTTCTTACAAACACATCTCAGAACAGCTCTGTTGAGAAACATCACAGACTCTATTGCAACAGCTTCCTTTAAATCAAGGAAGTATCTTTTTGATATCCATCATGACTCATGTTTTGTATCAGTGCCTAATGATTATATTTTAAATGCACTCGCACTAGAGGCTAGAAAACTCTTTACACCTCAGGTTTGGAAGGGAGCGCGTTGCAGCCGTTGCACCTCTGAAATGTCATTTAAACCAAGTCAAATAAGTTTTTGCATTCCTGCCCCTTTCCTTTATCGAGGCACCACAATATTTTCAGTTTTTAACTGAAAAATTAAAGATGATAAAAGAAAAAATGTCTTTGTGCGTTGGTCAAAACAATCACAGGAGAAAATGAAATTTGCTAGCTTTTGAGAAGAGAAATGCAACTGCGTATGAGCAAAATATCTTACGCGTGATCTCTACAAATGAGACTGTTTTAGCAGATCTGTTATTCTGACAACAAAATAATCTTTGTGGATAGCAATGAAAACAAACAAGTACATGTGAACAAAAACTTTTGCAAATTAATACTAATTCGAATTTTTAGATAAGCACCAATACAAAACTGTTGAAAAAGCTAACAATACAAGTATTTACATGTTAAACCAAACAACCAATCTTATTTAGCAAACTGGACCAAAAAATACCACGAACAACAAACGTATATAGCCAAATGCTAACACATGCTTTAAAACAAAAAATTTAGAAATAGCCGAAAATCTTTGTATCAAAATCAAGTATATTTTGGTATGTATGCATTAATGCCACAGGCGTTGTGTCATAAAAGTTTGACAAAATGCAACAAAAGTTTCAATCAACAGTGGTCACTTTACCATTTATCAAAACAACATGTTTTCCAATTTCTTCGTTGAATTTCTTATAGCCAGTGAAAACCCTTACCAACTTTTCACTGATGGACCGGTTGAGTGCACATTTTCTAATCAGTGCTGAAACCTAGCCACACCCAGTACAAAAAATAATGGCACATATCATTAAACCAAATTTTAAAAACTGGAAAAATTGATTATTTGATATACCTGCCAACAATGGAGTTGTGTATCATTTTCATAAAAATGATCTTCACAGCCATATCCACATAGTGAAAGCTCTGGGGTTAAACAATATGAAGCATGTGATGCCTTGGCGAGAATAAATCCTTGTTTAATCCTTTCAAAGTTTCCCTGAAAGTCTATTGACCATTGATTTAGTGAACACACAGCCAGATTGACTTTACTGTCCATCTTTTTACTCTACCTGATGAGCACCTAATATGCAAATCATTAAATCATATTTCCATGTAGGTCTTTAGCAAAGGATTACAAGCGTAGTAACGAAAAACTTCTTAAATATGCAAATAAGCCAATAGCTTACTGTTTTCAATCTTTGATGTTAAACACAAACAGTGATCAAACAAAAGGCTGTCCATTATTTTACTGAATCACATGCACCCTGTAAAAAAAGAATGTCAAATCCCAAACATGTACACAGGTAAACACTACAAAAGTTATTTTTAGATGTTAAGCATGTTTGTTGTTTTACAACGGTCTACTATATCACTAGACCTTTGAAACAAGAACTTTTATAAATAGAAATGCCTATTTATGTTAGGTTTAAAATATTTCAAAGTAAACTTAAAAAGATGAAACGAATAATGTAAAAACAACCAAAAACATAAATACAAACATCCAATGTAATATTCTACACATTAAAAAAGCTTTACAAGAAAATTAAACATTGTAGTCACATGGCACACCACTCATTCAATAATACAAGGTATTGATAGAAACATGCTGAAACCAAATAAAATTCTTGTGGCCCACTGTTTATAAATGTTGGCATAACCACCATTCAAATGCAGAGAATTCCTTAGGCCTAGGTCAGCTATGTCCAACCCAAATGGCTTACTGAGCCAAAAATTATGTCACTATCTTAATCAGGGCCGCACACTGAAGAACATATTAATGAGGGCTGCAGTTTGAGAGGCTTACTTTGATTTTATTAAACTAAATTCAGCTTAACCTAATGTACTGAAAGTGTTTGAATCCTAACTGGAATGGTAACAGATGTGATAAAATGGCACTGAGGACCACTTGCATCAAAAATGTCATATTCAAGATTATCACAGTAAGGACTGGTTGTTAGGATGTAGGATACTTTCCCTGCAGCTGAAACCTAAACTAAGCCGCACAAAACCTTCAAATTATCTGCATCCATGGGACTCGGGTTGGACATAGCTGGCCTAGGTCATCGTTGTGTGACTACAAAATTGTTATTTAACTTCCAAAAAAAGCTTTCATAAAATAACCTTATTTGCTAACAAAGTGCATGCTAGGGTCTGTTTCATTGTTGTGACAGGCCCCTTTATGCTATAGGTATTCAGCATTAACTGAAAGCCATGACAGCTACCCTCAGAAAAATTGTCAATGCATTATCTGAAAAACATACCAGTCAATGTGTTGTACTTCAAAAATAGCTTTATTGGTATGAACAGTTGCTGACCTTGTTTACTGCACAAGAAGTCTTTTACTACTCACTTGTACTTTACTTTCACCATTACAATGGAAAATCAGAGCAATTTCACTCAGGTGTTCTTCTCCACAATGATATTACAAGTATATTTTTAACAATCTCATCTGGACAGAAAACGCACTACAGACACAGCTGTGCCCATGATTGTCAATATCAATTTTATAAGTGCATGTACATTTGGTAGAGTTCTCACTGCTGCATAGCTGACCTTTGCTGATTGTTCGACAAGCTACATATCTTTTCAGCACCACGTTTGCAGGAACAAAAAGTGTATGTGATGCAGTAAATGAGTGACAACCTAGAAATCTTTCCTTGTGTGGTGCCACTATCTAAATAGCTAGTTGCACTAAGCTACTAGCCATGTTTGATAAGGTCTTATGACACCTGTTGAAAATCTGCTTTTATTCTGAAAAGTATTATCAAAAGCTGCCCTTAGACAACAGACCCCTTTAGCTTGGCTAGATGTACCACTGATTGTTACATAACACTACATAACTCTTTAGAACAAAACTGAAGTGCAAGCTACTATGTTACCCAATTGCTTGCAATCTATGTTTACTAAGAACACTTCTCAAATTGATTACACTTTGACAAACTGTTGCTAAATGCCTTGTAAAAGATAGATTTCTGTTAGTAGCAGATCTTGTTTAATGATAAACAATGATGCAACCAGAATAATGAAAATATATTATTTCAGTGTGAGCAGTAATACTACAACAAAAGCAAAAAAACAATGATATTGCAAAAATGTTACAATATTATAGAAGAGGTATAATTTTTACTGTGACAAGACAGAGCAGGTTTCACATTGGTTGGAACCTTTGTTGAACAGTTACAACCATTGTTAAACTAGGAGATTTAAAACATCACAAAGTATTGTGCATTCAGTGGAAGTTAATAACTTCTAATTCATGAGAAATCTAAAGCTTTAGGTTTGTTGCAAGCTTTCAAGGAATTGACCAATCGGGCTGTGGTTCAACAATCATAACATCCACTTTTGCTGCAATTAAGAATATACTGTATTTATTCAAGTATAACGTGCAAAATTTTGTACGGAATTTTAATCAAAAATTAACGGTGCGTGTTATACACGAGTTTTTTCATCAGCACGCTTTATTTTTATTTCTTTTTTTCTCTTTCATAATCTTTCTGCAGCCTGATGACGAATCCGGTTTTAAATTGTAAATTTCATTTGGGAATTGTGCTTATACTGGCAGTTTGCTTTACCAGTGTACCGTATGTTATCAATAAATGTTTTGTTACACCCACATGTCTTCAACAGCAGTTTTTACTTTCTATCTTTAGTCAGAGCTAAGAAAAAAGGAAAAAAAATTATACCAATTTTTCATTCAAAAATTAAGGGTGCGCGTTATATACGAGTGCGTGTTATATTCGAATAAATACGGTAAGTCAAAAGTTGCGATTAAGTTTGCCTAATTATTTTTTGCCATGAACTGTCACAAATGCCTCCAACTGTATGTGCTGTTATCAGCAAAATTGCCTTCAAACAAGACTACATATAGTCTTTGGTACAGCATTGCCAAAACATTGTTTTGTAGGCAAAACAAGTCATATCTGTTATCATGTGTTTTATAAACTTTGGTTCATAACTTGAGTAAAACAGTAGTACCAAGTGTCTTCTACTGAAAAAAATGGGGTAAATAGCTTTTGCAAGACAATTTACGTAGAAATTAACGGCTAGTAAAATTAATTACAGTTAGCTGTAAGTTGTAAAACATGCTTATGCTTTTTAGTCAGATCAAGTGTTTCACTGTGCTTATGGATATAGCTGTACTGTGTCCATCTGACTAATGACATAATGTACTAGAGCAGGGTATGATAGGGACAACTAGTGAGTAAGTCCAACCATCCCATCTTGGCTAAAGTAAGAATTTCAAAAAATCGTTTTCGCCACCTGTAGTTTGAGGTGTGTTAAAAAGTCTCTGTTCTGAACATAATGCCGGAAGTTGGATTGTGTAGAAAGCGACTGGGTGATGTGCCTTTTTGACAGCTAACTAACATAAGCGAATGCGATGTCGCATCCAAAAATTTTTCATGGATTTCTGAAGCGATGAAGCCCAGGCTATATTTTATTAAAATGGATGGTCTGACTTTTGGATCAAGTGCGATGAGCGTTTTCTAGAAGTTTTGATATAAGTTTAACTAGTATTACTATAGGTGTTTCCCACAACATAGGGGTCGTCCATAAGTGACATCAAACCCTGACAGGGGATGGGTTCACCAGATTTGTGACAAGGGGGAGGGGGGAGCCAGTAGTTTTGTGATGTCACACGAGTCGTTTTGATATGCATGCTTCATGCAGTCATACCAGAAAGGAAAGGTGTGGAGGCCAATATGTTTCTATTCTATTTACAATAGTTTTCTGTTGCAACCATAGAGGAAATTTTTGTCGATATTACCAATGGGTTAATTGTTTTTATAGTATATTTCTGATAGCCATTAGCTGTAAATCCAACAATGATTGATTGACTGACTAACTATATTGTTGTACTGTCAATGTAGCCAAAGCTCATTCGATAAAATTTATTGACTCCCAACTCCATCTACTGGACCAAAAAGTTTTAGATTTTGACACCAATTCTGTGCAGGATTTTTTTAGCTGTTTGGCAAGCATTCCACAATTTTATTCTCAATTTTTGGCAAATCAATATAGGCTAGCTGTGGAATACCTGAAGTTAAAAGCGGGCTTCATCTTTCCCTCCATCTCTATCTGGAGGTGCATTATTAATTAAAGCTTTCCACTCATCCTGAAAACTTCAGAATCATTTCCTATAATTTATATTTTTATTTTCGAGGTCAAAATTGTTGCAACATATGCAATTGCCACCACCACCTTCAGTATGAGGGGGCTTTTGTGCTGAACCCAATTACAGTAAACAGTTTGAAACTCGTGACTGATAAAAACATAACAATGTTTCAAAATGGTTCCCATTCATAACAGACCATGTTCATAACAGACCCATTCATAACATACCCATCCATAACAGACCTGTTCATAACAGACACCTTACAAATTGACCAAAAACTTTGAGTTATGAAGTTTGGTAGCAAACCATCTAGGCTAAGCCTAGGCTAAAAGACTTTTTCAAAAAAGTTATAATGTTCTCTATTCCACTCTGAAAATTTCAAGTAATATCAGCAATAACTTTTTTAGTTATGTTGTTTGGTATCAAGCAACAGTTTGCTAGGCCTAGGTTACAACACTTTTTAGAAAACGCTTAGGTCTTGACAGTTGTTGCATGTATAAGAATAACTTTTTTTTTAGTTGTGTTGGTGCACAGAAAACTTCCACATGTAACATTCATACCTATTCTCATCATCTCTGAAAATTTGAAGTAATTCTAACAAAAAGCTTCAGAGTTAGGTACTTTCGTTTCGTAACTACAGACGCACGCAGGCTACAAAACTTTATCCTATTCAGCAGGGTTGAGCAGTTCTTCTGTGAAGCACCATGACTTTTTTAAAACTTAAGTTTTTGCAACCAAAATTTACAAGAATTATGTTTGAATTGTTATGAAATTTGTCTGAAAATTTGAATCCAGTACATCAAGAACTTTGCGAGTTAACATTTGTTGAATCGAGCAACTGGACTCTTGTTCCCAAGCATCAGACTAATTGTTTGTGAGCGTGGCTGGTAACACACTAATTTGGGTTCAGTAGTTGTTGAGTAAGGCACAATTACTTTTAACATGCTTGGTCTTTTGCAACCAAATTTTAGATGAATGTTCTTCTCGTGTAAGTACCTCTTACCTTAAAATTTGAGATCAATCGGATGAGTACTTTGAGTTATTCAATTTTGAGTATAGCTGTTGGATGAAAACAACCTAAAAACCACACCGCGCCTGCTAAATAATTGCATGGAATTCACACAGCACCGAAGGTGTTAACTATGTCCATGCCTCACCTGTTCATCTATAAATACCTTAATTTTTCACTCACTGCTTGCTCACCATCATCTGTTATGTAAATGATTGTTATTAGACATATTTGTGTTTTTGTTATACAGTATATGTAGTTCAGTTAAAATGTCTTAGGTTATTTATGTCTGCAATCCTTATTATGGATGGTTGTTTCTTCTATTTTTTGAATATAAAATATTCAGGGGTTTTAAGCAAAGTAAAATATGGATTCAGAAGGCAGTAACTACTCATAGAACAGAGGCAAGTAGCAGGCAGCAACACTGGTTAATACATTGAGGATAGCTAAAATCGGATCAAACTTGCATACAAGCCAATATGCTGGCAAAGTTCTCTCTGACCACAGCCAAGGATAAGTGTTGGTGGATCCACTGTTGCTCCCTACATTCGCCTGACTTATCAATAGGTTTCTTTGCAAGGCAGCTCAAAAAAGGGGCAGACTTGCTGTACACACCAGTGGTTTCAATTGCAGCTGGTTAAAAGCAGTAACTGTCAAGAATATCATTGTATTTTCAGAATTTTGCAACCTCGACCTCGGTCGCTGTAATGCCTGCTTCAGCTGTGCTGACTGCATAGTGACTATGAGCAAGATTCCACAACTGTTGCATCCCAAACATGGCTTAGACCTCTGTATCAGGGCTCTAAGTAATCGATCTGACCTTTTTTATCCCTTATCAAGCCGACAGGCTCCAAGTTAGAGGGGAGATTAATGCAGGTTAATGACTTTTAAAGAATGGAGTTGATGGCTAAATGTTTGGAGATATGGCCTGTGTTCTTAATGCAAGAGAGTGTATGGAGCCCCAGACTATCAACAAAATTTACCAGCAGTGTCATTCTGTGCTTTCAAATTAAATTTCTGACCAAGCAACGGACGGACTCTCCTGTGCAGCAAGTAGCGAACATCAGTCCCATAAACTAGAGGTGTCGAGTAGGGCATTGAGTGAATTTCTGCAGGCAAAGTCATTCCAAGCTGATTGTATTACCTTTTGTAATGAACCATGAAGTGTGGAGCAAGCATCAGTTGTGGCATGTACTTCCCCATGAGGAGGTTTGAGAAAAGGAAGCAACCTTTTGACAAGGCTTTCGCAGTCATGAGATAATTGTATGACATGAAACATGGTGGTATAAGTACGTCTATTGCGGAATGGAAGCCACAGCCTTCATGTCAGATTAGTAGGGACAGGGATGCTTGTGACCAACTTTCTTTTTCAAAAGTCACATGGCATATTCTTTCCATGTTGATTTTCATTGCTGTGTCAAATGCCTCCAAGTATCATACATTGGGAAAAGAGATAAGAGGGGGAAATATAACATGCGTTGCCAGTTAAATAGTGTGTTCAAAGAAATGGCTTTGTTGAAAAGCTCGCAAAGTCATAAAATAAAAGAGGTGTGTTACAGCAAGTAACACAGTAGGCAAAAAAGGTTTTAACGTGATTTAGTAGCAAATGGAAAACTCACTGAACTACTGCAAACTTGTGTCCAAATCAGTATTCACTGTCAAATAGGCTCACTTGAGCCAATGCGCACTCGCACCCATTGAGTAAATGCATGGAACGTTCACTATCAAATAAGCTCACTCAAGCAACTGTGCACTCGCGCCCAAAGAAACGATCACTCTCGAATAAGTTCGCTCAACAGACGCTATTAATGCCATCTGAAATATACAGGTCTACTTGCTCTACGTTCTGCACATCACATTGTTCTACATAAAGAATTGGTCACAAAGGATTCACTGAAATAAATCGTTGAAAAGAATCGATTAAATAAATCGAACAAGCGGTTAAAAATCAATTTTGCCACCGCCAAGCTGGCCACAACAATCACAATTTGCACCACCAAACACACAATACCATGATTACTTCAACTGGTGCCTGCAAGTAAGTAATTCCACAACTTCAAAACATGCAGCAGCCTCGGGTGCGCCGTAATTATGTGACTTGAGACTAGGAATTACTTGCCATTGCTATGCGAGTGACGTGGCCAATGAAGTATCACGAAAGTATAATCTTGCCGTAACAAGGGGCGTGCCGACTGGTGAATGATGTGGTTAACAAATTTTAGAGATTTAATATGGGTGCCAAATAAAGGGGGATCAAATCAAGGGGGTGCTCAAGGTTGGGATTCTTGAAAGACGTTGAGGGTTAAGGATGGTCACAAGTGTTGCAGTACCAACCGAAAAGTAATTTAATCTGGTTTCCTAATATTTTTATGCAAGAAATGTGAAAGGGCCATTTACATTGTTAGCATTGGATCACTTTCTTTCTCCTTGAGCCTGTTTCACTATGACAGCAATTCACAAAGTGGGTTCTGCGGAACCCTAGGGTTCCATAGACAAATCTGAAGGTTCCACGAGCTATACTTTCCAGTTTCTAGTTCCAACCAAAAACTGCTGATATGTCCTTTAATTTAAACATTTGAGCGGGGATGTGGCAGGCGCTATATTGTATGATCTAGCTTTTCTTTTTTTCCCGTTTTGCTAAGTGTGATGCATATTGTTGTCACAATCAACTGTATTTCGTTTTCTAGGCTGTGACTGTGGTGCTCTGAAGTTTGACTAACAAGTAGTACAGTGCAGAAAAAGCGTTTATGCTTACTTGGCAGTTTTGGCAAGGGTTCCTTGTCCACTTAAAATAACCTTGTAGCATTCCACTGACAAAAAAGTTTGGGAACCACTGTGCTATGGCAATGGTAATATTAAGGCTGTGGCTACATAACCACTTGTGGTTCTTCATATTTGAAACCTTATTCAACTGCTACCTGTAACATGACAGTAACACATGACTAGAGTGCAGTAGGCTTGGTAGAAACATACTAAATGCAAAAGGTGAAACCTAAACCTAAAACTTAACCCTAACACAAATGCTAACCTTAAAGTTTGGAAACTTTTGAAAAAAGTAGTTCCATGAAATGAAATGTGCAGCCACTGTTACCAAAACGAAAGTCGCCAAGTTGAGAGCCAAACTGAAAACCATTGGCACAGCAGACGCACATGCTACCATGACGTTGCCGCTTGAGTAACAAACCCAGGATTTTATTCAACCCACATCATGAGAGGTGGTTCTGTTGCCACTTCCTAACAGTAACTTAGATTAAGGCTTAGGAGCTATTTGCCTCAGTGCTTATCAGTTGACAAGTAGAGAGTGACCGATATGGCTTTTTAGGACCCGATACTGATATACTGGTCATTCATGGACCCATAGCCAATACCAATAACTGATATTTCCAAAATTTTTAAGTCTTGTTTTCTGCTTCATCATCAAAAATATAATCTGTTCTACACTTTACCTTTTTTCCAAAAACTTTAAAACTCATGATTTATGAGCTAAAATTATTCAAATTGAAGTAATTTCATTATTTTGCTGTGATTTTTAATTAATCTGACTGGTAACAATGCTTTTGTTTCAGCTGCAACAGCTGACATGTGCTCCACGATTCATCTTGTCTGCTTGTTTATGAAAACGCACCTGCTAACATTGCTTAAAGATAACTGTCTTGACTTCTTTGTGTTTTCCTGCACAAGTTGTCTGCAGTGCATGTGTGAAGAATATAATAACGTTTCGTCAGTACCTACTGAGGCTGATACTGATATATCTATAAAGCTCAAATATCAGCCTGATATATCGGTCTATCTCTAGTGATAAGTAGACTGCAATAAAAGGGTGTCAATTCACACCAGGGTTGATGTACAAAAATCTGACCCAAAAAAACCACCCGGGTTTTTTTAAAAGGCCAACTTAGAAAAAACAATAAAACCTACCAAAAAAAACACTCTTTACTTTTCCTTTGAAATCTTTTATATGAAGTAAAAAGATAAATAAGCAGCACACTTGTACAGTTAACTGTAAATTCTTTTTTAATCAAACAAAACGAACAGCAACGGAATTTGAAGGACTTGAAAAAAAGAGAAAAATAATTCAAACAATTTGAGTTAAGTCTAATTGTTATCTTCTTCAGTTTTGTTAAATCTGTATATTTTAACCAATTTGTCTGCCTTTTCTGCACTGTAAACTTTTTCTGATGTTGGACCATACCAAATCACATGTTGAAAAAATACACTATTAGATGCTGAACTAATAGGGCATGCACATAAACTTTATGTTAAACTGCAGAGGTTGTGTGGGAGTGGTTTTCTGTTTGCTGTGTGCATGCTTGCTAAGCCTTACCACTTAGGATTGAACTGACCAACAACACTGCAAAAAAAAGATGGGGTACATTTTTCTACCCTTAATGTTGCATGCCATAACAGGTATAACAAGTTAAGGTGTAGTTCTGAAAATGGTGACATTGCATGATGCAATGAAAACAATTCAGAATAGGGCTTTTCTGTTTTTCTTAAAAAATGAAAAACGCGTTTTTTTATCCAAAAACTCTAGGTTGGTTATTTTTTTACAAAAAATGTTTTTTTTGCAGCCTTGACTCAAACTTAACAATATCGTTACTTGTTGATACAGCAGTATGGGAGACACTTCCTCACAAGAACTGCATTCATTTACTGCTGCATAGGCTTATTTCGATTCATCACATGAGCTGCATTTGCTATTTTGTCCAAGTATTGCAAAGTATGAAGCTGGTCATTCATAGAGTAGGCCATGGCAAATTAATCCATTGAAGTCAGAACACAAGTATACTTCCATAGGATGGGTAGAGACCACTACAATACTGGCGTCATTCAATATGTGGATCCATCAATGTGACATTAGGTTATTCCACTACAGCACCTTGCATGGTCTTGATGCAGTTCGAATAGAAAGCAGTCAGTTCTTCGCTCAAGCGTCATTGTCCTGGTAGTGTAGTGGATGTGTTTCAGGTCTGATGTGCCAAAAGTTTTCAGTTCACCTTTCAGCTTGGGCACTTATGCTTTCGTAGTACACCTAGTAACTGGTTGCACGTTTCAATTAAGTGACTAAGGATACGCCTGTCCTGATGCAATTCAAATAAAAAGGCAGTTTGTCATTTAAATGTTGTGGATCTCATGGCCAAGAGGTTATGCATCACGGCTGCTATACCAATGGTTTTCGGTTCGACTTGTACTTTGCCGACTTCCGTTTTGTTTTTTCTTTACTTTTTTTAGGCTTAGGTGTTATGTTTGAGGGTTGGGGTTAGGTTAGGGCTACGGTTGGGGCTTATCTCTTACGTCTACTTCGTTTGTAGCAAGCCTACTGCACCCCTGTCGTGCATTACTGTTACGTCACAGGTGGTGTATGAGTAAGTTCTCAAATTTCAAGATCCACTGGCGCATCTGCAGCCACTGATTTCAATTAGGGTCGGTCCACCAGTATGTGGATGTAAACACGAAAATTTTACTGAGTTAGCTCTTTCTCAATAAATATGTCAAATAACATTTTCCAATTTTAACAACACTTCATAAAAACCATCCTCTATCAAACGAATCATTCACTATCTGATTTCATTTGACATAACCCCGGTTATCCGCCCCCAATCAAACCCATGTTTCGGCTCAATATGTGGATGAGAGCGCCAGTAGGCGGATTGGGCAAATGACGTAAAAAGCTTGAAAAAACCAATGATTTTTGTTGATAACTGGACTGAGATGACAAAAATATTTGTTTCCAGCTTTGTTTAAGTAAAAATGATGATAATCACTGATCTAATTCACTAAAAGTTATAACATGTGGGCTTATTACTAGATACGGTACGCCATTCACATAGATCTGTATGATGTCGCATGAGCACCAAACCTTCGTCCGCTTTCTAACGCCAAACGTGCATGAGGACTGTCTCTCACAAATCTAAAAAAGTTAGGAAAGGATAAAGGTACATTCGTAAAAGTTGGCAAGCTGTTAGAAGATAGTTGCACGAGCAAGTACGCGAAAATCCGGAGTTTCAGGAGCAAGTTTGAGCAGTGTAGCAGTGTTTGTGTGGGCAAGCAGAAATTTTGTTTTTTTAGGTCAAACGCTATGAAAGCATAGTTGGTGCAAGAAAATGGCATGGTGAACAGTCAGAGATTTCGTTGAATTTGCTTGAAATTTGGTAGAAGCATCCAAGGAAGATTAAGGAATACAACTATGCATGAAAAAATTGTTTTCCTTTTCTATTTTTTCCATAAAAGGTGTTTGTTTATCAAATTTCCACATACTACTATTAGGCCGATCTGCATACATTACATATACTGGTGGTCTGACCCTAATGGGACTAGTTTTTCTTTACTTTTTTCAAAACTTTCCAAACATTCGGTTTAGGGGTTAACGTTAGGCTAGCATTACCTTAGCCTTAGCTCAGCGTTAGGTTAGCATTAGGTTAGGACCACGGTTAAAGTTGAGGTTACTAGGTTTAGGTTTATCTTTTGCGTTTACAATGTTTCTACCAAGCCTACTGCATTCTCGTCATACGTTACTGTCACATTACAGGAGGTTGTCAAACAAGGTTTCAAATTTAAAGATGCACGAACGGTTCAGTTTAGGGTCATGCCATCAGTATGCGGATGAAAACACCAAAATTTCACTAAAAATGCTATTGCTCACTAACTACGTTCAATAACAGCTTCCCACTTTAACAACACTTTGTAATCCAAATTTTTAATTATCTGATAGCATTCAACAAAACCCAAGTTTTACCCCCTCAAACAAAAATCATTTTTTACCCAATTTGCGGACAGCCGCGCCAGTAAGCGGATAACCTAAATGACGTCAGAACCGTGAAAAGCAACGGATCAGTTTTGTTAGGAATGGATCGGATTTGCAAGAATTTTGTGAGGATTGATGGAAAAATGTGAAATGTATTTGCTTCCAGCGTTTTTTCAGCCGAATTTTGGCGAAAATAAAATATTTAAGCCAGGACTACGTCATATGTAACATCAGTGTAGCGCATGCAGTTAGGAATCCGTGGCAATGCAGGTAAACATCACAAAATTTTTTTTAGACAACGAATATATTGTGTATCTTTGTCCACTTCCAAGGTTGGATGTACAATGGTCCTTCAAACAACACAAGATCACAAAATGTCAGCAACTCCAAAAGAAAATCAACCCAAAGCAAAAAACGAACGAGCATTTGTGATCGCATCCATCACCAACAAAAAAACAAACAGAAATTATTCCAGTGAGATGCACTTACGACAGAACCATTGCAAAGTTTCTACTTTTTCTCGAGATAGACTTGGACTCAGTCTGTGCATTTTGCGTGATACCATGCGTCACAATTGTCACAGGCCACCCAGCATGGTTCGTTTTTGCCACCTATGAATGCCACAGCACAATAGGTGCAGACTTCTTCTTCAACAGATGGTGATGCACAACGCTTCTTGCAATTTGCGATGCTTTTTGCCATTTGTTTCAATTTTCTTTTGCCTTTTCGTAGTTTCTTTAGATGCTCTTCCTCTGCTCTTTTTTCTAATTTTTCCTCCAGGCTCTTAATCGCCTCATCCGAAGACAGATTTAGAGGAAGTCGTTGCTTGTTGTTTTGAGTAAGTGATTTTGCTTTTTTTTAACTGGGACTTTGAAAAGTTCTCTGCGAGCCAATGCAGATGAATTTGTTTGTT
>Ga0210059_1006785_pt1 | contig 18297 bp, 13 predicted proteins | sample Ectturendosymbi2_FD_188042 | JGI IMG/M metagenome (GOLD analysis project Ga0210059, IMG submission 188042) | Ecteinascidia turbinata endosymbiont from Florida, USA - Sample 2 (SPAdes) (version 2) | ecosystem: Host-associated > Tunicates > Ascidians > Unclassified | place: Key West, Florida... | reverse complement strand
GCCAGCATATTGGCCTGTGTGCGAGTTTGATCTAACTTTACGTGTTCTTTTTCTAGTAGCTGCTTTTAACGTACTGATCACCATCACTGCCTACCACTTTCCCCCGTATCAATGTGTAGCTATTGCCTCCCGAATCCTCGTTCTTTCTGTAAGATTCATTTTCCCTCAGTTGTGCAGTGCTACCTTGTGCATTGGTTAAATATCTTGTTTATCGCATGGCCTATGATGAGAGTACAGCATGGTTTCATGTTCAACATTGCCTGAAACCCCTGAGGCCAACTTTGCAAAAAAAATTGAGTATATATGCTTTTTTCATTACAATCCATTCTGTAGCAGTAATGAAACTGGAAAACCTCATCTCACATATTAGTCCATTTTCACATAAAAGCTTACTACAGCACATTAATACTTCTTGTGGGATATTTATTTGCTATCAATACAACACGTGTATACTTTTGCATTGTCAAGCAATTTTAACCTTTCCATCATATTCACAATGTAATGAACCTTTTACTGCAAGCAATACTTGGTGCAGAGCATGAGATTATGTCTGAGTTTTTGCAAAGTCTGTGGCAAAAATTTTGTTATCAGTAGTGAAGAGTCTGATTAAAAACACTAGTAATTTGGAATGGGTAAGGCACTTTTGCTATTTAACAAAGTTCTGGTGTTTATTTCTGTAACTATCTTGAAATCTGTTGTCGCTATATGTGAATGCTGCCATATGATGAAACAAAAGGTAAAACCTAAAGGGTCAGGTAACTAAATAGTATACAATAATGATAACTCAATCATTTAACAATTCATGTGTGACAATGCAAAACACCTTTTCTATAGCATGCCACTGAAAATAAAATCTAAGTAGCCAGGTTAGACAATCGCAAGCTCAGCACAGTATCTATACGGAATAGGATTATCATTCTCAATAACAGGTAATAGTAATGGTTCATTGTTTGATATGGCTCAGCTAGTAAGCAGAAGCAACACAAAAAGCCATCGCACAATAGGTAAAACCAACTGTCAGTTAACATTAGAGCAAATAAATAACAATGTTTGAAATGAGGGTTAAATAACAACGTTTGAAATGTAAGTGCAATACGAACTGTTTATACATTTTGCAGTATTTACACATTTTTTCAATATATTCATACTTAACCAAGTTTGCAGCAAATAAAATGTCAATGACTTATTACTGACCCATGTTTACTGGATATCTGTGGTCTGTTCATGCATGGATCTACAAGCAATATAAATATTACAAGTAGCACATTTAAAAACAAAGCTTTTTTCCCTAAGCCCTCTTCTGAACAAGATTATCACACATACATAACCCAAAAACAAAATTATATAATTGATTGCAACTCTCTTCATTAAATTTGTCAGCATGAACTTACCTGTTCCACACCAGACAAGCCAACAACTGCCACATTAAACACACTTTTATGCTTTTCCTTGGACATGATGGCTACTTTATATTTGTCGATCATAAGAAGAAAAACAGATCATCTTCTGCTTGCACATATATTTCTGCTGACACACACTTGCCCTACATACATTCCATGGTAAAAGTGGTAGCCTTACAATATAAACCTTAAAAGATGTAACTTCAACTTATTCTTTGGAGGGTAACTAGATGCACAGCAGGCAAGGTTTCAAACAAAAATGATGAACACAAATAAAACCAAAATGTTTGCATGTCTGCTTAACTCCAATGCGTATTGTACAAATGAACTCTTCTACTAAAAGGCATAATATTCTCACTAGCAAAGTGTAGAACAAACTGAGTACATTCATATTTATTTCAAAATAAAAAAAGCCCTTGGCTAAAAATGGATGCTTTTGAAATGTCAATAAATAGTTAATGCAGCAAATAAATATCACCATTGATAACAAATGTAAAATTGTCAAACAATTCAGTCACTTTTGGGAAATCAATGAAACCAACCCACATTCATAAATTGCAATCACTAAACAGTAAAGCAACTGTTCACACCACTGCTTATAATTAACTACTCATTCCAAACAACAGCATAGACAGGTTTACAAAACACACACACACACAAAATGTTTTAATAAAAAAAACAACCTCGAACTAAACTAATAATGAGGGAGGGCTTAATATAATATGTAGTCTTTATAAAATGAAAAGTTGAACTAATGCTGGCAAACCAGTTTTCAGAAACACTTTCAAAAATTTATTCATAAGAAAACAAATCTATACACAAAAAAGCTGCAACAGATGAAAAATTGAGACAGTAGAAATCAGTCAGCATTTCAACAGTAAGTCCCATATTTCACATTTCATACGCAATGTAAATAAATTTACTCATTAACACTTTGAGAACCGGCGTACGATATATTCGTACTTCAATTTCGGCCTAAAAAAACAGCAGTTTTCGGTTGCCTTACCACCGCCCTACCTCCTTCGCCGATTGCACTAGAGAGCTGTTCAATGGCTCAAACAGATCGGCCAGTCCAGTAGATTGCACTCGAAAAAAAATTTTTTGGTTAGGGGTGCGGATGTTTTGTGACTGACGTCATAAGTGAAGTAGTTTTAGGGTCATTTTGGCTCATGTTGCCTGGCCTAGGGCCCAACCGCTAGGTCAAAGTGTTTCGCTAAAGTTTTCATTGGAAACTTGGCTCGAGTCCGAGTCTTTGATTGACTTTCTAGCGTTTCTGGTTCAAAAGTTACGATCTAAAATTAACAAATTAATTAATTATCTAATTAGCTAATTAGTCAAATATTTTTACTAACTTACATCACAACTTTTGAACCCGAAACCCCAGCAGGACATCCAAAGTATCAAAAGACTCGGATTGTAGCCTAGTTTCTAGTAAAAACTTCAGTGAAATACTACCACCTAACGGTTGGCACCCAGGGCCAGGCAAAGTGGGCCAAGGTGGCCTAAAGGTCCTCCACTTATGATGTCACTCACAAAAAAACCCGCATCCCCCATGCAAAAATTTTTTTTTCGAGTGCAGACTAGAAGACTTGCCGCGTCTTTTGAGACTTTTACCGGGTCTGTAAAGCATACCAGACCGGAGAAATTCCCACGCAAAGCCACGTGCGTTTTGGCAGTTTTTTTTTCCGAAAATCCCTAAATCCTAGCGGACGCCAAAGTGTTAATGTACTAATCAATATATCATCCTTAAGTTACACATCCAAATTTTGTTTAAATTTCAAAGTACAGTGCATGAATATGCTTCTGAGTTAACCACAACTTCTGAGTAACCACAAAGTTGCACACGCAGAAAATTTATAGGTCAAACTAAAGTCAAACTTTGTAAATTACAAAGTCAAAATTTTATGTTTTATGTCTAAAAATTGGTTGCCCTACTGATTACATTTTGTAAGTAAACATGTTTGGGGCTCATACTGCCAATTTCTAAAATGTAAAGTTTGTTGATAAAACACATATGCCCTCAAAGTTCATAATGCATTGATAAAAGTTGTTCTATGTTCAAGAACAAACACATTTGTCATTTGTTGCTGCACATAATAAAGAGCATAATGGTATGACTTAAAACTAGGTTCAAGCCAATCTCCCAGAATTTCTAGTGATCTTGCTTTAGTCTTTTTCATCATTTCACATGCAAGCTTTTGCTTACAATTTTGCTGGACTAAAGATGCGTCGCTGATGAGAAATTGATTTCCTAGCAAACCAATTTGCGATCAGGTTTAGCTGTGTCAAACTTGTGGTGTCTTGATGCTGAAATGTGGATATGTGCAGTCAGAATCATCGCAAAGTTATGAAAGGAGTGCATGGCAGGCTAATTCCTCTAGCTTAACAGCTAATCCTGGAGTTTTCATAACCAGTGGCATGCGCACATAATTAACATGAATGACTACATGTGCATCAGTCTGTTAACCTCTGATAGTTAATCCCAACAGACATGCTTCACAAATAAAAACTTTACTTTTTTACATTTGAAATCCATTCTTTGATACAACATTACTTCAATCACCTTTTAAACATGTTTTATGCACAAACTCACACTCAAACTTTGTGGTTATGTGAATATTTCCATCAGTTATTTTCCGTTTTGTTTGCACCAATAATTTTTTTAAAGGCAAACTAGACTTTAAAAAAGCAAGAAGATCTGGAGCGGTCTTGTAGTTTACATATTGCTTTTTTGGGTTTGCCACGATTTACTTTTTTGGGTTTGCCACGAGAGGTGATATATCAGATGATCTTTGAAAAAGAAATAACTATAAGCAGTTCACTCAGTAATTTATAGAGGACAATCAAATAAACACACTGTGACATTTTTTTAGCCTATAGGGTACATTTCCAAATTTGCTAAACGCATATCTTTAAATATTACAATCGATGATAAATAAATATAAACAATACCAACTGATCGAAATTTTCACAAAGTGACACTCATCTTCATAGAAATGGTTCCCCCAACACTAAGCATAGAAGTAACCCTAATCATATTGAATTGTGAGTATAGCTTTTAGCAATAAATGACCTATGTAAAAATCCAAGCATCACAGATGGTGGTTAGAACTTGCTATTATGTGCTTTGGTAAACTGAGGATGACAACATTGAAAGTTTACATTGTGTAGGATGAGTTTATCATTACCCAGACAAGCAATACGCTTTGCGTCCCCAATTATTTCCATCTTTTAGTGTTTTATGTTTTGCAGCGTTGAGTGTTGTATGTTGAAGATTGCAGGCTTCACAATCCACTATGGTTGAATCATTAAAATAAATTTATGTACATGATCTAGAATAGATTTTCCATAAGAGAAGATTTATTTATTCCGCAATCTTTCATAATTTAGGACATGATCAAATATTATTTCACAATTTTTTGTCAGTATTCGTTGCAACATGCTAGTTAAAAATAAGGCCTGATGTCATTGTTGCAATACAAGAGCCTGATCAGCTAGCGCACAAAGCTTCACATTGTGGCAGCAAGCAACAATAGACACCACCTAACGAGATCAGTCTATTATTATAGTTTGTTCACACTACATACAGTACTGTTGCAACCTCTCCGGTGGTGTTGCGTTGATTGTGTGTGATTCACCACGAACGGAATGCGCGCGAAGAACAAAAATATATGTATGTGGCGCGAACAAGCAATAATAGAGTGATCATGGTATGTGAACTCTATTGTTGCTTGCTGCCACAGTGCGAAGATTTGCGCAAATGTCGCTCGGGATTTCCGATCGCAACAAAATGGTGCTGTGACCACGATGTGAAGGTCCTGCGGAGTTCAGCCTTCACACAAAGAACGTGCAATTCGGTGCGGTTCGTTGTAAAAGGAGGGGATGTTGTTGCAACCTCTCCGGTGGTGTTGCGTTGATTGTGTGCGATTCACCACGAACGGGATGCGTGAAGAACAAAAATATATGTATGTGGCACGAACAAGCAATAATAGAGTGATCATGGCATGTGAACTCTATTGTTGCTTGCTGCCACAGTGCAAAGCTTTGTGCATATGCCGCTCGGGATTTCCGATCGCAACAGTACATATAGGTGCTACTCAGCACACTTACTGGCCTCAATATTACACTACTTTCCACTTTTCAAACCAACACAAAACTTGTTGACATGCAAAAAAATGACAATATCTGTACAACCTTAACACGTTCACTGCCAGGGTACAAATATTATCATACTTGGAAACCGGGCTAAAATCAAGCATATTTCAGCAGTCTTACCAACCGCATAGCTCCTCAGTCGATTGCGCTAAAGAGCTGTTCAAACCCTGAAAAGTCTTCAAGTCTGCAATGAAAAAAACATTTTGAGGTTTTAGGCTTTGGATTTTTTGTGAGTGACATTATAGTGATGTAAGCTTTTGGCCATTTGGCTGATGTTACCTGGCCTTGGGCCCAACCGCCAGATGGAAGTATTTCGCTTAACACATCAAGCGCCAGTTGTCTGGAAACTTGCCCAACCGCAGACCACCGGCCTACGGTATATTCGTGGCCGGCGTACGATATACTCGTACTTCACTTCAAATGCCAACCGCCGGGTTGTATGTTTTCCTCTATAAAGTACGAACATTTCGTACAAGTCTCTAGCAACCAGAAACATATATTTATAATGTTTGCTGACGTACAGTGTGGTCAGGAGAGCATTTCAAAGCAACCATGGTATATTTTTCCTGCAGTCATGGTGGTTTTGCCTGCAGTCACGCACGTGTTTCGCAGAGTGCAGAAATAAGATCGACCTACTGTAACCATGTGGCTGATTGTCTCGTCACATTGCATATCATTGGGAGCAGTTACTAATGTAATGTGGATAAACAATCACTCAGAAATTTTCTTACTGACTTAACCCTGTAACGACCGCGCGCACCAACATATTGGCGCGCCCTTTTTTGGCCAAATATCGCCAGCCGCTAGAGCTAGAGAGCTGTTCAAACCCTCTACGGCTTCAGCAAGTCTTCTAGTTGACATCGAGAAAAAAACGTTTTTCGTTTTGGGTTTGAGGTTTTCTGGGTTTGAGGAATCCTAAAATACTGTGAACCAAAATATTGGTGCGTGGGATCAGATGATGACGTCATATAAATAACCAAAAAACATGCCCCTGTCATGATCCCATTAGCCCAAAACTGCCCAACCAAATTTAAAAAAATTTTTTTTACCCAAACTACACGACGCCACTAGTCATTACAGGATTTGAACAGCTCTCCAGCTCAATCTGCTGCCGAGTTATGGCTGGCCAAAGTTTGCCCTGAAAGGGCAAATTATGCCTTCTCTGAAAAGTTTTCAATTAGGCTAAAAACTGGGTTTTTGACCCATAATTTTGGTTACAGATATGCTAGCAAGTTAATCAAGGGCTGTATAGACGCGGATTTTGACCTAGTGTTCAACAAAACTTTGAGTCAATAAAATGGGTCAATGGGTTGGGGCCCAGGGCCGGCCAAAGGTGACCAAAATTGCCAAAACATGCCCTCATTGTGACGTCACCTCCAGAAAACCCCCACCGAAAACGAAAAACTTTTTTTTTCGATGTCAACTAGAAGACTTGCTGAATCCGCAAAGGGTTTGAACAGCTCTCTAGCTCTAGCGGCTGGCGATTTATGGCCAAAAAAGGGCCGGCCAATCGTGGTTATTAAAGAGTTAAAACCTATCATGTAGAGATTTGATGATTTTTACTTGAGCATAAATATTTTTTTCGGCAACAAGTAACTGCTTCAACCATGTTTTTGATGCTGCTTCACATGCATTCATTCTTGGCAGATTTCAAATAACCCATCAGTGTAAAGCATTTGTAATTGCATGCCAATGCAGAGTGCATAAATAATTACTCTACAACTTTTTACTGAGTTAGAACATATCATGTAGTGATTTGACTATTTTTGCTTGAGTAGAAATATTTTTTTCGGCAGCAAGTAAATGCTTCAGCCGTTTTTTCGATGTTGCTTCACAAATATTCGTTCTTGGCAGATTTCAAATGACCCGTTAGTGCAAAGCATTTCTGACGCATGTCAGTGTGATGTGGATAAAAAACTAGTGTGAGTTGGAACATCATGTAGAGAGTTGATGGTTTTAGCTGCTACAAAATTGTTTTATTTTCAACAGGAAGTAACTGCTGGAGCTGCCTGTTCGGCTGCTTCACAAACATTCGCACTTGGCAGTTAGCCCTGTTTCACAAACATTCGCACTTGGCAATGCGTGCTGATTCACAAACATTTGCACTTGGCAGTCTTCAAACGGCCCGTTAGCGCAAAGCCTTTGTAAGGCAGGAAGGGCATCGCGAAGAATAACACCGGTTGATTTGCGAAAAAGCAGTAATCACGGCTTGTGATCTTTTTGCTGCTTCCCAACAATACATATCAATATAGATTTAGAATTCAACAGAGGACAATAAAAGTTGCTGCCAACAATAGCTCACATTGCACCCTTGCTGCTCGTGCTTTACCATCGCAACAACGCCAAGCACCTGAACGTGCGTGCATAACTTTTTCACAAATCTCAAATCATATTTACGACCAGCTGATAAAAATGTTGGAGTTTTTTCCTCTCGTTTCATGCACTACAATCTTGACATGCAGGCGCTAGAAGGTAATCACAACATGTTCTGTGATATTCACATCTTTTCTGCAACAACAACAATGGCAGAAGCGCTGTGCTGTATTTCAGCATCCAAGAGCTGGCAATTGTCGAATGCTCAGGCTACGTGCAAGAAAAATTTTGCTTTGTTTTTTTTGTGCAAAGAAAATTTTGTGTGGCTTTTTCATGCGAAAATAAAATTTCGCGTGTTTTTGTGGTACAATGTGTGTAATATTTTTTTTTTCTGAGTTCAGTTAGTACAACGAAAATATCTACGAAGGTTTTACGTAATGAAACGAAATAGTGCTGTACGTTTCAGTCAAATCGAAACCAAACTGAGTTATTTAGCGATCGGCAAAGCACAGCTGAACGCATGTGCGTTTTCGGACGGAGTCAAAAAGCAGAAATGCTGTCTGGGACCAGATGATATAAAAACTGGTCATAACTTTTCTTCTCTACAATTTTTTTATTTCAAACTTGGCAGGATGCTTTGTAACAGCTATAGCAACCGTTTCTGTGATTTTTACATTTTTCCTATTGTTGGAATAGGCGCAATAAACTTTCAAAGTAAAAAAACAGGCAATCCACCCTTGTTTCCGGGTGTTTTTTCTCTCCAAAAAAAGTGGAAAATTTTTTTTATTTTGTTTTTCATAAACTACACAATATGACTAACGTTGTTGTGCAGAATTTATGTTTCGATTGTGCAAGGTTTTCCATCCAGAGCCTTTTTAAAACAACGCCTTGCTCACTCAAGCGCCAGCGTGAAAACCATACCGGCGTTCTAGCATCAGACAGCAGCCATGAATATACCATGGACCGGCAGTCAATGAGTTAAGTTTTCATTGGAAACTAATTCAGAATCTAAGTCTTTTGAGCCCTTGATCGACTTTCTAGCATTTTTGGTTCACAAGTCATGGCCTAAATTAAACAAAATAAAAAATTACCTAATTAGTGGATCAATTACTAATTTTGTTGTTTTTAAGTCATAACTTTTGAACCCGAAGCCTCAGCAGGTCATCCAAAGTATCAAAGACTCAGATTTTAGCCTAGTTTCCAATAAAAACTTAAGCGAAATACTACCATCTAACAGTTTGGGCCTTGGGCCAGATAAATTGGGCCCAAAAGGCCTAAAACTACTCTACTTATGACGTCACTCACAAAAAATCCAAAACCCAAACACAAATAACTTTTTTTCATTACAGACTCAGACTTGCTGAGTCTTTTGATGGTTTGAACAGCTCTCTAGCGCTTTCGGCGCTGGAGTTATTCCCACACAAAGACACGTGCGAACTGCTGGTTTTTAGGCTGAAACAGCCTGGCAGCGAAGCTGTTGACCTTGGACCAAGCAGAAATTGTTTCAATTTTTTCAGTGTTAAGCTCACGTTGAAACAAAGTGTACTAACGTCAACATCAATAGACTGGCCAAACAAGTAAGTATATAGCACAAATTTATCTGTAATATCCATGATATTTTTTAGAATCAACGATACGAGTGGTGCACCTAGTCTGGCAAAAGGGCAACTGTTGTGGAAGGACAGCTGTTGATAACACTTTTCAGAATAAAACCAGATTTTCTAAGGGGGTCCGGGGAAGAAGACCTAATCAAACTTGGCTCGTAGTCTAGCATAATTAGTGTTACCAGTAGCATCATCAAAAGACGCAAGGAAAGATTTCTACCTTACCACTTGCGTTTGGTCACAGTATATTTTTCATATCACTTTTTTTCTGTGAACATGCTGTAGAAAATATATGTAGTTTGTCAAACAATCAGCAAACCTCAGCTGTAGAACTCTCCATCTACATCTGAGGTTTTCTGAATGTTTGACCAACAAGAACTCTGTATCTAAACATACATACATTTATAAAATTGATGTTGACAATCATCTACACAACTGCATCTGTGGCATGCTGTCTATCAAGATAAGATGGTTAAAATTTACTTGCAAAATCACTACAGAGAAGAAGGCTTGAGTGCAATTTCTCTGATTTTGCACTGTGATATCAAAGTATGAGAAACTAGTATAAGACTTCTTGTACAGCAAACAGGGTTGTCAACTGTTCATACTACTGAAGACATTTTTGACAAAAAAGACTGAATGGTATTTTGCTCAGATGTGACAACAAATTGAGGCCAACTGTCCAGCCTTTCAATATGAGAAATTCATTGCAAAAACATAGCTTCAGTGGAAACAAACCTGCACTGCTTGGCATGGCATTGAAGTAGGTCTAAACCTTATTCATATATGCATTAATAAAATACTTTGCCAATGAATATTTAGGAAACATAAATATACAGTAGAACTTGTCTAATTTGTCATCGTTTAATTCATCAATTTGCTTAATTTGTTACTTTCTCGTCGGTCCCAGCAGAGTTCCTATCTTTTGTGTACATTTCTGTTCATTTAGTTCGCCATCATTTAATTCGTCCATTGCTCAATTCGTTACCTCTTTCTATCCCTTAGAAGCGTTTTGTTCGGCTAATACAGTACGTCATTTGCAGTTTCACTTTTTATGTCCAAGCAGCTAGTATGTGTGGGAATTCAAACAAATTAAGGATCCTTATCTGAGAATTGTTTGTTCCACCTCGCAATTTGTTTATTGAATTTATACGCAAGGTGCGAAGCGCGACCTGACTCCCCAATGAGAGAATGCAAGAGGTCTTTGCAGTTTGTTAAAGATTTAAAAGGTGCTAGATTAAATGGAAGAGTCCAGATAAAGTAGAGGAATTAACTGTTGTATTCAACCATAACATCATAAACTTGTATTTTACTGCAAATAAGAGCACTATGTATACGAGTGACTATGATAAAGTACATTAGCTTTCTATGATAAAATTTTCACCTGTTTGTATAATTCGTCATTTCGCCTAAACGTCACTTTTTTCTAATCCCCTTGAGGTGACGAATTATACTGTAGTTTCTTAATTAAATTAGATTGAGAATGGTTTCACCAGCACCTATCCCTAGCTGTGGTCAAAGGGAATACTGCTAGCATATTGGCCTGGGTGCAAGCTTGATCTGATTTTAGCTATTCCCAGTGTACCAATCAGTGATACTGCCCGCCACTTGCCTTTGTTTTAATGCATAGCTATTGCTTCCCAAATGTTTGTGCTTTCTATACGTCTTGTTGTCCCTCTGTGCAGTGCTATTTCGCTCATTTGTTAACTACCTTGACTACCGCAAAGCCTATGATGAAGCTGCAGCATTGTGATATGTTCTACTTCGCTTGAAACTTCTGAGGTTAGGAGAAAAAAAGCTTGAGAATTATTTGAACTCAAATCTTAGTTGAACACCAAATCAGAAAATTATGCTAATGAACAATCAGCCGATTGGGTTCTGCTTTCATCTTTTTGCGATGATTTAAACTTGCGCATATCTGTATTCAAGAACTTCACTCCACGCGTGAAACAAGCAAGGAATCAAGAATCAATCACAAATTTTAATAGAAAATCGATTTCATATAAAACTACGCATCATCAGTCCTTACATCTTATTCAAATGATTCTATTTGAATTACGTTGATGTCTATTGTATATGTACCGTACAACAATTGTTTTATATATTTTTTGTGTATTATTCTCCACCTTTCATGTATTGTATCTGTAAATATTTTTAGTCACCATGTTACTCCTACATACTCTGTTTCAGCTTCATGAGTTTCAAGTGAAGTGAAATACAAACAATATGTCACAACCCTGTGGTGTGGTTTCATCATGGTAGTGGCTACGGATCCACCTGGAATGACGTGGTTTGAATAAAAGGCTGAGTTTGTCACTCAAGCGGCAGTAATGTCGTAGCATATTTGATATGTTTAAGGTCTGCTGTGCCAATGGTTTTCGGTTCGGCTCCCACCTTGACTACATTTGTTTTGGTAATAGTGTTACAGTTTAGCTTTATGGTTTTTGGACTTTAGGTTTAGGGATTAGTTTTACATTTATAGTTTAAGGGTTATGTTTAGAGTTTAGATCAAAGGTTTAGGGATTAGGTTTAAGAATTAGTTTTAAGAATTAGGTTTAAGGGTTAGGTTTAAGAGTTAGGTTTAAGAGTTAGGTTTAAGGGTTAGGTTTAAGGGTTAGGTTTAAGGGTTAGGTTTAAGGGTTAGGTTTAAGTAGGCTTACCATATTTTTGTGACTTCACAAAGGGGACGCCTCCAAAGACCAAGACCCTTAGCTGTGATTTTTTAACTTTACATTTTCTGATATTATTACATAGGCCTACATTTAAAGCCATCCCGGCTGTCTTCATTGACCGTATTGTCATCAAGAGTTCATGCGCATATTTTCTGTCTAAATATCAGTTTCAGTTCGAAAAATATAAAGGAATTGACGTTAACGATACAAAATAATTCGAATTTAGATTTTTTCTATACAGCAAAAGGAAGAAAGAATAATAAAATAAATTTACTTATTCGCCCAATCATACTTTTCTGTAGATAACACCTTCAAAAAGACATTGTTCAATTTTACATTCTCGTAAAAGTCAGAGCAGGACCAATCAGTATTGATTTTACATGTGATAACGGCTTTCACGCTCTGCTCCAGCATCCTGCTTCTGCTCTCAGACCACATGCTCTTCATATATGGAAAAAAATTCTTTCAATGGGTGCAGATGTTCCGGGTAAACAAGATATGAACTCTACCAGCTTTTGAAAGTTTAAAACGCGTATGCGTTTTTTTTCAAATTCTTTGAACATCTCGACCCACTTTTGTTCCAAATATGCATTTTGCCAGCTTTCTTCCTTACAACGTTCAGACATGTGCCTTTTCACTAGTACATGTTCGTCGAAAAGAGTCGCTGTTGATCACCTGCTTCCCAAACATTATGTTGACCTTTTCTGCAGACTCATACACTCGCACCCAGGATATTTCTTTGTTTAGGTCGATCCAAAGATGAGGAAGCACATCTTTATAAGAACCATCATAAAGATCCAGATACGATAAGCGTTTATCGTAAAAATCTCTTGCTACTTTGTAAAACAAGTTTACGTTTACTTCGTCTGCTTCTTCTAGCTTACCCAAGAGGGTCAACGCTGCAGATGGGATGAAGTTATTTTCTTTCTTTTCAAGTAAGTTTAGCTTTAGCTCTGACAGAACATGTGCCACATCTACGGCACTAGCGTTTTCCTTTTCTAACTTTAGAATAGTCTCGTTGAAGTATTTCAACTGCCCATGAACAAATTTCAAATAGAGCTCTTGTGTTGGTTCTTCGAAGCAGTTTTTGATGAGAGTAGGACAACCTTCTTGGGAGTTGAAGTAACTTTTCAATCTCTCAAACATTTCAAGTATTCTTTGCAAAGCTGGTAGCATAGATAGAGAGAAATCTTGTATTGCCATGTTGCAAGATACACTGATACTCAATTTCTACAAACTCACAAAACTTTTTCAGCCTATATGCTTGCCTTACCTGCTCATCTGTACATGCCTCATCTCTTCACCCATTGCGATTGCTTGCCCACCATAATCTGTGTTATGTTGATGTCTATTATGTTTTTTTATTTTTGCTATAAGCTACATTTCTTTGTGACTCCATTTTTTGGCCTATAATCATATCATTATTGATTTCAATAAGTATTAGGTACATGAAAAACAAAACAAAACAACAAAAAAAACGTTTAGTAGGTTAGAGAATTATTTAGTTCTAAGGTATAGTTTCACAAAAAGCCATAGCTTATCTATGTAAACTACCCATTTAATTATTTCACAAATGTAACTGGTGTCATGTCATTGACACCATTTGTAACATTGTTGTTCAGCTTTGTTAATTTGTGTGACTGTGGGCCTAGGAATTAAGCTGAAGTCAATGTCTGTGAAGTCTTGGAGGTGAACATCACTTCGTTTGCCTCGAAATCCTCGTATTGCAGCAAGGGTGCTCCTCAAAAGAGCAAACCTGAGCTTTGTCCTTATGTACGTTATGACAGATGTGTGTGTTGGTGAATCATGCTTATGACGAATCATTCAATTGGTAAAACAATCACAGGACTGAAGGACGACATCATACATGCAGTGGGAACACTGCAGACATGTGCGGGACTGGAATCGGGCATAGAAGCAATGAATAAAGGGCATAGGCTAAAGTAACTACGTTACACTTACACAACACAGGTCAGTTGAGTAAGGCTAAGGCTTCAGGATCGGCAAAGCAAAACAAATATACAATACAAGCACGTAAAACTGAAAATGTTTGAAAGACTGCAGCATAACAAATCTGTGAAAAATACTTTGCAAGAACTGATAGCTGACTGCCAACAGCAAGACATGCAATTTGTCTGCAGTAACTTCGATGCCTCCATCATCACGCCACGAGAAACCAGCCATCTTACCAAAAATAGACTGAGAGCACTGCGCAATTGCACTGGGAGAAACCACCAATAGCGCAACAGAGCAAAATTCAACTTTTCCGAAAGTTTCAAATCAAACACGACACGACTACATGGGGATGTGATCCAACGGCGACACATCAAACACGAAATAGGCAAGGTAAAAAAACTACTATCGTAATTACTCGAAAACTTTTTAATTCTGAAAAAAAAAAATAATCAAGGAAAGTTTCCAGTTGTCCAAAATGTTTTTTTTGTAGAAATACACTCATCATCAAGGGCAAGTGCCAATGCCAGGTGTGGAGCCAGACATTTTAATTAGGGAGCCACTAGTGGGAGAGTTTTGCAGAAACAGGAGCATTCAGTGGTCTCCGTAGGACTTCAATGCAGATACCTGACCGACTTTCAGGAAACCAATGAGTGTTTGTTTCGTCACAATATCAAATAATATTTGAGTGAAATCAGTGATTAACTGGTGAAATACTGCCGTCTGCCCAACCGATATAATTAATAACGCCTACAAACAAACTTTCCTAGAAAAAAAGGATTAAGTGGCACGCACATGTCGCACATATGGCCAAACATATGAACATGGTGGGGGGCCCTGGGCCCGCCCCCCTTAAATCCGGCGCTGGTTAAATGGAATCAACAAACATTGCTTGATATGATCAGCCAGCAAAGATATAACTACTTTAGTACTTAGCTACAAAACCCCAAAAGAAAAAAACGTGTTAACAGAACATGAAATAAAAACTACAGTGCATTTAACTTTGCATTATAATGCTGAACAAAGATGACAATACCGACTGAAACAGGTAAGTCAGTTCCAAGCAAAACATTAACGGGAGAATACACAGATCAAATCGGCGCACTGCAATCTATTGTAGCCTGCGATACAAATATTGCCTGTGCTAAGAGAAACTTATTTTTCATGCTTCAAAATCAAGAAAGTCTTTCAGAAATTTGTCCATGCTAGCCCCTGCTAATTTTAGATTCAATTGATATAATCGCGAAACTATTTAAGTGCTCTTGTTAGATTGAGGATCTCAAATAAGTTTTAATTAGCTTCAGCATAGAATAGCTCCTTTTTCCGGATGCCAAGGTCACGGGGATGGTTATGCAAATCCTGAGGGCAATAAACAAATTGTGGAAAGAGGGGTACCTGTTATTGTGTGCGGGAAATTCAAACAACTTCACGGGTTTTCGAATCCCAGCAGAATTTGTTTTAACGCCTCCATTTCCTCACAAAGCATATGCGCCCATACTTGTTACTTTTAAGGAATCGTTATTTTTCAGCACCTGTAATAGACATTCAGTTGGCATAATTAAAACTAGGTGCATTTTAAAGGTTTTCACCAATCTCAGGTTGCCTTATCAGACTGATTGTACGCGAGGATTATTGAATAATGCTATAGATTGACTAAGCAGTACACATTTGCAACCGCGATCTAAACTTAACTTTCAGAAGACTAGTATTACTGGTAGTAACTATTGAAACAGCAGCAACTGTTGAACATATCTTGCAGCAACTATTGAAGCATGACCTGCCAAATGCCCAACGCCTACAACTGAAACGGGAAACAGTTTCAAAACTTAAACCCTAGGTGCTATTGAAAAAACTAAGCTACATATTACGGAATAACAATGACCACGATTGCAGATCGAATTATGATGATTAAGGGTGTTACAAACCGCACAGTTCACTTTGGTTTTCGTTGGCCACGGATCCTATACGCTGTGGGCCCCGCGCCCGTGCCGGCACTACACAAGAAACTTCGATAGAAAGCGTCAGTTTGCGTAGAATAGAAGGCGGACCGATTGGAAGCAATCAGTCCAATCGGCTGAAGGCCGGTCCTGACTGTGACAGTCACCACAAGCGAATTATCGTAATTCATTTATCCCCATATAAATTATAGTGCAACCTAGTACCAGAAGAGCAGTGGTTCTTAACCTTTTCTCCATCACGGCCCCCTAAAGTAATTTTCTTTTGGCTCAGCCCCCCTTACTTTAAATAAGTTATAAAAACAAATGTATCGCTTGGTGAATTTGTTTAATTCTAAGGTTTTGTAACAAACACTAAGTCCAGGGTTTTTTGTTAAGGCGTTTCAGGGACCCGATTTTGGCCCTTGGAATTGAAAATCGGGTCCCTAGCATCAGAGAAATTCGAGTCCCTACAGGTCCATACAGGGTACCTAACATTTCCCTTAGAAAAAACCTGCTAAGTGCGTAGAGTACAAACATACACATCTGCACAGTGCAGATTGGTAAAAACAGACACAAGAGAACAATTCATAGCGAGTTTGGAGGTAGAACCACAGGGTTATAGAAACTTTCCTAACACTATTGTTCACTAACCCGTAACACTTGGTACAACACCACATCCAGAGTAGGACATTGAGTCCAACCCTGGTCAAGGCCAGGTAAAGTACGGAAGTATTGTGGCATGCACACACCCTCAAACGAAAAAACACTGCCATTTCCGAGCACTCAGTCACAAAGTAAAATGCGGTTGTAGTGTTAAACGAATAAGGACGAATATAAACAATCTGACTGCATCAAAGCACGCAACCACACATTTTTAGAATTTCTGCATCGTTCAAAAAAGTGGTATATATTTTTTCACAATAAGGCCTCAAGATAGGAATGTTGCATTGAACCTGATGACTACTAACACTCGCTCGCCGCGGAAGGTTGTATACAGCCCTGCAGCCAAAATTACAGGCCACTGATTGTTTGACAATTTTGGCCAATATTTTGGTGCAACATTACTTTGCAGCATTAGATGAAAAACGCTTTCTTTTAAGCGACATTGTACAAGATTTACCGGTAATCACAGATATGCATGTTCCCACTCTAGCCCGCATGCTTATGTGTTGCGGTTGCTTGTTCTTGACTTGTGCGAACCTTTGCAAATTCTTTGTTTTATATTCGCTCTGCATAGCTTTGCAACCAGGTCCGGCCTTTAGCCGATTGCTTCCAATCGGGCCCCGCGTTGCGCCTACTAAGTACTAACCTACGCAAAGTTACACTTTCTATTGACGCTGCGTGTGTAGCGCCGGCGCGGGCCGCGGGCCCACAGGATTTTATGCGAGGGGCCAGTTGTCATTAAAAATGGAAGTGAACTGCACGTTTTTTTAACATCCTCATTCATCATAATTCGTTTTGGAATCGTAACAGTGGTCATTACTTTTCGATGTGTGATACAGTCTATAGACTTTTCAATAGCAGCTGGTTAAGAAGACAGAGAGGGATTAAGTTTTGAAGCTGTTTTCTGTTTCAGTTGTAAGCGTTTTGTACTTAGCAGGTTATTGCTGTTGCAACAGTTTCTGCTATTTGTCTTTCGAAACTTTAAGTTTATTTCGTAATTGCAGTGTACTCCTTAGTCGGTCTTTTCTTAGCGTTATGCATTTTCCCTCGTAAGGATCTAATGAGGCAGACTCTTTCCCCATTTTTTTGTTGCCGTCATGATTTACAATTGACTATCCCAGTGACCGTGGCATCCGGAGAACGGAGTTTTCTAAGCTCAAACTAATTAAAATCTATTTGAGATCATCAGTCCAGCGAGAGCGCCTAAATATTTTGACGATTGTGTCCATTGAATCCGAAATTAGCAGAGGCTTAAACTTGGACAAAGTTTTGAAGGACATTACTAATGCTAAAACATGAAAAATAACTTTCTCTTACCAAATGCATTTTGCGCATTGTAAGCTACAATGGCCTAAAGCAGGACGCGGCTCCAGCTGGGCGTCGAAAATATTTGGCTCGAGCTCCGGCTCCAAAGTGATTTGGTCCATGGAAAACTGGAAACCATTGTCTTATTTGTACAATTGTATTGTTGCACCAGCATATATTAGGTGTCGCTAAATGAATATTTGATGGATAGTGGGACATGTGTAAAAAGTTTGAGAAACCCTATTGTACACGTAAGAGCTTGGGCGTCGGAAGTTTTTTTTCCAGGGAGGCAACA
>Ga0210059_1006784_pt1 | contig 18298 bp, 19 predicted proteins | sample Ectturendosymbi2_FD_188042 | JGI IMG/M metagenome (GOLD analysis project Ga0210059, IMG submission 188042) | Ecteinascidia turbinata endosymbiont from Florida, USA - Sample 2 (SPAdes) (version 2) | ecosystem: Host-associated > Tunicates > Ascidians > Unclassified | place: Key West, Florida... | reverse complement strand
TGAATACCCTAGGGAATTAGCTAATTTTCATAGGTGCAAAATCTTCCATAAATTTTTTTCCTCTCAATATTTTCACTTGAAATTTGTTAGGATGATGTAAGACACCAAGCAAAATTTATTCTTTTTTCAAATGTTTCTGTTTTCAAATGTTTCATTGTTTTCAAATGTTCCAATGTTTCACTGGACAACTGAAGGGTCAATTTACCCTTCAAAGAAATCAATTTACCGTCCAAAGAAGGTAAAAACAAGTGAAAAATGTTGGCTTTTCTGCCGTTTTACCCCCTACCAAAACGCAAATTTAATTTTTTGCAATTAAATTTACAAAGTTACGGTCATAACTGACATTTTTATGTAGAAACTTAATTTCCAACGTGTATAGTTTCTGCTCCATAGCTTTTTGAATAAAAACCACTAAAGTTTTTGGCATCGTGAAAATCGAGTTTTTCCTCAAAATCACGTCACAATGACGTCACACGTACACACAACATACCTCAAAAGGTGTGTTGCTGTTTGCCGCATTGGACGATGTCTTCACTGACTCTCTAGCGCAATCTGGTCGCAAGTGATGGACGATCTTGACTTCAAAAGCCACGATCATGGCTTCTGTGGGGGTTAAAGGGTTGTGGTGGACACACAACTCAACCACGCACGGTTCAACTATCCTGTGATTATTTTAATTAATTTTTGTAATTGCACTTTTGGTAATCTTTCTGTATTTGCTGATCTTGTTGAATAATCATAGATGGCTGCTCACATTGTTTTTATGAGATGACAAGACCTTTTATGCCTTCTATTATGTGAAACGTAATTTACTGAGTATTTGTAATTGAGTAAAATATCTTGCAGATACTTATGTCCGAAAGTGCGTCATGCAATGCATGATGCGGAAAAACTCGGGTTGTGTTATGTGGACACACAATGGCACCCACTGCGCTTTGATTTTCAAGCATCAAATCAATTCTACTCAAATGCTATCAGGAGACATCCAAGCAGGATCTCTGACCTACACTGGTTTTGTTGAGTGTCGACCGCGTCACGCAGAACAACGTGAGTTAATTGCTTCATATTTCCATGATTTTCGAAAAGCACGAAATTTTTATGCCAAGTCTTTCATGAAAACCCGTAGATAGCTCTGTCCTCTCTTATGCTCTTAAAATCAATTTTGCAGATGAAGTTTATCAACATTTTCAAAGAAATCGTCTGGGTAAGTGTCAGAAATTCCATGAATTCCTTGCTTTCATGCCTACTGCTGCATGACATGTTACATGTTACTTTTGTATGCAGGCGGGTATTATAGGAGGGCTTTCGGCGAAAAAGAGATTTCCTCTCTCGCTTCTGCGGTGTCGAGAAACCAAATTGCCGCTGGAGGAAAGCAGGAAGGATTGTACACTTGGCGAGTTAGATCGGAAGATCTAACAGATAACTGGAGAACCCTCGGTGATGTGTTCGCTGAACCCCGAAGCTCCAGAAGTAATGCTTCACCTGCGAAAGGAGAAGTTTTAAGGTTTGGCCTTGTTGAGTGTAGAGCAAAACTTTGAATGCAAAAACAATGCAGTGTTACTAGTTGAGCTTTCTCAACCTGAAGTGGCATTGTGCTGAATTCTACCTTCTAAATTGTGAACTTACAATTCATGTCAGTATTTTGTCTGAGGCAAGAAGTATTGGCCTAGGTTTTATTAGACTAGTTTAAGATAAATTCTCATATACATGTCTAAACTGAGTCCTAATTAGCAGTACTAATACAGAGAAGAAGAGTACTAGGACAAGGGTCACGTATAGATAGAAGTCTCGGACGTCGAATTTTTAGAGATGAGGAAAATTTGTTTAAAGTTTCAAACAATACATACTGCAACTTTTTACGCGGTCGATTTATTTAAATAGCTTTGTTTTTTCAAGAAAATATTCTCTCTTTAGCTAACTAACACACACATAAACCTATTTTATCATAAGCAGTGGTGGTTTTAGCATTTTGGAGGTCCGTGCGCTCGCGTAAATAAGAATCGAAATAAAGGTAATATACTTTAAAAATTGGGTTTGATCCGATGCTTACTTTTACACTAAGTCATACCTTCTTTAGTAATGCATTATCAATCCCATATAAGCACAGTAATCCATTACACAAATAGCACAACTGCACACAACATACACCCCAAAGCTCCTAACTTATATTAAATGGACAGAAAACACCTCAGCATCTCCAGCTTCATTCGTTCGCCTTGTACAAAAACAGGGAACCAACTCACACGTCAACAAATCACTGCTGTCTATAGCCTAACTATCTAACATATTGCTTGTACAGTATTTTTCAAAAACTTGTCCGTAGAACCACCGAATGTAGCCATGGATTTCTTCGTTTTTTGCAACTTTCTCTTGAAAGCACCCAGAGAGATAGGGAGCGATTTAAACTTTTCAATATGGCAAAAAATGAACAGAAACAAACAGTTATATCTCAAAACTCACTGAATACTGTGAACTACTACTACGACAGTGTAGTAGTGTAGTAACTTATACTTTGTAAAAAAACCTTTATACATTCATCCTGTCAAATGTCGGCTACATGTGAAAAATCCTTGAAATAAATGTAGTAATACTACAAATTTTTTTTTCTGAATCTCTGCAGTAAAAGTCATGTAGCTGTAGGGCAATGGAAAACATTAATGGCTCAAAAAGTAAGGAAAGCTTTACCGTAAACATTCCAACATTCAGTTCTGACACAAAGAAACTGAGAGCAACTGATGCAACAATGCATTGGCAGACATTGAATTATACCATGCGAGTATACACATGCACATTGGTGTTTAACTTCTGATTTTCTCCAAAACTAGTTTTTTGCATAACTGTTTGAACAATGGAGTTATCCTTCCGCCAGGTTAAGCTTTGTGAGAACTTATTGTTGCTGGAGTTTCACTGTCCAAAAATATAGATATACATGCCTTTTTTCAACAGTAAATCGGCTGCTAAAGAACTAATCAAATACAATTTTTATGATGAGGCCGGAATGAACGAACTATGCAGTATTGACTCACCAACTGTAATCAGATTTCAATGTTGTTTTCACTTTAAATAGGTTACAAACCACTACACCTACGGCAGTAATAACTTAAACACAAATTTAATATTACAAAACCACAAATCTTTAGTAAGGGCTGAATGAATAGACTTGTGCTAATGGATATCTCTGCATGTTATTTTGCTTTAAGGATGTGTCAATTGGGTAACTAGTAGATTTATAAACATAAATGGTAAGCTGGCAGCTAAATCTTGCAACTATAAGCAAAACGATTAAAAAAAGTACGGGCTCAATATTCTTAAGATGAAGCCTCTTAAATTTTGATCGGGCGCTCATACAAGAATATTGGTCTCCCTTATCCATGTCCAAAGAACAAAGCGCCTGCTTATCCTTTGATAAGTGCTGTTAGTGGCCTCGTATATTTTGACTTGGGCCCTTTGGCCTTTGATCAAAGACACCATAGGCTATTTATGTTTTATCGTTATAATGTGGTTTCTTATCTTCAGGTTGAAAAATCATGTGTTGAAACATATCAGTAATCACAATTTCTTATACTTATAGCAAACCAACCAAAGTTTTGTACTAAATATAATTTAATCATTATAATAAAAATACAATCATCAACAACAACTCATAAATCTTTGAATGCGACTAAACTAAAAATAAGGGGCCCTTTGAAGCGGGTAAATTTAAAGTCTATTTTCTACACCCTTGCATATTCGCTAGGACCACTACTCATGATAAGAATCGCTGAAGGTGTTGTGTTGCAAAAAATGAAAGTGCGGAGTCTTGTGGGGTTGTTCGCCCACACCGCATCCCATTGGTGATCCGCCCAGATCGCCGCATACATGTTGTTGTCAGATAAACTGATCAGTTGTTGTGCGGCGGGTACAAATGGGTGTCTCGATTTGAGGCGCCATGCATTTGTGCTCGATGGACGGGTAAGCGCTGAGTGGAGCAGGTGTCTAGGCTCCATGCCACGGCGTGCTAGAGGCAGTGTGGCTCCATTGCGACGAAGCTCAGCAGGTTGGATGCCTGCGAGGATGGGAAGGTTGTCCGCTGGTGTAAGACGCAGGCATCCACTCACAATTCGCAAGGTGCCACAATTCGCAAGACTCCAGGAGACGATGGTTGGCCTACTTACTCCGACAAAGTTAAAAAGATCCCCGCAAAACAAACGACGCATGGATTACGGATGTGAAGAAGGGTATCCAAATCAGTTCCTCTACAGTTCACAGACCACTCGTCGCAGTTGGTCAAAAAGCCTGAAATCCAGTGAAAAAATACCTTTCAACCAAAGCAATGAAAAAAAACGATATAAGAGGCCAAAAAGTACAAAGAGTGTACAGGGTCAGAGAAGGCAGCACGTTCGCAGATTATCCGAAGAGAAGAGTCCTGATTACCATATAAATCAGTTTTTTGAGCTCCCGTAGAAAAAGATGTTTTGGGCATACGTTACTTACCACGGTGTCGGAAACCTTCAGCCAATAGAAGGAGCGACACGCTCGCCACATGATATTGAAGTACTTCGAAGAAAAGTAGTTCCAGAGCTGGAAAAGACGTATCCTGATGTTTTCGGAGTCTTTCAGTAGTATTTTGCCCCCTGTCACACACGTCGAAAATGGTGAAAATGTTCATACTGACTATTCTTGGCGCGCATCCCGTTCGTGATGCATCTCGCAGGCGAGTCCGCGTCAACCGACCGGCCTCAACACTATGTAAGAAATAATTTTGGTGTTTGCAAACAAGATACTGAAGTGCTTCAACGTCATTGGCATTTACCTTTGCCGAAAACAAACAAATAATTTACATTAAATCTTGTCCTTTACGAGTAAGTTGCACTAGAATCAGCACACTCCCAAACATTAGTTCCAAACTGAAGCTGAAGATGCCGTGAAAACGTCGAAACCGATTTTCCTTTCTGTAACGTCTATGTGTGTGAGTATGTTGCTATGCCTACTTCTGGAAAAACGCAAAAATTGAGTTAAAAAATCAGCAACCAGGAACCACCACAAGTAACGGAAAGTAAAGAGCAGAAAGAGATTCAAGCTCTAAAAATAAATAGAGTTCCTTGGCAAAAAAATGGACATCGTTCATTTTTACACTTCTAAGAAGAGTCGTATGGATTATTGCGGTTTTATACTTAACTTAAAAAGTGCATCAGCATGATATCAGTCAATCGATTGACTGATTGATTTTTCATATGATTCAGCTAATAAGCGGAAATAATGCAAAGAGCAACCATGCAAAGAAGTAACCAATTCTCAGTAGAATTACAGTAAATGAAAACACAATGGCAAGAGACTGATCAATGTAAGCAAAGATTGTCACATATGATTGGTGAAAGACCATCTAGTCAACCAACCCCGTATAGCACAAATAATATTTAGTCTGAGTGAAAGTTTCGGTGTTTCTTTTCAAAATTACTACATGTTTTTCAAAAAAATATTCGTGCGGTGCCCAACCTTATGAATTTTGCGGTAAATGCTAGGCCATATCTTTACAGGGCCATCGAGGGTGGTGGCATTGCTTTGCCTGATGATGCAATACTTTTGACAAACGACGGGGTGAATTATTACTGGAGCATCGAGTGTCCGCAAGACTACTATTCACTCGGTGATATTGTGACTGCCAGCCCTGTCAAACCGAATGTCGATCGACTGGTTTGCGTGAATAAATTGTTTCTCGTTCGAGCAAACTACGGAAAAACAGTGTGGTAAGTAATGCGCTTTTGAACGTGCTGCTAACAATTTGCCTGAAAAGTGAGCCTTCTCGCAGGACCATAGCCTAACACTGGTGCTAAACGTAGATTTAGAAAGGTTAAATGCAAGCTTGAAGCAATCGAAAGTTTTGATGAATCCAGAAACTTTAGTTAAGTACAAATTTTCAAATTTATAAAACTAAAATTACTCTCATCAAGGAATCCTTAACAAAATGACTATGGATAAAAATTTGTAAGCTGTATAAATGATGCTAAACAAAACCTGGAAAGTAATTGATGAAATTATTTCCACAAAAACGGAAAAGCAAAGTAGTTACAGAAGCTTACAGTTCTGATTCCAGCAGTCAGAACCATTGTGAAGAACTAAATATCCACTTATCAAATATTGACAAAAATGCATCCACCAAAATTGTCCCTGTCCCTACATCTTTAACGACTCACTTTCTTGATGAGTCATTTCCGAATAGTGCTCATATCCACTTACTGCTGTCATAAAGTAAACCAAATAATTTCATCTCTGAAAAGCATAACAGTATTAAACTTTTATGAAATTCCAGCAACGCTTAACAATCTGCAAATATTTTATCTTCATTGTTATCTGAATTTTTAACAAATGTGAAATTCGCAGTCTTTGAAAAATTGCTCAAATTTAAACCCATCGGAATAATAAGCATTGCCAAATCTGCTAATGACTATAGACTAGACCAATATTCATTTTCCCACTCTCTCCAAAGTATTTGAAAATTTGATTTACAGTCGATTGTGCTTTTATGTTCAATTATTTGCATTCTAAGACCACTGCAGTATGGTTTTGAGTAAGAGAAACACCCCTAACATTACTTGACAGCACGTTTCATGCTACTAAAAGGACATACATTAATTTTTTCCTTATCTGCAACATTCGGTGTTCCTCAGGATCTGCTCTTAGATCAGGCCTGCCCAACCTTTTCAGTGTTGCTGGCCACTTTCACATGAGGAAATTTATTGCGGGTCACAAACGTTTTCATGATGTAACAATAAGTTTTTAGGACGTAACAAATCACTTGATTTTGATTAGTTTTATACGATAACAGAGGTGATAATGAGTCCTATAGTTCAGTGCTCTTCAACCTTTTTTTGTTACGGTGCACCCTTAAAGATATTGTGACGAACTCATGCACCCTATTTAATGATATTACCCCCGTGTCCCCCACCTAATTGGGCCCATGTCTGTAAGTAACCTGGCCTAAATAAACAAGTCTCCTAATTCAGTAACTCAGCTACATAATTCAAATGATAATGGGTCATTGTCTGTTGCTTATCAATCACAAATAATCATATAATTACAATTAGCTTGATATGGTGTGATGCTTGTGCACCACACTTTAGATTGTGCAAAGTCTCGGTTAAATCCTGAAGGTCATTGGTTGGTTAATGGTTTATTTTTGCTAACAGAAAGTTTTTGTAAAAATCATCTGTTTAGTGTGACAAGTTTGTGATGTACTTTTGTGAACCCTTGCTTAGTGGTGCACCCCACGCATATTTTGGTGGGGTGCACCCTAGGGTGCACCGTGTACACCGGTTGAATAGCGCTGCTATAGTTGCACGCACCACACGCAGTGTTGCCAGCTTGTATAGGTGTAAACCAAGTCAAAAAATTGACATATTTTCTAAGCTTTCGTTATACAAGTTTTTGGGTGGTAGCCCCATAGCAGAACAACAAGTATAATTTTGGTGTGTTTTGATAAACATACTAAAAATTTAAAACGTCTATTTACGAACTTATTACATCGCGGGCCACAAACAGCCTCGCGGGCCGCGGGTTGTGCAGCCTTGTCTTAGACCTTTACTATTTTATTGTATAATAATAATATTGAAAAAGCCTCCAAGTGTGATACTGTCGTATATGTTGATGATATCAGTCTTCATACTTGAGGGAAAAAACTGCAAAATCCACGAAAACATGCGAACAAAGAACTTCAAAAATGACGATGGGGTTCGTACTAACAAACCACAGTTATGTATCAACTGTTCCAAAAGTTTTTCTATGCTCATGAATAACCCTGCGTCCCTGGCAATCAAAATTTTTCTGCGTATATTTATAATCAGTCAATGCCAAAACAAATTAACGTAAAATATCTTGGCACTATCACTGGTAACAAACGCAGTTGGAAGCCACAAACAGAAAGTTAGTAACGCAACTTTCAATCTCACGTGAATTTTGTTCGAATTAAAACACTACGCCAATATTTCAGTACTCACATCTGTTTATTTTGCTCTTTTTCATTCGTCTCAAGCTTACTCAATACATGATTGGGGAAGAGAAAATAAAACGAATTTATTTCTTCTAAATGGATTACTACAGCATAAAGCTGTAGAAGCTCGCCCTTCATGATAACAAAACTTAAACGGGCATTCCTTTTTATAAGTACAGAATTAGATTTATTTGAATTATCAGTTGCCAAATTTGTGTGCTCTTTTGATAAATGTGAGCTGCCTGAATACTTCGAAAATTAATTTTTCAAGATTTCATTAATTCACAATTATCAAGCAAGGCTGGTTTATTCGCAAAAATATAATTTACCTAAAATGGAAAACGTCTTTCGGTCATCTTTCTTTATTGTTTATCACTCCCAAACAGTATTTCTACCTACTACTACAAAACGCCGCAACAGGTACGATAAATGTTTTCCACAGTGAATTTGCATATATTAGATTAGAAGCGTTTACACACAATTTAGAAAGTAATGTTTTTTTGTATTTTTTATAAATTGCGTATAACAACACCGTATATGTTAGATTGTTAGCATGAAAATGTTGTTAATTGCAGTGATTTTTCGAGTAGCATTTTGTTTTTTGTAATAATCCTTGTAATAAGTAAGTCATTCACCTACTCAGCAAACTTTATTGTTTGCAATACAAAAAGAAAAAGAATGTCGCTACTTTCAAGAGATTTCTGCACCATTGATTATGCATTTTATTGCTATTATTTTCAGGTCTGTGCCGCGAAGCAACTGGACAATAAGGATGGTTGAACCTTCTGACTGCCCAGGCAAAAACCTTTCGATGTTCAAATTGGTTAAAGAATCTGTTCCTCTTCCTCGAGTTTATACTTTGAAAAACGCCAACGGTAACTGTACTGCCGCGATACGTATACATGTTGAACTTAACACTTCTGCAGTAATCTGTACTTAACTTAAAAATAGCAGTGAAATTAATCTTACAGATTTTTAGTCAGTTTTGTTTGCCATTGTAACTTGCTTGTTACGAATGTTTCACTTCAAAGCGCATATTTTGTGGGTATGCTGTGAAAACGTTGTTTTCAGATCAGGAAGTTCACTGTCCGGAGCCAAGCACAGCAGCATCGTTTCTTTTGACTATGGCTACTAAACCTCTGCCCTCAACTGTTGCAACCACTTCAGCGGCAACTTTGACCAGTACACCAAGTACTGTTGCTACCACTTCAACAGCAACGTTGACCAGTACACCAAGTACTGTTGCTACCACTTCAACAGCAACGTTGACCAGTACACCAAGTACTGTTGCTACCACTTCAACGGCAACTTTGACCAGTACACCAAGTACTGTTCCTGCCACTTCAACGGCAACCTTGACCAGTACAAGTACTTTTGCAACCACTCCGTCATCAACCGCAGAAAAACTGAAAGCAGGTAATCCGCCTGCTCTTCAACGCCTACATAACATTATGTGTTGGTTTTGTTAGAGTCAAAGCAGTACACGTTTTGCAACAATTGCCTGCTAAAGGCATTGAAACATCAAATATTGAAATCGGTATTTGTTTATGTTGAGAAATATCAAGAGTGGCTCGGTGTGTCCTGAAAAATATTGCCTTCAACGATTGATCTAAACTTGGTGTTAAGAGCTGATGTACAGTAGTTGAGAAAGGGTCGCGAAGTAGGCCGAAACGACCAAAGTATGTTATGTGATAGTTGAAAAACAAAGAAACCGACCTCATATATTGGAGAGGACCCTAGTTTAAAAGAAGCGATGGACGTTCGAAGGTACAAATACTTATTCCACAAAGGCCCCACTTTGATCCCCCATTGTTTACATGCGGCAAAACCATGACATATATAAAAACGTTTGCTGTAATTTTATTAATACGCCTTTCACAAACTTCCTTACTGTGTTGTGAGGAAGTTGAATATCTTGCGTAATTAAGTACTTCAAAATGTATGTTTGTTTAATTCTTGTCGTCTGGCTGTTACTCAGGCGTGGCTTTTTTTATTAATGCTAAACATGTCTTTCGCAGGTGAAGCAATTTTTGGCTGGAGTTGTAACCAGCAACGGGATTTCATTTTGAAAGGTCGAAAGGTTAATGCAACAAGATCTGACGGTTTAGCATACAAAGATGTATGCCAGGTCAGCTGTGTGGGGAATAACCTAATAAAAAATAGTTTCTGCAAAAAAATTAATTACACGTTGATATCATAAAAAAGCTATCTACAAGAAATGACTCGTTTTCGTAACATGGAAGCAAACTGAACCACAACTGGCGGTTTTTGAATTTATTATTATGAAGTCATTGTTCGTCTGCGACAGGTTGGCACATAGGCGAGAAACGTTCACTGAAGTAAAATGGTGATTGCCCGTTGCCCGCATATCAGATCATCTCGGAAACCTCATTAGCAGTCAGGCTCCATGCCATGCTTTGAGTCGCGTCTATTCCCGGTTTTCGTGTAGGTCCGGACCTCCCAGCGACTGAGTAACGTAAACAAAGCTTTGCTAAGAGGCATTCTCATGATTTTTCATACGTTGCGCGGAACTAGCATGAATTAACGTAAACATTATTTGTGTATGTTTTATTAAAGTTAAACATCGCAAAATATTTTGAATAATGTTAAAGCATTTGTTTATGTTTTCACAGGAAAAGTGTAACAGTGATTCGAGCTGCGTAACGTGGAGTTATACTCCTGCAACCCTTGGTCAGGATAAAAGCTATTCTAAAGCCATGTGTTACCACGTGTTTGAGGACGATATTGTCAGCGAAATTTCACTGATTTGGTCGCCACATGCATTTGTAGGATTCAAAACTTGTTCCAGTGGTAAGCGTTGCAATCACGTTTTCATAGGCATTTTAGGCAGCTAGAACAGATGGCTCATCAACAAATATAACTTTCTGAGTGGGCAGCTCGCGGGCGTTTTTTCTGAAACCAAATATATCGCATTAACATGTCCTTGTCAGCAGCATCTCATTTAAAAAAGAGTCTCAAACGATTGATTGGAAACACAGGCGTACGAGGCGGGGGCCTGTCGCCTCCCTGGCTTGAAAATTTTCAAGGCAAACTCTGTTTGCAGAGCAAGCGCAAGTTGCTCAAAAATCCAGAATGATGAAAAATATTTCAATACAGTGAAAAATTTCAGGGCAACTCTTTCTTCAAGGCAAGCATAAGCTGTTCAAAAATCCTGAATGATGATAAATATTTCAATGCAGTGAAAAAATTTCAGGGCACATTCTGTTTTTCAGAGCAAGTGGAAGTTCCTCAAAAATCCTGAGTGCAAAATTATATTCAATCCACTGAAAAATTTCATGACATACTCTGTTTTTCAGGACAAGCGCAAGTTGCTCAAAAGTCCTGAATGTAAAATTATATACAATAAAGTGAAAATTTTCAGGGCAAACTCTGTTTTTCAGGGCAAGCGCGAATTTGCTCAAAAATTCTGAATGTCAAAAAATATATTCAATGCAGTGAAAATTTTCAGGCAAATTCTGTTTTAGGGAGTCAGAACCTTCAATCCGGAACCATCGCTTTTAACCATTGCGTTGCGCCATCGAAGTCACGTACATATTTGCATTAGTAAAGTCAGTTACCGTAAAGTTTCTTGTTTGGGTGAACGCAACAGGCAAGGAACTTCACCCCCTTGAGTTAACAAGCAAGGTAACTACAGAATTTGCCTATAACGGCACCTTTAGGGGCATGGCTGGTCTTAGCAAGAGCGAGGCCCGATTGGAAGCACTTTTGCCATTTAGTGGTGTGTGCAGAAATTCTTGAGGGTCATCAAGTCATAATGGTAGAAATCATGAGTGATGCGAAAGAGCGAGGCCCGAAGGGGTAATGCCAATGTGGGAGTGTTTGAAGGCTTTTTCCCCCAGTTTCACCTCTCCAGCAGAGACTTTCCATGTCCGCTCCATGGACATCTCCGCAACGCCAAATAAATCCATGAGTTACTACACTCAATACCAGGGGCGTAACGAGGGAGGGCAAGAGGGGCACAAGACCCCGGACGCTGGACGATTGCCGGAGGCCCCGAAAAGTCCCAGCAATGTCACAAGTACTTTCTTCAACACGTACATTTGCCTCCAAAAGACCTAAGGCTCGAACATGGGGGCGCCAGCTTGCTTCTTGCCCCGGGCGCCATCTAACCTAGTTACGCCCCTGCTCAACTCCGCCTCTATGGCGAGGTATACCTACCGCGGGTACGGCAGGCCAATTAGCCATGCTTTAAATGAAATTAACAACATGCTTGATATGATCAGCCAGAAAGGATAAGACATCACAACTTAGCTACAAAACATCAACAATCGAAAAAGCGTGACAACATGACCCCCCTTGATTTTGAAATTTGTTTTTTCTTATTAACTTTTTGTAGAAAAATGTTGGTCTCTTGGTTTCATGTTGGTAAAATGAAATTTCACCACTGTTGGCCCATCCCTGGAAAAATGCGTTTGGCCACCATCTGGAAAAATCCATTATTGTCCCACCCCTGGAAAAAATCTTTCCGACGCCAATGGTCCTTTGTTGTAGATCAGGGCTTCTCAAACCTTTTTGAACGTGTCCCACTATCTATCAAACGCATCATTTCGCGACAGCTCAGGTATGCTGGTGTAATAGTACAATTATGCAAATACGTCAATATTCTTCACTTTTCAATTGATCAAATCATTTTTAAGCTGGAGCCAAACGTTTTTGAATGTTAGAGCCAGATCTGGAGCCAAACACTTTGCATGTCTGAGCTTGAGCTAGATCTCGAGCCTGAAACTTGAGTTCCGGCTTCGCAGTCCTGCTTAAGCTATTGCAGTCTCCGATACGGAAAATGCGTTTGCTAAGATAAACTTACTTTTGTGCTTTGACATTAGTGCAGTTCCTCAGAATTTTGTCCAAGTTTAATCCTCTTCGAATTTCGGATTCAATGGACATAAGCGCCAAACTATTTAGATGCTTTTGTTGGATTGGTGATCTCAAATAAGCTTCAATTACTTTTACGTTAGAAAAACTCGTTTTCCCGGATGCCACTGTAACGGGGATGGTCAAGTAAATGCCGAGTGCCGAGGGAATAAAAACAAATTAGGGAAAGAGGCTGCCTTGTCAGATCTTTACGAAGGAAGACCAACTAAACAACACACATGTTGAATGACGAAATGAATTAACCTTCAGAAGACAATTGGCAGTAACTATTGAAACAGCAACAACTATCGAACCGTCTCTTGCAACAATTATTAAAACTTGACCTGTCAAGTACGAAACGCTCACAACTGAAACAGAAAACAGCTTCAAAACTCAAACGTTCTCTGCCAAAACTAGTTGCTGCTACTGAAAAACTAGACCACATATTATCGGAAAACAATGACCACTGCTACGATTCCAGATTGAATTCTGATGAAAGAGGGTGTTAAAACCGCGCAGTTCACTTTGATTTTCGTTGGCAACGGATCTCATGCTTAAAAAATACTGTGGGTCCCGCGCAGGCACTACATAAGCAACTTGATAGAAAGTGTTTGCATAAGTTAGTAGGTCCCGTTTGGTGCGGGGTCCGATTGGAAGCAATCGGTCCAATCGGTTAAGGGGCGGCCCTGTCTAGGTGATTGCATAAAGAACGTTATCGCCGAATTGACATCATAAGCGAATTGAAATGCATTTAAAAGATGCCATCGGGACCGAACAAAATGTAACGTTATAGGCGAATTGACGTTACAGACGAAGCCGTTATAAACGAATTCAACTGTATAGAACAGATTTAAAAGAGGTTTCAGGCCCGCTTCGAATTAAACTAAAACTGTTAGTTTCAGGGCAAATTGTTCATTTTTAGGGAAAATTGTTACTTTCAGGGCAAATTTTTTCTGACCCCCAGTAAAACGCCTTCTTGTACGCCTATGGTTGGAAGTACTTTAGACTTACGTCACTAAAAAATTTTCAACATTGTTGCTGGAGCACACCGAAGTAATTTGCACTCAAGTGCTTGTTTTGTTGATGCTCATTATTCATTTACACTATGCTCTTCTTTGGAGTAAACAGGCTGCTTTGCTATTTTGCAGATTACATCGGTTGTTTCGTTGATCAGCTTTTCCCGAGAGATCTAGAAACTGCGGGTCTGTACAGAGGCGCAACGGTAGAAAGCTGTAGAAGAGCTTGTACCAATAAGAAAACGGCCTATTTCGGACTGCAGGTAAACAGCAGTGTTGCCAGGTGGTTATCACCTAAACCTGCTAAATGGTCTCACGAAAAACAGCTAGATCCTGCTGAAAACCTTGTCACAAATTGTCAGCTAAAATCTGATAAAAATAATGAAATTTTGCTAAAAAATCTGCTGTTTTTGAGGTGTGTAAAATAAACTTGTAAAGCTATGTATCAATTTTTTTGTGACGTTCCCCCAGAAAACCTCAAACCCAAAACGAAAAACGTTTTTTTTCGATGTCAACTAGAAGACTTGCTGAATCCGTAGAGGGTTAGAATAGCTCTCTAGTTCTAGCGGCTGGCGATTTATGGCCAAAAAAGGGCGCGCCAATAGGTTGGCGCGCTCGGTTGTTAAAGGGTACATTTGCATGATGTTGAATGTTGATGCAAATATGTAACTTTAAGACATTACATCCGTTTCGCTAATTAATCCAACTTTACAATCCACTTGCTTCGTTACCTTACTACTTGTGCTTTGACATGTCTGTATTATACATTTGCAAAGCAGCAAAAGATTGGATGGTTATTTTACAGATATGCAAATAACGCGTGCATTCGAATTTTGGTTATCGCAGTTTAGTCAAGAGTGTTGGTGCGGAACTGTGTTTGGAACGCACAGCTGGATTGCAGAAGGCCAATGCTCAACACCGTGCTTGGCCAACAAATCTCAGACGTGTGGCAGCAGATTCAAAAACTCGGTTTACAGAACAGGTAAAACAGACTTGCATTACTATAAAAATTTTGTAACTGAAGATTTTGCTAAGAAACAAAGAGTTTTTATGAAAGTTTTGTAATGTTTTGCTTTTTTTCTACAGCATACATATACATAAATTTGCTTTCGCTCATTTGAAGACTGTCAGAACTCACTTGTGATTTTTTATATATGTGCAGAAACGGAAAGCTTGAAAAAGTGCCCATGTTGCCACCAGTGTAGCGTCTTAATGCTTGTGCGGTTATGTCTCTTTGGTTTGTGTGGAGCTTTGTAGAATAAAGAGTGCTGGCCAACACTGGTGAACCTCATACTTGTATAGTTTTTTATTTGTTTTAATTATTTATATTCGTGTAGGGTTTATTGATATTGTGTTGATAACGCAACTTCTTATTAAAAACTTGAAATTGGTTTTATTCACTAACAGTTGCTTACAAAGTTATTTTGCTCAGGTTTTGGCCAAGGCGATGAATTGTGCATATTCGCTCAGGCAACTTTCGATTCGACAACCGCTGGCTTGGCTCAAGTTTCCACAGGTATAAAAGCGATGACCAACAGATAAATGTAAAAGGGTCAAACAACGCTTATTTAAGTGCAGCTGCAGTAGATGGAACTGTACAACATATTTCGGAGTAAGCGCTTCGGCGTATAAAAATGTTATGGCATAAAGCACAAACATTAACCGTATGACCTTTTCCTATCGTTTCCCACAATTTTTACAACTTTTTATTTGCTATAAAAAGAAACTTGGGAATTAAGTAACGGCTTATTTCCATTTTTACCTTTATTTTAGGACGTGACTTAAAATTTTGATACACACAACCTTTCAAATACACTTGCACAATGTTTTTTAAGCTGTTTTTGGGTGTCAAAATGACACCCTAAAATTTTGCAATGACACCCTAAATTCTGAAAGCTAAGACATGGTTTTGTCTTGTATTGAAGTGAAACGAATTGAGGAAAGCATGTTTTCCTGCACGTGGCTACTGCAACATATGGCTGCAATTGTAAGTTAGGTATCTGTGCATTGTCATGGGCACCGCCTCGCTTCGGCCTCGTACTATACGGCCGCAGATTTGTACAGTACGGTGTACAAAACTGCGAAAACATTTATTTGCAATTATGGAAGTGTTTTACTGATTCACCGTTGCGATCGGCTTGCCTGGCGATGCATCAAACAACAATAAGGTCAAAAGGTCGGCAGTTGCAGCGCGCATTCAAAACAAGGTGGTTGTCGAGTGAAGCAGCAGTGAGAGCAAGGAGTGAGATTTTGGCTATTTGGGGCGCACTGAAGCAACTGTCAGAACACAAAAATGATGCAATGTGCGTTGTTTTATTGCGACTTATAAAAACAAATAAATTCAACATGGTGCTTTCCTTTTGTCAACACTGGCACCTCACCTGACAGAATTGAGCAACGTTTTTCAGGCGGGATATTTTAACTTAGCACAGATGAAAGCTTCCGTAGAACTGTGCATCAATAAGCTCTCTGATGCACTGATAAATCCGAGCTTAAAGCTGATTGCGAAAAGTTTGATAGTAAATTAGGGGAACTTAGGGCGCCGGGTGGCTGTGTGTCAAGTGGCGTGGCGTTTTGGAAGGGCACCGAAAGATTGGCAAATTGATTATCTCCATACACAAAAAGGCAGACGGGGGTGAATGAACCAACTACCGCGGAATCTCTTTGCTTAGTCTCCCAGGAAGAGTGCATGCCATGATACCACGAAAATAATTGAACCAAAACTGGATGATACCCAGTGCGGTTTTCGTTGCTGCCGTAGCACATATAGAACAAATTTCCACTCTTGAGCAAATTTTCGAGAAATCCTGGGAGCATGCCAAAAAGGTATAGACATGTTTTGTCGACCTCGGGAAAGTATGGAAAGTATGTTGCCGGGTTCCTCGTGAAAAGTTATGTGGGTGTTGTGGGAGAACCGTGTTGACTGGTGCCTCTTGCTGGCCGTCAAGTACCTTTATTCCTGCTCAGAAAATTTTGTCCGTGTCGACGGAGGTAAAGCACAACCGTTCAGCGTTGGTGTTGGACTCAGGCAATGGTGTGTGCTGTCACCACTCTTCTGTCTATATAAGTGCTCTCTACACAACGGCTCGCGAGCAAAATCCGACCTGTGAAGTCATTCCACCTGGCCGCAAAACACATTTTGCCAGTAATGAAAAAATAATATATTTACGAAAAACGTGTTGATTTGGTAGATATCCCCAAAAAATAGCATTACGCAAGATGTCCGGCCCTCGAACTGTTTTGTAATAGCTTATGTGGTCCTCTCCCAAAAATTTTTGAGAGCCCTGGTCTATATGAATTGGATAGACGGTCATAGACGCGTCGACGAGGATGTCACTGTTGGGAACTGCAGGATGAACCGTTTGCTTTTTGCGGACGAATTGGTACTGCATAGGTGGATCTTCTTAACAGGGTCTTCAGCACGCATTTAATCGATTTTCTTCTGCGTGCGACCATGCAGGAACGAAAATCATCACTAAACAAATTGAGGTGTTGTGTCTCTCAAGACGCCCAAGGCAGTGTATTCTGCAGGTGAACGAAAATACACTGCAGAAGGTGGAGACGTTCAAGTACCTGTGCGTGGCATTCACGAGTGACGGAAATCGGAACAAAGGGATTGATACACTGATTAGTAAAGCTAACACAGTTCTGCCTTCTGCGTGAGCTTTATTGCCCCGTGGCGACGAAATGGCAGCTTTCAAAGAACGCAAAGCTCTCAGCTTTCAAATCGGCCTTTGTTCCGATCCTCACCTGTGGTCATGAATCTTAGGTGACGACTGAAATATCACTGACAAAAGAACAGACGGCAGAGATGGGATATTTGCGAAGAGTCCATGGTGTGACACTTCGCGACAAGGAGCACAGGTCTGAAATCCGTAAAGCCCGGCATGTCAAGCCACTTCTCCGAATCGAGAGATACCAGCTATGTTAGTTCGGCCATGTATTTCCAGAATGTCCCAGGAAAGAATGGCGAACTAAGTCCTTCGGGCTACAGTCTGTACACCCCCTGGAAAGCGGCCCAGGTGGCGTGACTACACCTCCGACCTTGCTTGGTCCCGTCTTGGTGTGGAGCCAGCAGAACTATCTGAAAATCATGCTGTTGATCGTGAGGTATTTCGGGTCCTCCCAGGGCTGTTGCCCCCGCGACTCTCCCCAAAGGAAAAGCGGGCACCAAAATGAGTGAATGAATGAGTATGCAGGGTAGGCCTACGTTGAACCTTTCTATTTATGAAATTGTCTTTAGTTTGTTTGCCAAAAGTAAATGTATTCAAACGAGCATATCTGGACGGAAATTTGCGTTTTTGTGAAAATCAGTTAAGCGTATCAGACATACTGTCGAAAGGGAAATGGTGTTGGCACCCTAAAGCTCTACCTCAACCCCCTTTTAAAAACCTTAAAAAAACACTGCACTTGCATAGTGCAAGTTGCGCTGTTTGTTGCATTG
>Ga0210059_1006783_pt1 | contig 18300 bp, 13 predicted proteins | sample Ectturendosymbi2_FD_188042 | JGI IMG/M metagenome (GOLD analysis project Ga0210059, IMG submission 188042) | Ecteinascidia turbinata endosymbiont from Florida, USA - Sample 2 (SPAdes) (version 2) | ecosystem: Host-associated > Tunicates > Ascidians > Unclassified | place: Key West, Florida... | reverse complement strand
AGTTTTAAAAATAATTCTGGTATCAGTTGTTTTTTTGAACAGTAGTATAGTTTGATAGCTGTCAGTGAGCACATGTGATGTGGCAAATATCTTACGCATGGTAAAAGCAGTTTCTTGCAAAAAAACGCGATGCATGATTTCCGGTGAAGCTGAAGCCGTGGTTGGCAACTAATTGTGTAGAGTAAATGTGTCTCACCCTGCCTGACTACGTTTTATTATATTCGGGAATATACTTAAGTGTTTCTCAAATGGTTTCTGGTGTGTATGAATAAGTGGAATGGTTTTATTGTATAATCAGTATCTGCTGAAACCTTTTGCACAACTTTCTATTTAGGTCGTGGACATTAACGAAGACAATAACAACGAAACCCTTCAGATGATACAAGATGCTGGCGGTAAAGGTCATACCTACACATGCGATTTAAGGAAATTGGATGAAATTAAAAAGTAAAATAATTAACATGGCCTGATGTTTGTTGTAAAGTTTGATTAACTGTCTTTTTAATCTCGTAATGTTACAGACTTGTAGCGTCGATTCGCGAAGAAGTTGGAGATGTTAATATTCTGGTCAACAATGCTGGAGTCATTCATTGCAGAGATATATTGTCTCTGGATGACAAAATGATATCAGATACTTTTGAAGTCAATGTCAAATCACACTTTTTTGTAAGTTGCTTTCATCTGTGCGAGTGTTCGGGTGTCAGTGTTTGAGTGAATTTGATAGATTTTTCGTCATTTTTGAGGTGCGATTTTGTCGAGTGTATTGTAAGTTAAAGTAACAAACGGACTACATGGAGCGTTATTCCTCCAGTATAACTCTCTGTATCAACATTTTGATGTCATTTCATGTTTCAATTAAACAGTAGCAAAAGTATATGCACCGAAACTCATTTGTTTTGGACACGATCCACATATACAGGGTAGTGCATAAAGATATACCCGCTTTGTTATTGCTATCATTCCCGAACAAATTTACACAGGCTTCAGTTTTACAGGTAAACCATAGTTAGAGATCCAAAGTTTTATTTCCCTGCTTCAATGGATCAAGCAGCAAGATGTTCCGTACCGGAGAGGATCAAGGTAGAAGAGGCCTATTTTGTGACGAAATCAGTTGTCCAAACTCAAGCCACAATTTAGGAAGGATTTTCAAAGCAGAAACGCCCCAACTAGACTCGCAATAAAACGCCTCTTGGACAAATTCAAGGAGGCGGGAAATGTACAGGATAACATTAAAGGTCGCAGTGGCCGGCCACGTTCAGTCAGGACAGAAAATCACATTGTGACCGTGAGACAATGCTTGAAGAAATCTCCAAGAAAATCCAGAAGAAGTTTGCCTCTGGATATCTTCCAGAAAGTTCAGTTTGCGCACAATGCACCAAATCTTGACCTGTTTCCATATAGGAGACAAGCAAGTAAGGTTGAGAGACGTGCCTTTGGGCAAACCATCAGTCAACGAACAGATGAAGATTTGGTCTCTTGGACTTCATTTTTTCAACGTCGAGGCAACTTTCCATCCTAATGATCACGTCAACATCAAAACATGCGATTTGGGGGTCCGGCTCAGAACATCAATATCTCCAGTTAGTGTGGAGAAAGTGACTGTTTGGTGCGGATTGGGTCGTAATGGCATTACCGCGTCATGCTGGTTCGAGGATTCTGACTGACGTCTGGTTATTGTGAACACAGAGCGATACATTGAACCGATGAAAAGAAAATTCATCCCGGCACTGAGGCAGAAGCGAAAGTGTACGTGGATACTGTGATTTATCAGCAGGATGGAGCAACACCGCATTGCTCCAATGCTTCACTCGAATACTTCCATCGTTATTTTCTTGGAGACAGGCTCATCTCCCATTGTACGCACTATCCTTGGCCTGCACATTCTCTAGACCTCTCCTCCTCGGATTATTTTCCGTGGGGATGCCTGAAAGACAGGTCTGCTAACTAGAGCTCAACCGATAAGTTTTGTTTTGGACGATATTGATGTTTTTCATTGTCGATAACCGATGCCGATAATAATAATTACGCAAGCAAGTAGAGAGCTTTTGGGCATTTTGCCCCAGTCTGCCCTAATCCCCTCTCAGTTCCCCTCTTGTCCCCCTGTCCTCGTCAGCCGAAACCTCTGTTCCCCTTGTGCCCCAGGTTCCTTGTGTCCCAGGTTCCCTCTTGCCCGTTGTCAGCCGAGGCACGAGACCTCTGTCCCTTTTTGTCCTTGTCTGCCGAGGCATGACGCCTCTGTCCCCTCTTGTCCCTTGACAGTCAGTCCCCGTGTTTGCTCAGGCCCTCCGCCGCCGCCTCCCAACCCTAGCCGGAGGTGCCCGTGGGCCAAAGTGTTGACACCATCAGGCATGATGATTCTTTTATCATCGTTTGCTGACAGGGCAATTTTGTTCACTTGTTTTGTGAAGAGATTGTGTTGACGACTTCGAATGACATTCATCGTCCTCAACACTTCTTTTCCTGAGAACAAGACGTCTTTGTAATCATTGAAAGAAATTTTGTTTCTTATGACATTTCTCTTGACGCCCTTGTTTTTCTTGTCCTCCTCACCATTGAGTTTCTTGATTGCGTATTGCTTTGCTCGCAATCCAAGAGACTCTGTGTTTCACCTCCAGCTTCATCCTTGAACATTCCAGGAACTTTTTTGTTGATTCCACTTGGAATATCTGAAGGATGATTTTGTGGGAAATTCGAAGTGTCGAATTTTACTTGGACGTCATCCGAAATGATTTTGTAGAAATCTTCAGTTTGAATCTCATAGCAAAGGCTGTCTGTGTCTGTGAACAACATATTTGCCCTTAATCCGAAATTTTTCTTCATGTAATTATAATGAAAATCATACATCAAGGTCTTTGACAAATCCAGAATGCTCATACCGAGATAGACTGGTTTGTTGAAGACTAATTCGTTTTTTTTTTCATATGCACTGCAACAAGATTTTCGTCAAATATTGTGCAGTGATTAAAATTTGGTTTTGCAACACATTTTTTCAATGATTTCTTGTTGTTGACCAGTCTAATATTCACCCCGTTGCAGATGTTTTCCATCGTCTTGCCAAAGACGCTGTTGTTCATGAGTTTGAAAAAATAAACTCGTTTTGCGCCTTGGCGCGAAGGTTTGTATTCAAATCAATGTATGGTTTGAGCCATGCATTTTCATTGAATGCGATTCCGCGGTGAATCTTTGTTGGGCCATTCCACGTCAATTCTCAGCAAGTGGTCAGGTCACCCTCTCCAATTTTCCTGAAATTTTACTCAAATTGCCATTACCCCATATGATGAACATCTGCAAAATTTGAGTGAAATCTGTGAAGAAATGGCATGAGTATAAAACTTTTTAGTTGGGGGTGTTTAGCCGGGGGGGGGCTCAAATTGTTCATATTTGGTCATGTACAAAGCCCTATTACTGCCAAACTACATTAGTGAACAACCCCAATTTTTCAAGGATGCTAGTAACTTTGCCAGATTTTGAAAAAATAACAATATCTGCATTGTGACTTTCAAAGGTCATGGACACTCAAAGTTGACTGTTTCTAGCTCTCGCTACAAATTTTCGAAAAATTTCAAACCTCGCCACGGTTTTATTTCTTGATATTTTTTGCTCATATTTGGAAGAATTGTTGCTGATAAAATTATCGTTGACATTAGAAAATTTTATTGCAAAATATCAAAAGGTTTGTGAGATATCTTGGGCCAAACTTGGCACAAAATGAAAAAACTAGAAAAGTGGGGTGCCTTTGTCACCTCGGTTAACCATGACCGCTGTGAAAATTTGTGTTGAAAAATTTTTCACGTATTTGTTATGATATGGCAAGTTTACCATACAAAGTTCCTGAATGGTTCTCAATGTTTTCATAGAGAAAAAATTTGACAAAATTTGTGCAAAAACTAGAAATTTTGTGTAATACAAAGGTCTTAATATTCACTATTTTTCCTTATACCATTGTTATTCAAGCTAGCTTGCAAGCTAGCAACACCATTGTTATTCAAGCTAGCATTGTTACTTCACAAATTCATTATTATATTCTAGAAGTCTATTGTGTCTTCTGAAAAATCAATTGCTTGTTTAGGTGGAATGAAACTGAAAAATATTGTTTCATTTCACTCTATGAGTTGTGTCTTTTTGAGCTTTACAGCATTTTTTATTCCAAGCTTCTTTGCTTGCACCAATAGATTTCGTTTTCTCAATTGATCCAAGTCTTGTGGATTTGAAAGCAATTTTGTGCTTGTGCTTTCTTGAATTTTGGAATGCCATTGAAGCCCCGAAGTCATGCCTTGGCTCTTAATTGTTTGGGAGTTTTATCTTTCCCGATAAATTCTCTTTTATGTCCTTCACGGACAAATTTCATCAACTTTTGCAACGTTATATCTTTTATTTATTGTAGGGTAAAATTTCTTTAACTCAAAATTTTTTATCAACATCAACAAAAAAAATTCTCTCCCCGTGAAGGGGAGAGAGAATTCTCGTGGAAATAGAAAATTAATGATTAATTAAAGTAATTTTTTATTCTTCCAAACTTTTCCATTGTTGTATATGAAATAATTTTTACTTTTTCCGTAATACTTGGAAGCCTCTAATAAACTTGGGAAATATTTTATTTCATTTGTTTCAAGGTCAACGACCTCAAGCGATTTTCTTGGGGGCATTCCTGAACCTTGTTTTCGTTTATGTTTTTTTTTTTTTTAATTTCAAAAGCTTTGTCGGTCAACCCCTTTCTATGATTTTCCACATTTGTTTTCGATTCATATGAGTTAATCCTCTGGTATTTTCTTTCAATACTGAAATCTTCGTTGGTCTCGAGATTTTCATTGATATTATGATAGATTTTTTAAACTTAATATTCAACCCTCATCTTGTTGCCACCATCGCTCTGGAAAATCAAGCTTTTGTCACTAATGACAACAGCGAAAGCTTCTGTATTCTATCCCACCCCATCTGGACCGAACTGTGCTTTTATCTGAATGTCAGTCACCGAGTTTTTCAATTTCTCAATTTGTTTTGAGACGTCAAAGACAAACATTGGGAACAGTTCATTGCGATCTGCTGGGGTTATGTTTGGACTTGAAATCAGCTCTTCAACATTGTAAAATTTTGTTCGAAACGCTGCTGCGTCGCCATAAACCCTCAAATTTTTGTTGAGTAAAGTCGGTCTCGTCGTAATCAATCTCGGGGTATCGACGACTATTCAGCATCACGAACATGTTGGTGAGATTACAGTGGTCGAAAATTGACGGGTTGCGTTCCTGGTCTCCAGATTTGTCTGTCTGAAACGCCACGATAATCCAACGAGGTTTTGCCGAGGCTGATTTCACGGACAATCGCCTGGTGAAGTTTGTCGTTTGCGGGACCGGAATTGAGTCGCACTGAATCATGCGATAACCAACTGGGAGTCTTGATTTCGATTCTATTGTTTTGTAGAGTGCAAGTTTTTCTTGCAAATTTGGAGTCACATGTGGCATATACCAAAAAAGTTTTGTCAAAACAATCTTTCCGGCATCAGCCGCATTGTTTCTGAAAATCGCGTCATTATCACCTTTCCACACAAGAGTGAGTTGATGTTTAAAACCGTAAACGACTTTGTCATAGTCATCACAGAACCCAAAGATGTGTTTCAGCGGAACTCTGAACGAAAATGTGCCTTTCGGGTTCGGCTTTTGGATGACGTAAATTTGTCGGGCTGCAAAACCTGTGTTATTTTGAAGATGTGCTGTTGTGTGTGAATCTTTCATCCACAATTGGTTGAGGCCTTTTTATTTTTGAAAATCATCTGGAAATTTCAACAGCCCAAGCATTGTTGTTGCTTGTCCAGGGTGAAACAGGCTTTCAATTTCTTGCCCTGAAAGTTGGTATTTTATGTTGCTGAAAAGATGCATCATGGCATTGTTTGTTAACGTGATGACGTCGGCATCGGCGTTAACAGCGTCGTCAGTGTTTTTCACCAACTTGCCGTTGAAAACCAGATGACTTTCGCATGGATGTGTGAACAAGTCTTGCGTTTCAATATTGGTCCTTAATTCCCCAGGGGTGTTGAGGTTTGTGCCGGTGATTGGCTCGTTATTATGGTATTCATATTCTTCAATCGATTCGTAAATTTCAGGTTTTTCGGTAATGTTAAGAATGTCCATTTATTATAGGTAATATTTTATTGTTTATTCAACCGTCTGACGAGGTCTTGTATTCTGATCGCACGCTGCCCCGACCCAGTGTTCCCTCTAAGATTTTTGTATGTCGGCTGGTGTCCAAAAAGTGCCATCAAGATCAAAAGAAACTTAGGCGCCCTTTGTAAATATTCCTAACATGGGTCCATTTTTACCGAAAAACTTTTTATCAACCAGTTTTGGTGGATGACCAAAAAAAAAATAAAAAAAGGTCTTCGCTTTTCCAACACGTACACACGCAACATTTTTGATAAACGAACAAAAAAAACTCATCACAAAGGCAATAAATGAAATCAGCTACATGCAAACTTCCTTGCCAAATGTGAACCTTTTCTCGGAGACAGTGGTTGCCCTGCATACGGTCCTGAATAACTGTTCTTGTGTTTGTTGTGCGTTGCTTACTGTCGCACTAAACCAGTTGTTTTCAACCTTTTTTGTACCACAACCCATTACAGCAACCCACTTTAACCCAACAACTCCCATCTAAAACTCAAGTAAAGCAAATGTAATACAGCTGTGTTCATAAAATATCTACTGTTGACCCCTCGAAAAATGGTTTATGACCCCCAGGTTGAAAATCACTGCACTAAACCAACAATACAGTACAATTGAATCAGGGTGATGATACTGGGCAATTTCTTTACTTAAAACTTTTTCAAAACGTAGTAACTCAGAAATCGACACAGAAATTTTCGCCCTGGCCGATTCAGTCTGAGCCGTTTCGGTCACGGAACTTTTCGATCTTGGTCGTTTTGGTTTCGAGACATTTTGGTCAGACTAACGTTTTAAATCTTACAGAAATCTTACATGCTTTTTATTGCAAACGTACTTGAATCAACAAAAAGTTCAAAAAAAAAATACAAACATGATATAAGATCCAACAGTGAATCAGCATCAACACATGATTTTTATGTTAAATTTAATGCAAACATACTTAAATCAAGTTGGTATAACACCAACTAGTGGCAAATTTCACCTGTCAAACTGTTTTGTCACTTCGCTGCAATATCAAAGGGAGTTTGTATGACACCAGCTAGTGTGGCATTTCGCCTGCCTACATAATAATTTAAATAAACAAACGTTATCATTTTTTATGTACAGAAATGTCGCGACCGATATGTCTCCAGACCGAAAAGTCAGTACCCCTCAGAAATATTGACAAATTATTCAACCCAAATTTGGAAACCTGTCAGGTGCTGCACCATTCCAGGCCAGAGTGGATCTGACAATAATGATGGTGAAAGCGTCATTCCACCCTTCCCTACCCAAATTCACCAACTGCACCGTGGGCCCATGATCGGGTGCAATCCCCGGCACCGAACCGATTAAAGAAAGTTTTATTTCAAACAAAAAAGATTTGGCACAAATCACTATGGCAATCACGGAATCAACACAGCACTAGACGTATACAGACTCATCTGAAACTAAAACATCATGAATCACATGTAATAAACAACGATGAAATATAGTGTTCTTCTGGGTCAAAATCTTCGTTTGCTTTGCTGCTGACATGCATTTGAAATCCAATGCGCGATGGTTCTTGGAAGAAACCCAGTGTTTATACGAAAGCTGGATGTCGTTTATATTGTTTTTTTGGCCGTTATTTTCATAATAAAGCTCCATAAACTTATCAGATTTTCAACCATCTGTTTTGTGCTGCTACAGTGCATCAGTTTATCCAGTTTCCACGTTTAATCGGTTCCTAAACGAAAACAGAGTTTAATGTATTTAGTCGACTGTAGAAGTGCGAAGCGTCTAGCTTTCCTGCATAAAATGTACATTCCTCTGTTTGGTTTTAATGATGTTCATCAAAGAGAAGTCTCCCTCAGCTCCAGCACTGCTGGCTGCAAAAGTTGTCACAATCGCAACCAAAACTCTGAAACCGGGATATTGCCCGGCTTCTACAGCTTAATTCGACGCTAATAAATACTTGCTGATCTTCAAAGAAGAGTACAATTTCGCACTTAAAAGATTTTAAACTAACATCAATAAGGCGTAGAGACTTAAGCAAAGATTGGTAAGGTCTGACATCCAACTTTTCATAATAGTCGATTTGCAATCCATGAATGTTTACGACTGCACTGAAATATCATTTGACAGATTTCCATAACAGAGTATAAAAGCAATTTTCAAACAACAAAGGAATTTTACTTAGTCTGTCTCTTTTTCCTTAGATTCGTTTCGCGGCTAGCAGCTAAAACCTGCGTCCAAAGTCTAAAAATGGTTTGTAGCGTAATGTCTGAAGTATGACTGAGTTAAAAGCGTGTTGGTAAGCACTATGAAATAGCCTAAGCAACAAACATTCCTAACCCACTAACTATGCCACGAGAATAAAAACAACTACCACGTAATTAATGGCTAACCCCTAGTCGCCTACACGTGTACTTGAAATATTTCTTAATATCTGCATGCAAAGTTGTACAAAATTCCAAAAATTAATGAAAGTGTTTGTCAGGTTTAGACAGTGATCCTAACTACCAAAAAACCATCGTTGTTGCCTTGCGTAAGGTGAAAATCTTCAATTGGCTTGTATTTTTAGTGCTCATGCGTGCTGTAGAATCCAAAGTGTTGGAAAAAAAATTTTTTCTTACAAATAGCCTAATTTAATTCTACAGTAGGTTGTATCAAAATTGTTATAAGGTTCTATGAAAAAAACTCGCCTCCACGCGCGATTTATCTTGATAAACTTCGATAAATGTCGTAAGGTTCAACATGTTTTTGAACATCGCGCAAACGCCATCTGCCATGTCCAGGAATTGATTTTTTTTGGCCAAAACGCTACGCTGCAATCCAGTCACGTTGCTGTTCCTGTATAATCTTAATTAATGCAGCAGAGGTAATGGTCAAACATTAGATATACATTAACTTTTTTGTGTAGTAGCGTTGATCAAAGCTAAATAAAATCGATATTCAAACAGACCTTCTCTAAAGACTTCTAAAATAGTTGATTTGCTGTATGCATAACCTAGAATAGATCATTTAATGCTACATAAGATTGTTAGAACTGCTAAGAAATCAATCTTGGATCCCCTGCGTATGGTAGACATCAACTCAGCTATTTTTGTAGCCCTATCATAAACTCTTGTGTGTAACTGTTCAAAGGGAACAACCTTACAACATCATAGCAGTGAAAATAAGAATGTGCCCGCCCACAGAACTGTTACTGGGTATATCATTTTGACAAATCACGTAGCCTGCATGTACTCTCATATACCTTTTATGAGTCCAAATGTACAAAAGGCGGATGTCGCTGCAAGTGGAAAGTGTGCAAACAGCGTACTGCGGAGTATTGCAGTCATTAATTTATAAAAATACCCCCGAGCGTAATTTCATTAGCATTTCGTTATAGGCGGAGATCACTGATGGGTGCCAAAATAATTGACAAACCATTTCAGTCAGAATAAAAAAAGGCCTGCAGCAAAAAACCATGCGCGAAGATCGGCGTAATATGTTCAAAACATTTTAAAAAACAGAACAATCAAGAAATTACGTCCTTTCGTGAAACGTCTAAAAGCAACGACAACAGTCAACAGATTTTGTCTTTTTGTGATGAACAAAAATCACAAAATGTGTCAAAAACGTCAAACGTCTTTTTCAACTGCAACAAGGTTAAGTTCAGGTGTCAACTGTCAGGCTACAGTTTGCTTTTCTTGTGGTGTGGGGCACCAACGATTAGTGGACATGATCTTGTGTACATTCTCTCCAACAACCGTCGCCTACATCAAGCCATAACGCACTTGCAAATCATCCACGTTAGATGAGTTAATTTATTATGTTTAGTCCACTGCCTGAAAGGTTTGTTTGAAAAAGCAACAGCACCGCCACAGGCTCAAAACAATATCCAGATATAGAAAAGCACTCTGTGCAACCGTTGTAGGCCTATATTCCCTTAAAACTTCTTTGCATATTTATCTTAACTGCACACATTGGTTCTAACCGATACGTCAAAATCGATTGACGGAAATCTCTTCTCCCAGCCTTTCGACTATTTACACGGACTGATCAACAAATAGTTTTGTTAGCCTAATTTCGCAAACAACCACTAACTTCGTTAGGAATTTACCGCATGTGCAAGTTAACTGTTTTTCGAATAAGTGCGTCGTACCTATATCTCGCCAAGCTTAGATATTAATTATAATTACAAATTTTGTTATCATTGCTTCTTCCCTCCTCTTGCAGGCTTGTTTACTTTCGTATTTGATACATCGCAAATGATCGTGAAATTTTGCCGTCGAACTTGGTGGCCTCAGTCATTCACCAGCCACATGATGAGATGTGAGCTGAACTTGGAATTTGATAACAGTCCTGATAAGTCGGACAAAAAACAGGTTTTACTGTCTGTCAAAGGTGGATTAAACTCAAAATACAAGTAGAAGTTAGAACAAGGTCCTGTATGAGCGACTCAGCTTAATTTTGCAAAGCAACTTACCTTAGGTCAATATTCACAAAATCTGTTCACTCTTTCAAAGTTCACATATTACAAAACATGTCTGAGGTACCGGTTCAACACTTGTTTGAAAGTGCTTCGCATGAAGTCACACCCGCGCGTCACAGTTTGTGGGTGCACTCGCAGTCCAAATGTGTTCAGATTCAAAGCATTCTTATAAAATGTGAAAGTTAAGAACTTCACAGTGTGTCCCAACAACACAGAAAAATTCATGGGTGCGTAAAATTGTAAAACATAACATGCCCAAAACATTTTTACAAAATGTTGAAGTCAAGAATGTTTGTTTGCGCGACACATAAATCGTGAAATTGCGCCCAAAACTTTTTCTTTGAACCTTGGAGGCCGAAAACTTCGAAAATGCGTCTGAACTTCACGGAAAACAGCTTCGTTTTTGGACGCATAAACCGTGAAATTGCGCCCAAAACTTTTTCTGCAAACCTTGGAGGCCGAAAACTTCTAAAATGCGTCTGAACTTCACCGAAAACAGCTTCGTTTTTGGACGCATAAATCGTGAAAATGCGTCCAGAACTTTTTTCATAAACCTCATAGGGCGAAAACTGCCGAATGGCGTCTGAAGTGAACAGCAAACAGCTTCATTTTTGGACGCAAAAATCGATAATATGCGCCCAGAATTTTTCACAAAACCTGCACGGAGAAAACTTCCAAAATGCGTCTGAACTTCACAGCAAATCTGTTCGTTTTTGGACGCATAAATCGAGAAAATGCGCCCAGAACCTTTTTATAAACTTGCAAGCGAAGAATTTCCCAACTGCATCTGAACTTTTTTTACGGCTCACTGTTGTATATCCATGCTGTGACCTGGAAACGGCTTAAATCGTGAAAATGCGTCCCGCACATCTTTCAAAACATAACAAAGTTTTGTGTTGTGAAATTTTATCCAGTGAAAAAAATTGCGTCTAAATTTGCAAGTGCCGATTTTCAAAATTTTTGTCGGCTGGTGTCCAAAAAAAAGTGCCGAAAGTGCCGTTTTTTTTCGGCTTAGAGAGAACACTGCACCGACCCCGCTATCAAGTTATTCAGATTTGATGTTGTCACTTGTCGAGGATTCTGCTGAGGTGTTGAAGACACAAGTTTTGACAAAATTTGTTGAGATTTAGGGGTCAATTTCGTACTCGCAAAATCAATAGCTTTTTGTCCTGCCTTTTGCCCAGCACTTCGAGCAATGTTCAAAGCGGTGTTGACAACTTGCTTTTTACTGATAAATCCTGACAAAAAGTCTTGGAGCTTTGAAAAAATTCCAGAGCCGCCGACTTGGTATTTTCTTTTATATCCACGTCTTACAATAATCATTTATTTAATGTCAGCATTAAGTTTTTATAAGCATCACGAGACAAAATTTTTTGTCAACGATTTCATTTCCAAGACCTGTGTTTCCTGCTTGTTTCGAAGCCCTCATCAATTCCAACCGTTCACACAAGGCGTTTGGGTCACTTGGGAGAAAGCCTTAACCCTGTGCTATTTTCTGTTGACGTTTCGCTTTTTGCTTTGGTTTTTGCACATGTTTCTCCCAAATTGGTCTTACGAAATCTTTCCATTTATCACCCTTGTTTGTAGCTGGCGTTTGTTGATTTTTTCTATTCCTCATCGCCTGTTTCGACCATTATTTCTTCATAATTTTTCTTGTCTTCTTCTGTAGGAAGAGCAACTACTGGTCTTTTCATGACAATCAAATCCCAAAGACCTTGCGTTCCTGGAAACCTTTTTGCACCAATCACTAGATCATTCCCTTCAAAATCAACCTCAGTGTTACCAAGAAAAAAATGTCCACCTCTGTTATCAAGTCCAAAAGTTTTATCACCAGCCCTTCCGTATGAATTTATCCGATACTTTCGTGCTATTTCTCCAATATTCGTCGGAAGAGGAGCGTCTGGAAGGGCTTCAGGTTGCTCTTCCAGTTCTAGTTGAGGTATGTTCCAAGGTAACGCTTGAGGCATATTTTCAATCGCTTCTTGAAGTGGCGTAAACTTTTGAAACAATTTCTTCAGATGATTTTTGTTGTTGTTCAGTTATTGGCTTGAAGATTTTTCCAAAATCTTTTCGTAAAGTGATTGTTCGCCCAATCGTTCTGAGCGAAAATCTTCTTGAATTTTATTCTTGGCTTTGAGATATTCAGCAACAAGTTTGTCACGTTTCGATGGGTCTTTTATTTTTAGAAAACTCATTTTATCATATGTTTAATTTGAATAGGGTTCAAATTCGTTTTAGACCAGGTCCAAATTAACCATGATAGACGAACACTTCTATACAGTTTTGGATCAAGGTTCATAATTTTTTGCAATTCTTCAATTTGCGCTGGTGTGAGCTTGTCATTCAGAAACGCAGTGACTGTTGAGCTTTTAATTCCGAGACTTTTATCCATTTATATTAAAGTTTAATTCTTTGTTGTCAACCAACTGTTGAAACTTTCTGGATAGCCCTTCCCTTTTACCAAAGACTTTGTTTTACCTTTCTTCACAATCTTCTCATTTCTGAAAACTTCTTGAGATGTCTTCTGAAGCTCTTGCTCATAGAACGTGCCCTGAACCTCTTTATCGTTGTAGTCTGTTATTTTATAAGTAATCGGATCAGTTCTTTGAACTTTTGAAATGTGAAGACTTCTTCTGTCCAGTTTGGGGTGAAGCCCATTTCAAAAAGCTTCTTCTTCTTGTGAATTCGGACTTGATCTCCAATCTTAAATTTTGCTCTCATGGGCCGTCTTGTTAAGTCTGGATAGAGATTTCTGTCAACAGCCACTTCATTCTTCTTTTTGCTTGCTTCGACAGGCGTCATTTTTATTGATGAATGCCTCGTGTTGTTGTATTTGTCAACAAAGTCGTCAAGAACGTCAATATTTGTTGGTGTTGTTTGCCGTGAAATACTTGAACATTTTAGTTCAACGACCAACTCTGGAGCGAGAGCGTTGACGTGTTTATTATAAAATTCTTTCCCTTCATCTGTCCAAAGTTTTTCCGGTTTTCTTTGTTTGAAAATCTCTTTCGATGCGTTCGCGACAGAAACTCCAGTTCTGTCTTTCAACGGAAGCATCCAGCCGAACTTTGAAAATACATCAATCACAGTCAAAAGATATTCGACTCCACGGTTGAATTTTGAAGATGATTGCATGTCCACAAGGTCGGCAGCCCAGATTTTATCGATTCCTTTCACATACACTTTTCGTTCTCGGAAATGCCTGACAACTGGTTTATGAAGCTCATCAGCAAGTTGATCAGACCAAATCAAATTCTCCTTTTTTAACCCCATTCCAAAACGCTTCTTTGTCCCAATAATTTTGCAAACAACTCCTCGTTCCATTCTTTCTCGAAGTGTGGGATTGTAGATTCCATCAAGTTCTTGGAGCATTTCGGTGTCACACTTTTCATTTCGTGGTTTTGTATCTTTAGTTTTCACATAACAAATGTCGTGATGATAGGCGGATGTATCAACTCTGTTAATTGTTTTTAACCACGCTTTTGGGGTCATATCAGGATTCAAACGTTTGTTCAATTTCTTGCCAGGCCCTATGAAATTATGACCTGGAAGGTGCATTTCCATTGGGAGGCTGTTGATTGTGTCGTTCAAGAAGCCTTTACGGCTTGCTTTGCCGCTGATAAACTTTGACTTTTTCGATCCACAAACGACACAGATGCGTTGAATCATTTGACGATTGTTCTTGGTTGCCACAATCCGAGAATTTCTTGTTCCTGTAAAACTTCGACATTTTACACAATACATTTTGTCCATTTTATTAAATGCTTTAATTAAATAAATGGAAGTAAAGAATATTTCATGGTATGAAAACGTGACAAATAAAAGCAACCACCCTCTTTTACCTCAAAGTTTGAGGGGTTTGATTGTTGGAAAGTCAGATTGTGGAAAAACAACACTTTTATTGAACTTGCTTCTTCAACCCAACTGGTTGGACTATTCAAAGTTGTCAGTTTTTTGCAAGAGTTTATTTCAACCAGAATACAGAATTTTGAGAAAAGGTTTCGAAGAACAACTTCCGAAAGAGATGATTATGAATTTGTTTGAAAATCGAGATGAAATACAACGAGAACAAATTTCACCAAGTGTGTTGATAGACGAACTGGCAAAAAATCGAAAGACTCGTTCCAAAGAGCCTATTGAGTGTAATTTTTATGAATCAGCAGATGATGTGCCTGATCCAAAAGAGTTGTCTCCAGAAGAAAAGAATCTCATGATATTTGATGATCTCTTGCTCCAGAAGCAGAACAAGTGTGAGTCATATTACGTTCGTGGAAGACATTCAAATTGTGATTGTTTGCATTTATCACAAAATTATTTCAAATTACCTTGTCAAACCATCAGAGAAAATGCAAACTTTTGTCTGTTTCGTCAAGACTAAAAGAATATTGACCATATATTTAACGACCATGTCAGTCAAGATATGACAAAAAAAAGTTCAAAAAACTGCAAACACGCGTGGTCAAAGCCACACAATTTTGTTGTCATTGATTTAACCTCACCAAAGCACAATGGGAAATACAGATCTGGATTTGACGACTTTTATATTATTTAATAAACGGACACTGAACTTCTTCGGAAAATTAAGAGAAATACTTCGCCAAAAACTTCAACTCAGATTGTGGTTTCAGACAATTCAACAAAAATAAAGACAACTTAACCAGCCACTCGAGTTGGACCGCACACGAAAGAATGAGATGGCTTTGGTGAATTTGGAGACATATTATTCGTTTCCGAATTTGTCTGATGAAAACAACGTTTTTCAATATTCTCCCGGTTTCGAGGTCGGGAGAGGCGATAGAGGGGGTGGTGAAGATGGCTCACGGCAAAGACAGTGGGTTGAAGTTCAAATTCCAGAAGGCTCCTGTGATCTTGTTGACATTGCAGAAACAATCAAACTTGAAAAGAAACGGACATGATGATGAATCTATTACAATAACAGCAAACACCAACACTTTGAAAAGTGTCTTGGAAATTTCAAACGACTTTCATGTTGATTTCAGAATGCAAAATTCATTTTCAAGCGTTCTTGGATTTTGAAATCAGGTTTACAAAGAGGGTGTCCACGAGTCGGAAAGCGTTGTCAATATTTTGAGCATCAGTTCAATTCTCGTGAATGTGGACGTTATTGGTGGGTCTTATGTGAATGAAAAGATTTAAAACACAATTTGCAGTTTCTTTCCAAACGTTTCACCTGGGTATAAAATAGTTGAAAATCGGAGAAACCTTGTGTATCTCCCAATTATCTTAGATAAAATCAACAGAATGGAAACGGTTGTCACAGACCAAAAAGGAAAACAATTGAACCTTCGCGGTGAAAATCTGACTATCAGATACCATTTGAGCGAAATTTAATTGCATATAATAAACAATGAGTTATACTAATGTGCATGTAAACATTTCTGATAATCAGAAAGACAAGATAAAACACGCTGTTGATACAAAGAGTCCTGTTGATATAGAGAGTTGATGCTTAGGAATTTTAAATTTCTTTGCAGCTGAAGATTTCACAAAAGATCCAAGTTCAATGGCAAATGTGCCCCTACACTTCGCATATCTTTTGCCTGAAGATCAGCTGGAAACTAGGTTATTTTCGGTCATTTTTCTGTTGTAGACCAAACTTTTTTAATGGCAAAATAAAAATTAAGACAATTCGTTCATAATGTCCGAAAATATAAACTAGTGAATGCTGTTATGGATAATTTTAATACTAACATGAGAGAAGTGACCAAAACGTCTCAGCTAAAAAAAGACAAACTATATCAATGGTTTAAACATGTGTCCTTGTCCAATAAATATCCTTGATTTCTGGTATTAACGGCATAACATCAGAGATGGCTTCAATAACGCGGAGTATGCAATACTTCATGATTTAATGGCCATATTTGCAGTTGCCACATTTTACTGGATCACCAGAAAGACTATTTTTCTTGGTGATCTTGTTAATACAAATTTGCTAAAACCAAGACTGTTAAGGAAACTGCAAAACAAGCATTGTCAAGAAGTCAGCAAAATGGCTACTATATACCTAAGCCTGAAAAATGAGAGATGTCGATAACGGAGTATGTTATCAGCTTTATGAGTTAATATAAAATGTTTTGAGTAACAGAAAAGTGATCCAAATGTTAATTCTAACGCTGCAGCCACAAAATTAAAAAAAGGAACTGTAAGTATAAATCAGTATTTTAATCACCGTTTTATCTCATGCATTTGCATTCGTGTGTCTTTTTGCATTTCTGTTTTTTTGTAGATAAACGTTTTTTTTCATGAACAATCTCGGTTTATTAGAAATTATAGAACGGGAGCCCTGGTCACAGAGCGGTTTGTCGGAACGATTGCGCAGCGTTCTGTTTATTACGCAGTACTTGATCTAGTCAGAGGGTAAGGAGCAGGACAGAGAATTCGTGTTAATCAATCAGAGGCGAAGTCTCAACTTGGGTTTCCGAATACTCCGTGCAGAACAATAAGTCCGCCGGCTAAACGTCGAAGACGCTCTCGCATGCTCTACGTGGAACAAGTGCTCTATACCCAACTTTATGCGTGCTTAATTTCTAGCAGTTCGACGACCGAAAATGAGGAAATAGAATGAATACTTGATTTATAAAGCCGCGTTTGGATTTACCAACTGGCATTTTTCCACTGCTAAAGTTCCGTCCCAACACGATTTGGATTTGCAAAACGTCTCATTTATTATCCGTGTATGTATTAGCGTGGTCGGCTCTTACCATTTTCTTTGTCTGGTTTTGTTGCAAATGTAGATTTGTGTCTTTGCAAAGCTTCAACTACTTGATGTTCATCTTCAATCATTCATGATTGTTCTGGATTTTTGTCAAAACCGTACAGATTTGTGTTTTGATTGCTAGAAAGTTGATAATTACTCGTTTTAACTGTATGTCTTTAAACTGAAGGAAAAGTTGTGTCCATTTTTGTTTAATACCGTAGTAGAAAAGCCAGTCGCAGGCTACCTTCCGCTTTCGCTTCTAGATGGAACTGTCTGCTAGTGAGCAAGGTTCGCCATAATTCAGTCACTTGCCAAGCCATCGCGTGAACTGAAAGTGTGCTGAAAGACGCGTTCCCGAGCTCAGTTGAAAGCCATTTAAAACGGCCAATGTTTAAATTATTTTGAATTTCAACGTTGAATTCCTTGTGTATTGATTAATTCATGAATTGAGGTTGCATGACATGTTGTGCTACTCGCCAAGCTTATAGTACCAACTTGGTGATTGCAGTTAATCAAAGAATTCCTTCCCCACATGAAACGTCGAAACCATGGACACATTGTTGCTTTGGCATCCATTGGCGGATATGTCCCCAATTCCTTCATGACGGACTACTGGTATGCATTCAGCACTGGGTGTAAATATCCGGTTTATTGTTTGTTACGTTTTCCTTATCTAGTGTCGATCTGCGCCTTTACCACGTAGATGGCTCAACATTTTAATCAAGTAAGCTAACGGTCGTGTCTTCTTTTGGTCCGTATGATGTCTTATGGGCTTCCGGCGATAGGAAATTCAACTTTAATTTCACGTTTGCAGTTAATTCCTATTGGCGTCAGGAATGTTATGAACACGCGGTTGTTCCGATTGTTGGCTTCACTGCATTAGTGGGAGTGACGCGCAATTTCGATACGGTTGATCACATGATGGCAATAGTATTGCAAATGCTGTACAAACACGTACCTACCTTATTTCGTTTTTTTATCGCTATTAT
>Ga0210059_1006782_pt1 | contig 18306 bp, 9 predicted proteins | sample Ectturendosymbi2_FD_188042 | JGI IMG/M metagenome (GOLD analysis project Ga0210059, IMG submission 188042) | Ecteinascidia turbinata endosymbiont from Florida, USA - Sample 2 (SPAdes) (version 2) | ecosystem: Host-associated > Tunicates > Ascidians > Unclassified | place: Key West, Florida... | reverse complement strand
CATCGGTCAACATCTTCTTGACAACGCCCAATGTGCCTTACATTACAATAAGGACAAATTCTCTGTCCTCGCTCGAGCTCGCACTCCATTTCATCTCTCCGCCCTGGAAGCGACTTTCATCAAATCTATGAATCCTCTTCTCTGCAAACAAAAAGAATTTGTTTACTCCTAGAAGATCTCCTATACCTCTTAAACTTTCCATTGGTTGACTGTTCCAACGTTTTGATGAGGTCCAAATTACATCTTCAACCAATGACAACTCGCCTTTTCTTATCTCCTAAACGCTTTCTTATTGGCCACTGCTTTAACCAATGAGATCTCTTCTTTTCTGTATATAAATAGCTCGGCAGCATCTCCACTTCATTCTGACGATATCCCTTGAAGAGTGTCAGACGAAAAGCTTTGGGATGAATCTCCTACTTCACGCCATCTTCAAGTTCTGTACCACCAAACGTCTTTTCGAATAATAAAGCATATTGAACATCAGAATCACACGCTCACAAACTGAAAGGATCTTGGTTTTCCTTCTCGATTATATATGGGTCTTGCTTTTCTTGTTTGTTCGCCAACTTTTTCATTATTTTTCCTATTTATCTGCTTTCTTTACATATGCATCTATGGACCTGGCGTATTTCTTTAAATTTTATTCCTTGCTGGCTTTCAGTCTGCGGCAAGCCGCACCACTTTGCCGCATCTGCTACCGCGTGTACTAGGCTATAACTATAAATTCAATAATCTAGCCTCAGTAGTGTAAAGAATGTTTCCTTGTTCACTTAGCGTTTCAGTATTGGTTTTATTTCTGTTAATTAACTCTGTCGCCACTTGCACGGGACGCTCTTAAGGTGCGGGACGCATTTTGATAAATTTGTCAAACAGGTTTAAAACTGGCTCTGGTTGAGAAGCGCTGGCTTGCAAGCTCGATCGTGACCTGCAAAGTTGGTTTAACTGTTGGCTTGGGCTACTCGTGTTTAGTGTTATTCCTTTCTAAACTCTACCACGTACAACATCCGCCTTTTTATTGAAAAGCAGAGTTGCATTACAATTGAGAAAGGAAAAGTTTGACAAATCACCCAGTGCAACCACTTGCGTCAACTTCCTACGAAATGATCGTACAGACAAGTATTTTAATCTGATTGTATTGACAACCTCCTGACTTAAGAAAGCGCCACCATCCAATTAACACTAAACTGAGAACATACGCTCACAAGCACGCAGTTGAAAACCGTGATTGTCTTGGTCACTGACTTAACAATAACGTAGCATAACACTAAAACTAAACTAACAGCTTCCCTTAGTGTCAGTAACCAGCACACATCACTTTCTCCCACCATCATGACACACGGCAGGGTTGCCTTTGCCAACCTGTGTTCACCAAACAAAGTCAGACATTGTCCCAAAAAAGCCAGTTTTAAGACATATGCACATAAAATACGCATAGCCAAACACAAAATATACCAGTGTTTTTAAGACGTTTTTGGGTGTCAAAATGACACCCTAAAATTTTGCAATGACACCCTAAATTCTGAAATCCTAGATATGGTTTTGCTTTGTATTGAAGTAAAATGATTTGAGGAAAACATGTTTTCCTGAAAGTGACTATTGCAACAGACGGCTGTCATGACTTAGGCCGAAACGATTTCCTGGCTCAGAAGTTGGAAGCGATAATTATAAGTTTGGTATCTGTGCATTGTCACGTTCACCGCTTCAGTCACTTACTACCCTGCCGCAGATTTGTACAGTATGAGACACGAAACTGCGAAAGGACTTCAATGCAATTGTGGAAGTGTTTTACTGTTTCACCGTTTCGATCGGCTTGCCTGACGATGCTTCAGACTACAATGATGACAATACATCGGCAGTTGCAGTGCGCATGCAAACAAGGTGGCTGTCGAGAGATGCAACAGCGAGAGCTAGGAGTGAGATTTTCACTTTTTGGACCGCACTGAATTAAGCCGCGGTCAAAAAATAAAAATGATGCAACGTGCGTTGTTCCACTGCGACTTACGAAAACAAAATTTCAACATGGTGCTTCCTTTTGCCAACATTGGCACCTCACCTGACAGAACTGAGCAAAGTTTTTCACGAGAGATGTTTTAACTTTGCACAGATAAAAGCTTCCATAGAACTGTGCATCAGTATGCTCCATGACCAGGCGCGGACAAAGTGGGGGATGCAGGGGATGCATCCCCCCCACCAGACCTAAAGAGGTTTTGACATGGCACTTGATTTCATTGAAAATCATCGCCAAAAATATTTTTATACTGCACATCACTTAATCGCTAAAGATACTACAAATTAACTTGTGCTAACAATTAGTCAAAAACGTTTCTTCGTTTCATCAGACATATCGCAGTGCCCTGTCTGATTTGAAAGGTTATACGTTGAACCTAAAAGAAATCGTGCCTGGACCGAATTTGACCACTCAGAGATTTATTCAAAACAATGCAACCTATACTGGCTCTCAGTGACACAGCCAGAATGAGGCCGAAATGTCCGTGCCCTCCCCCCCGACACAAACTTGCTAAGATTTTTACTGGTGCTTTGTATCAATTTTCATCATAGAAATACGTCAGTGACTGACGGCGTCACTGACTGGCCCCTCCCGAACAAAATTTTTGGCTGCGCTACTGCTCAGAGCTTGATCCAAAAAATACAACCTACACTGGCTCTTACTAACAATCTGATCCCTCACTTTGCAAACATATAAAACTATCTTGTGAGCCATGTTATGCTGTTCGCCATCAGCAATGAAAATAACATAAACATTACGAAAGATCAACAAACGATTTGCAATACCGCTATACATACTGATTTCTCCAGTGCTTTTCAATCAAAACATCTAACTCGGATAAAGACAAAGACGGACTTAGCAAACTGCTGTTCGAAAAATAGTCAGACGCACGTTTGCAGACAGGCCTGCAGCAGCTACAGGTCAGCCCGAACCAGAGAAGTTGTCTTCGGCCTTGTCATTTGAAGTGCAGTGTAACATTGCCGAATTCCGTTCACTCTCTACGCAAATCGAACCGCATTGAAAACTTTCACAGACCAAAGTCAAGCTTTCTGTTTGATCGAGAAAATTTGTTGATTACTTCTTTTGCATGTACTGGCTTATCTTTGTGTATATAGAGCAGAGCAAGCCCATTCAATCTGTCTTCTTACCTTAAACATGACTTCAAAATCTTCATCGCACTAAACGTTCTCTCTGGCGTGCATGAAGCTACCGGAATCGTGACAGCGATACGGAAAAGCTCTTTCACATTCGGAAATCGGGGAGGCACTTCTTTTAAAGGTGCGCGGGCACGAAAATGAGAAAATGAATGAATGTGCAGGCCTCCACTGAACCTTTCTATTTATGAAATTACCTGTTGTTTGTTTGCCAAAAGTGAATGTCGTATTCAAATAATTAAGCAAATTTGGACGGAAATTTGCGTTTTTGTGAAAATGAGTTCAGACATAGAAGGGAAAATGGTGTTGACACCCTAAAGCTCAACAACGACACCCTTTCAAAGACCTTAAAAAACACTGAAATAGACATTAAATCTCATCAGTGACATCGCTATAACGCACTTCCAATCTTTAGAAGCACTTTCCTTCCCCGTTAGTACACTGTCGTACATTCGTTTCTTATTAATAGCATCTATCATTTTTAGGGCAGCAGTAAAAACTTTGCAATATTCTGTGCACCTTGCATGGTCACAGACTCTCGTCAGAAGAGATTTGTAATGAATATGCAGCTCAGACAATGTTTTGCAAGAGCCAAGACTTTCCGAGTGAAAAAAAGCGGAAAAGACCAAATTTTGTCTGGTGTTAAAAAAGTCAGAATTTCACAATCTGACTTCAAAAAAGCCAAATTGGCAAACATGACACATGGCTGGTAACAGCAGAAGACTTCATTGTTGGGGGTTATCGAAACGTCACAATGGCAGTTACTGGGCCACATTGCCTTAGAGAAGAAATCTTTCACAATCATTATAAGGCAAATTGACGATTAATTAGAAATCATTGCTTTTTGCAAAACTTCATAAACAAATAACTCATGCGCAAATTCTCGAGACAAAGTAGCCTACTCGAGACCGAGACGAGACCTGAGACATCTGAGACCGAGACTCAAAAAAACAGGTATAGAGGCGTATCTCGAGACCAAGACCAAGTCGCGTGACTAAACACTGCATTTTGCAAAGGCCCTGGGTAGGTGACACTGCAGTTCGGGAAATTAGGAATCCACGCAGGAACCATGACAATGCCGGGCTAATGATGTGGGCAAAAGAACAAGACACACGACAAAAACGATGTTCAACAAAACAAACTATAAGGATGCAACTGTATGCCAAAATAACCTATAGCGATAGGATCTGACCAGGGAGCGGATCCAGCCAATAAAGGTTTTGGGGCGATTTCAGAAATGTTTGGTAGTCAAGTCTCATAACATCTTCGCTACTATAAGAGAAATGAAGTAGAATTCACAGCACTGCCATGACAAAACATTGGACAGCAAAATGGCTTTATATCGCGAATGTTGTTTTCCGAATTGCACAAACTTACGGTGAATAAAGTTACTTTCGTAGGTTTTAGGGGGAGGGGCGATCACCCCAATCGATCCCCTGGATTTGACATGTCAGAAGTAATGTGCAATAGTACAATGGACACATTAATATTGTAATGTTTTGTGCATCTTTACTGCGTAATTCCCAGTAATATTCCATTCGTGATTCAACGCGATGTACTTGTTTGCGAACAGTTCGACCGTCGACACGATAGCCTGCAAACCTACATAACCGCAGTTGGTCGCTGTTTCCTGTGTCGCATTCGAACACTCAACGCTTTTGTTCGTCGTCATTCTAATTCTGATTCTACATCGAACCGTTACGTTTTCTGACTTCACGCTCACGTGCATCGGAGTTTTTGTTGTATATCTGAATATAATCAAACGAAGCAGTCAACTTAGAGCACTACTGGAGAGTTATTAGCGGACAAAGCGGTGAGAGCCTTTTATTTCGCCTTGCTTTGGCTTGGCAACTTCAAGACGTCAGGTTGCTTAGTTGGGAGACCGACCTGTGCTCCTGCAACAACTAGGTTGACCCCTCAACTAGTAGGGATCTCTGCGATAACCTACAACCTCAGTCCCCACAGTAGTATAGCGGAATATTTTCTGCATCATGCAGATTTCTAGTCACTTGCCTAGACCAACCTCTGCTCCAATTTTGAGGCTATCCTGGACAAAGGTGAATGTTTACATGGGCGTCTGTAGGAATTTTTCCAGGAATGTGTATAGTCAAGGTTTTGCTTATCCTTTTCAGGTTGCTGACGACGCAATCCACACAGACGTTCACAAAACGCTTTACCCTTTCCAAGCCACAAAGAAAATGTTACAGCAACAGTCACAAAAATGCGTTCGTTGGCAGTTTCGTTACTGTTTGTATATGAATATAGAAGGAAAGCGTTCCTTTCAGAACAAATTGAAATGTCTCCTTCGGTAACACTACGTTTAAGATTATTTTCCATGAACTCTGAACACACCGAGCAATCATAATCTATGTGTCTTGGGTGGTTGTTGCTCTGAGATTTCACCTCTTTAATATTCATGCGGTTTTGCAACGGGGTTAGAAACAACAAATAGTTTATTTTATCACGTTGTATTATTTTTATTTTATACGCACCCTGAATGCACAGGCAAAATTACAAGAATCACGGTTATTTTGAACGTAATATTTCAACTACAAGGTTGAGATAGATGAACTATGAAGTGTTGAAAAGGTTTCTAGGCAGAAATCTCACAACAGTCTGACCATGAAATTAGCACACACATATTCACAAACACAAACACGATAATCACAAATAAAACCCCATTCGATCACACCGTATTTACGAGTTTTCGAATGTTAATATTCAACGTTTGCTTGCATTTATTGTTTAAAAACTCACCGAAGCTGTTACATCTATGGCAGCTCGAACAAAATGTAGGGGTTTCCGAACCCCCACGTTTTCCCAATAAAACAAACTAGACTGGTGTTCGTCTTCAGTAGTTTACATTTTTGGTTGAATCTTCTGAAAGAGAATTCTCGAAACGTCGAATTGAACTGGAGTATGAAATGAACTGAAAAATGAATCGAAACATGAACACCTTTTGGTGTACTACTGCGCTATTTAAACGTGTGTCACCTTTTTTATTTTTTGTTTGCTACGCCTATTCAAGAACGCCCTTTTCATATCGACTGCTCCGTTCGAATGCCATTCGCCTGCAATAACACACGTGACCACAGATTTTTATTTTTTGAAGGAATTTACTGATTGCTTTTGCATCGTGTTGACTTAGTACGTAGCCAATGACAAACGATCACTGGGGTTTACAACTACTGTTTATTTGAATAGCTGTGAGTTTTGCTTGTCCCCGTTAATTTGGTGTATGTGATTTCTTCTATGTTTTATGTAAGCTGTTTCCGTTCAGTTTAAACGCGATATGTTCATTATTGAAGTAATTCGAATACAACACTAAGTTTTGTTAATAGTTGTTTCAAAAGATTGACAGATTTTACTAACAGTGAAACGAACTTACCGTTTACACTCAGCGATTTAAATTCATACAAACATTTTCAAAATGAAAATGCTTCACATATTATATCATACTAAGTTGTCAAATTCTTTGTCACACAAATGAAAACACAACACGTTAAAATTTTATGTTAATAATTGGTTTAGGATATCGTACATCATTAAAATAAACACACGATACAACGTTATATTTCGTTTCGTACTTGGCGATTGTTGGTGTAATACTTAGTAGCCTTGCTACTTTTCATAACGATCACAAATCATACAAATCAGCAAAAGATTTAATACAAACGTCCTGCAGCGCGGTATCACGTATGTAATGTATCAAATATTTTTTGCTTTGCCATGCAATGATGCCTTCGGTTTGTAAGGAAAGCTTTAGGACACAAACTATTCATCACACACGACATGTTCACACCACAAAGCATTCGCTTCAGTTCGCGTTGTGCAAGCCCCGCTTGTTGGAAGCCGGTTTCCGGACATTGCACTACATGTAGGAAGGCGTTGTGTTTACATTATGGCCTTTATGCTGGTCTGGCTCCAGTTGATGGATGTTCGATTTCCGTAACCTTCGCTGGGTTGTTGCTTCAATCGAATTTTTATGTTGGCTATAGGCGTTCTTCGCAAAATTTCACTTATATGAAGACATCCGCTTTCAGCTGTTACGTATGTTGCATGCCATTACAAGCGGTTTTCGAAGTACAGTAGTCTCCGCTTATTAAGCCCACTTCGGGACCGGACGATTTTGAGCTTATTAAGCGGGTGTTAGCCACGTATTTTTATATTGTGTGAAAAGACGCATGAGTGAATCTGTTGAAATGCTTCCACAAGTCTGAAAATCCATTGTTAGTGTGGGCAGTGGGGCAACTATAGGTTTGAGCCGGGGAGGGAAAACTTATACTTGCCACTGCAGAGGGCCCCCTAGCCAACGCTCAGGAAAAACATTGAAAAATAATGGTAAATCAGGTTGTGGATGGCTATACTAAAACCCTAAATCACCGGAAAATACTCCAAAAATGCAAAAAAAAGAACCTCCTAAAAACGAAAAGAATACTAAAACTAAAATATAAACCCAAGTCGGGGCCCGGTTCAAAATATAAGCCCAAGTGGGCAGTGGCGATTCTAGAATGAAAAAAGTGGGGGGGCACTACGGGGCCAAGGAAAAAGTAGGGGGGCCAACATAAATGTCTATCTTGTATGGTGTGATTTTTCATTGTTTTGAAGATTAAGTTGCTATGATTAACCCTATGAAACCTGACATAGGCTTGTGAATATCATTAAATATGAACTAGCGTTATTATTCACTAGAGACACCTAAATGCCACTGTAGATGCAATCACACACGTGTACTACTATGTCGAAAATTATGTGCTAACCATGCAACTTCCACAGCACTGCACATGCAAATCGAAACACCATTTTCTGTACACAATTGTGCCGGCCTCATATGAACGAAAGCAGCTTTAGACAGCGCCGGCCTTGGCAAGTGCGAGGCCCAATGCAAGACCTAGGCGCGGGGCCACTCTAAGCAGTGGTGTTATGACGTCATCGTGCTCAGTCAACCGTGCTATGACCATTTTGATGGTTATGTTTTAACAAAATGAATACATAAATATAAAAAAAGATGGCAAATTATTGAAGTTAATCACTATCTGTGTTACCAGCTGCGTCCATGTTTATGACTAATATCATGCTGCTCTGGTGGACATCAGACAGTGTACCGCTACCAACGTAATCAAGCCGAAAGTTGTAAAGGATACTCTGCAACGGAGATCCGAGAGGCTAACGAAAGTGCAAAGTTTCGTCAACCAAACCGAACTGACAAGTGAATTGAACTTACAATACAATTATTTCACTCTTGTTTGACGGCAAGAGTGGGCACATGATCAGTTATCCGCTTTATGACGCAGTACACGAAAAAAGACATACTTTACGTAAGAGCAATCCATGCATCCCCCAAAGTTCCCCAAAGCCCAATTTTATAATTATTCATAATGTATATGCACTTGGAATGCAAGCTGTTCCTTATGAATTAGAAATGTAATGTGCAAAGATTTTGCAACTACTGTACGACGTCACAGATATACCAACACATATCAAACGCATTATATAATGCGCATGCTGGATTGATGAATAAAAAGCATCTTGCCCTGTAATATATGGACAAACAGAAACGAGTGTGTTGGATAACATTCACAGTTTTTGCCTTGCCTAGTTTAAGCTGCTGGGTTTAGGTGTCCTTTACGTTTATGAACCTGGATCTGAAGTCGTGGATTCTCTACCTTTTCACGCTCGCAAATAGACAAAACATAATGAAGGTTTGGCGGGGCGGCAAATGATAAAAGTCCTTGCACAACCGACAAATAACGCGGAACCATTTTGGACAAAGAAAGGAGGCAATTTAAGTGCAAACACTTCACAAAATTTTGCGCTGGTTTGTATGAGATTTTTGGCCTTCACGGGTTCAACTTCTCATCTTTTGTCATTTGATTCAATTTGGTAGAATTAATTTTATTTTGACAAAACGTTAAAATATCTATAGAGTCGATGTTAAAATCTTCCCTGAAGCAAAACTATAGGCTTTTGTCAAGATGCAGATGACCCTCAACCAAACAAGTACTTTCCGCAACAGAATGATATTTCGAGAACTGAACAGCGTTACGTCGGAAGAAATGCCAAGTTAATAAGACAGACACTCGCCTTAACCAGTTCATTGCGAGTTGAATCATTGCACACCTGGTTGGCAATAACTGAAGGTCTATTGCAGTCTTAACGGACACCAGTGACAACCAAGTTCCATCCATAAAAAGTGGAACATGCGGGAGTGCAGACATAACGCCCCAGCATGAGAATTGAACACATTTGATAAAGTTCCTTAGAGCAATATCATCTTTTTTTCAAACGAGATAACTATTTTCTAACAATGCGAGTTAAAAGCCGTTTCTATAATTCTTTAGCGCAAGGATTATATCTGGCAAAAATGAACAACCGATCCGACCACCATGGCGCGGGGCCCAAAGCAGCTTCATCGGCTTAAGGCCGGCCCTGGCTTTAGAAAGCGAAAACAATTCACTTGAAAGCGAACCACGAATTCCATCTTGACGCAGTGACAAGTAAGGGGTTTCGTGGGGTTGAAGTTCCTTGCGTGTTGTGTTCTCCCAGACAAGAAATTTTACGGTAATTGTTTTTACTGATGCAAGTATGTACGCGACTTCGATTACGCAACGCAATGTTTTAAAAGCGACGGTTCCGGATCGTATAGTCTGACTCCCTAAACCTGCCTGTGTTATCGCTGCTGTGCGCTTGAGCAAGGCACTTAAAGACGCGCACTCAAAGGAGACAAGCAATCTGCACGTCCGTGCTGCCCGCTTCTAAAACTCCTGTTAATCAAAAAAATCTATCATCTTAACACCCTGCACCTCTAGCCAGCGAAAACGAACAAAGAAAGAATTACCGAATTCTTATATCAAGCTGTTGAACTATCGACATCCGATTGTTCGGTTTTTACAGAAAACTAGGGCTTGGTCCAGATCAAAATCACTATAATCAATCACGACGTTGGTCCTGATTGCAAACTACACTAGCCCAAATTACACGGATCGGCCCCAAGTGAATATACACTGCATTGAAAAATGTTTTCACGATTTTTTTTTACACGACAGTTCACGATTTTTGAGTAACTTGCGCTTGCCCTGAAAAAAAACACAGAGTTGCCCTGAAAATTTTCACTGTAGTGAATATACTTTTTACATTCACGATTTTTAACAACTTGCGCTTGCCCTGAAAACAGAGTTTCCCTTGAAATTTTTCACTGTATTTAATATATTTTTCACTATTCAGGATTTTTGAGCAACTTGCGCTTGCCCTGAAAAATACAGTTGCCCTGGAATTTTTCACTGTATTGAAATATATTTTATCATCCAGGATTTTTGAGCAACTCGCGCTTGCCCTGAAAACAGAGTTGCCCTGGAATTTTTCACTTTATTGTATATACTTTTTACATTCAGGAATTTTGAGCAACTTGCGCTTGCCCTGAAAAACATAGGGTGCCTTGAATTCATTCTACGGAATATGTATTTTTTGTTATTCAGGATTTTTGAGCAACTTGCGCTTGCCCTGAAATTTTTCACTATATTTAAATATTTTTTTAGCATTCGGGATTTTTGAGCAACTAGCGCTTGCCTTAAAAACAGAGTTTGCCCCAAAATTTTTCAAGCCCGGACGGGCGGCCACCCGCCGACCCCCCGCCTCGTACGCCTATGGTTATCCCACAAGCAGAGCAAAGTTTGTAGCTAGGAGACCATCCTTGGTTACAGAAATAGCATTGCTTATTATGTTCACATTTTGTTAGCTTTACATTTGCCTGGGGCGCTGTAGGTCTCTATTTAAGAGTTTTGGCATTTTACAGTATGCTCAGTGCCTAATCATTATTGGAATTTAGCAGCCAAGCTCTAACGTGGCAAGAGAAAGTCGAATTTCACAAGGACCTCAAAGTTATTAGGTGTTGTTTAGGTAGTCCCTGGCGCGCAACCATGGGCGGCAATGAAGCCCCCCCAATTCGAAAGCGTTTAGGTTAATCACATATTTGAAGTACTGCATAAGCCATAGAAACGTCAGTGCAAATCAACGAAACTCCTTCAAGGAACTTATCCTACTTCAGCTTTTAGTCGAATACAAACTTGTATCTGACCTTTTGTGATCAATGACCACAAGCAAAAACAATTGGAGTAACGCATTTCGCAACTGTTTTTGCGCACCAGCTGGCTGTGCCCCACCTATGCAAGCTTCATTTCAAGACCATCGTAAATCCCTCTCGGATAACCGTGGGTGTTACAAATTTAAGCCTGCTTTGTTTCCACTGTCAGCCGTTGATATAGGCTACATTTTATATGTCTTGAAGCTCAAACTTTTGACTAAGACGCGATTAAGTTTCAAAGTCTTCTGGATTGCGCCATAGTCACAGTTTAGCAACAACAGCATTCATTCTTGATCCGCTATGTCCAACCCGCGGCCCGCGAGCCGCCCAGTCCAGCGTTTTGTGCGGCCCAGTTTAGGTTTTCGCTGTTGTAAGAGCATCCTACTCAATGACAACTGTCCTTGTTTTGATATTAAAGAATCTTTTACTTGACAGTTTTGGTGCAGGTGGTCCGCAGTGCCACTTTATCACGTCTGTTACTATTGCAGCTAGGATTCGAACATTTTAGGTATATTAGTTTGAGCTAACGTTAGAGTAGTTTGCTAAGATTAAAAGTAAGCCATTCAATGTGCGGTCCTCATTAATATGTCTTCAATGTGCGGCCCTGGTCAAGATAGAGGCATACGTTTTGGCTCAGTAAGCCATTGGGTTGGACATAGCTCTTCTAGATATTTCTTTGTGATGACATGTATTGTGACGATTCAATCACGATTATGTAAAGCCTTATCGTTTTCATCAATGATTTCCCTTTACTGGCCGGTGTCAAGCAAAATTTCTGACTTGCGAAATTTCTGACTTCACATCATGTGCGCATGCACGGAGTGATATTATACATATCAAATACGCCCAGAAAAGTGATGATTAGGGCTTAGGATATGGTGATTAGGTAAGTGTGTCGGGTTAGGTTTGGGTAAGGGAGAGAAAAACAGTAGAGTAGTCAGACTAAGTCCAAAAATTTTCAGTTGTTAAAGTTATACCCGTCCTATAGCTTGATGTGGGAGCCTGACATCTAACCAAAAGGTTTCAATTTACACAACACACATTAAAAAAGTAATTGCCAAACATAATTCCTTTATTCTGAGAAGCAAAATAACTGACCAAAAATAACAAGTCAGAAATTTCGCAGAGGTCAGAAATTTCACTTGACACCGGCAAGCAAAAAATCAGTCTTGTCAAGATATTAGACTCCGACCTGCTGTTCATAAGCTCAGTGTTTCTTCGACTTTCATCCGATTTTAATTGCCATCCTATCCTACAGTAAACAAGTTGAAATCATTTAGCTGCAACGAGAAGAGTCAGCAGCAAAATCTAACGTAAGTAGCAAGATTCTTTATTTCCTAAGTGCTGAGAGCATTGACACAGCCATTACATAGAGCTACTGAGATAACTTGCACAGGGTGGATTATAAAAATTTAGGGTCAAGCTCTCAGAAGGGTCTCCAAAACGTCGCCATTGCGAATGGGAGATGTGGCATTACGTGGAGAAAAGAGTTAAATTTGTTTCACATTTCAATTTATGAACTAAATTCAAGAACATAATATACATCTAAGTAACAAAATGAACAAAAAATTCTAAAGTTTTGCAACTGGACACTGGACACTTGAAAGCTGCCTATTGTGGCAAATTTTCCCATAAGTTTTGTTTTATTTTGAAAAACATATGACATGATTCAGAGCTTCCTTAAATGTGGCTCTACAGTGGTCAGGGGCGGATTAAGGTTGTATGGGGCCCCTGGCTGAAACTTACAAAGGGGCCCCTTTCTATATATATATATGAAAAACTGAATGAACGAATTGAAGTACTTGTATTATTGAAACAAATGAAGCCTGAGCAAAAAAATGAATCATTAACTAGTATCAATCACAATATGAACGAAACTCATGGATTTACCAAACAATATAATGTATGCATAAATGAAATAATAAGCTTTCATCTTGGAGTGGTGTTTGGTTACGTTACATGGATTTTTTGCGAGCGTTTTCAAAAGCAAAGTCGCTGATTAAATTACTAAAGGTTAGTGACGAGTGACGTGCTGAGGTATGGTGATGTGCGGGGCGACTGCATGATTGTATGCCCAGTACCAAATTCTACTATTGATCAGCAGCGTATGGTGGTCATTGTTACTGGATATACGCTGTTTGCAATGTCATAATATGACGTCTTATTTACGTTTGCAAACCAACGTTTTGGCGAAGTTTGTTGACACAACATGCATATTATTCTACACGCACTCTCCTTGCTACTTGTACAATGTGTCACTGTAATGAACATAAATTATATCAGCGCTTCAAGTTAGGAGACGCCTCAAAAGATGGGAGTAGAACCTAATGCTACGTCAGCGTAGTTCACATCTACAAAGCTGTAAGTCTGCGCGAATGACTCGTCGAATAACAGTTGTGCAAAGAAGGTATGCGCCTGGGGGATGATAGTTTGAAACTTGCTAAGCTACACAATAATACAATGCGCATAAAGTACGCAAGAATTTTCATTATATATTATGTGACTGTTAGCGTATATGTACAACTACTGGGGGGACAGAACAGACACGGGCTTATGTGAGCCGTGGATAATCAATCCTCCTGAACTGGCAATTAATAACGAAGCTCGAAGTGATGCACACATTGCAAGCACAGGTGTGCGGCTCCATTAGCGCACACCCAGGATTGCCACATCAACAACGAAACTGGATATTGGAGATGCATCAAGAAGTCAGATAGGTCAAGCAAGTTGAAATAGGACAGCTTTGAAGATCAATTAAAGAATTAATCAGCACCTGAAGATCAGTTAAACATCCATATATATCTTTCAAGTCTTTTTTGTGATTTTCCCTTGATCGCACGATCTGGAACAAGTCACGTCACTGTCAGTTTGATTGGGTGTGACGCACACCTAGAGTATAAGTCCCTGGCATTGAAGAATGTGAAACTTACTGGCATTTGAATATGTAAAAACTAGTGTTGGAAAAAAAACAAGTTCCGACAAACCCATGCACCATGTGTTCGCAGCTTTACAATAAGAAAAATGTCCAGTTACAGCCTTTTACTTATTGTAATATCATTCTATTGATCACCATCTGCTTTGGATGCCTGGGGACATTGCCCTGTTCGCCCTTCTCTCTGCAAGCCACTGTTAGTGTCTCTACAATATCATTTTCAATGCTCGTCAGGAAGAGAAAACTGAGCCGCTGTTGACCCATGGAACTTCGAACCTCATTATGTATTCTTTTTAGTTTTGTAAAAGATCACTCCCCACTGCAGTTTCATGTTGCCATGGACCGATAAGTGCGAACTGCGATGTGAACGTTTGTGAAGCTCATACATGAAACCTTTAGGAATGCAAGCGTGATATCCACTAACACAACCACCCCGGAGCCGCTAACACCACCAATCCAGTGGCGTCCAGTGGATGGCCGTGCTAGCGGGGTTCCACTGAATATATATATCCAAATGACATTTCTTGGGTGAACAAAATTATCTTCAAAATTAAGAAAAATCAGCTTTCCATGTCAGATTCCAGACCAAAATACACTAACTTAACTGTAAAGCTAACCTAACCTCTCACAATAGCCCAGTTTGATATGTCCTAAATTTCTATGGTACAAATAATATTTATACTCATTGTAATGTAGTACTTCATTCATTCTGTTCACAATCAAGGACAAAGCAGTAGAACCAGGTTTTTTTTAAGGTGTTTTAGGGACTCGGGTGCCAAGAATTGAAAATTTTTCTGATCCCTAGAATCAGAGAACTCGGGTCTATACAGGTCAATACCAGGTACCTAATATTTTCCTTAAAAAAAAACCTGGTAGAACTATTAGTAAGAACAAGAGCATGCATTCACTTATCGATAACTGTTGTACTGAAACTCAATTTCACTTATTATGTATAGTTTTACATTCATTCATAAGACATAACACTACAGAATTGTTTTTATTTTTCTATTTCACGTAGAATATAAAATGGCACTCAACAAAATAACTAAACGCACATCTTACGACGTACTGAAACCGAATGAGTCACTGAGTTTAGGTGAGCAAGCTTAGAGTTACTTGTATGAAACGCAAACAGAACTAGGGCGTGCTTGATACGGTTTAATTCTTGTTATCAGTTAACGTTTTAAGTATCTTGATATCTACCACCTTTCTGTTTATCATTGCGTTTATTCTTTTTTAAGTCAGTTATCAAGAATTGTACCAAATAATGTCGATTCACATAAAAGTAATATGTATTAAAATGCCCAAACTTGCATCTTGGAAGTAAATAGTACCAGAATTGGTATCGAAGCACCACCTCTGGTAGTCCTGCCTTATAACACCATGGTTTATTATCCTTAGCTAAAATCCACCCACTTTAACCATTGTTAAGAGACGTGACACCACCTAACAAGTTCCCAATTTCCTTCGAGGCTGTCTGCAGGGTCGATATGCTCATCCTAAACGGAAATAAGACAAGCGGGTGGAATAACTTTTCTTTTCAGACTTTGGAGTACTAACTTGTTAGTGAGTGTCGGTCAGACCACACGCCAAAGAATAAACTACTTTTACGTCAACGAAGCATCTTTAACGATTGAGCACAGAGTGCCTGCCTATCAATCCTGATTGGCCATGGTACCTTTTACAGTGTACTGTACTATATTGTGTATTGTTCACACATTACTCTTTTTTACCGGCTTAGAAATTGGAGTCCCCTAAATCGTGGGGGCCCCTGGCTGTAGCCCAGTCAGCACCCCCTTAATCCTCCATTGACAGTGGTATATAACATTTTTAACTAAACAATGGTGCAAAGCTCTCAAGGGACGGAACAATATCTCCGAAAAAAAGGCCCGAGGTGACTGCCTCGTTAAACCGACCCGAGCTTGTAATCTGTCTTGTTGGCAAAGCGCATGTGACTAAAATAAGACCAAATTTGAATTTTTTCCCATTAGGGCTTCAAATTCCGCAGACAAGTTTTTTTATTTCCTAAATGCCCGTGGTTTGTACAAATTAAAATTACGTGCAGTGCTAAGCTATCTTTACATGCAGCTGAGCGTGGTCAAGAAGTTTTGTAATACTGGGGTTACAATTGTGTCTACAGTTTAATTCCATTTCCTATTTCAATGAAGTCAGCCAAATTTAGCAAAGTCCTAAACAATTTAATTGAAGTAAGTTTAATGTAGCTACAATAGTTTTACGGGATAGGTTAAATATAGCCAAAAGATCTTACGGATTATCAAAAATCCAAACATTTTTCAAACGCGTTGAAAGACTCCAGCGTTTACGGGTATCAACTGCATGCGTGAATTAAATTGCTCAAAAATCAGATGACCACGGGATCCACTTCTTATATGCGCGAAAGTTTTGTAGAAGGCCTACGTCGGAAGACAGTGCCTCAGAGCAAAGGCACTGCTCGGCTTCGATTGAACATGAGGTATTGCTGTACATCCGAAGCGTGTAAATACAGTATAAGAAGCGCAATCGCAATGGCGGCCGCGCAAGGACGTCTTGCTCAACTGCAATATTGGCTGCAAAGAGCACCGGTTGAAGAGAGGTGGCCTACTGCACATGCGCAACAAATACCGCAATCGTCTTGACATGAACAAGGCAGGAGGAAATGCCGTAGGCTATGGGCTTATGCTGACCAACTCGCAATCTGCTTTGAAAAAGCTTGCGATAAACACCATCGCAGGGTTCGCATTAGTTGGTACCAGCTTTATCGCTTAAGCGAGTTCATTCAATTCACTGTTTGGCCGGACTAGATCTCGGGACAGGTGTTGAGCAGACAATCGATTGTCTCATCATCCAGAACCATCAGGCCGTCAGTCCATGTGGAGGTCGATGGATTGGACATTGGAGGACAACATGTTCGACGGTTTGTTTTTCTGCGCCATGCTCACAAGGCGAGGAAGGGGCCATACCCTATTTGTGCATGCAGGAGCAGAAACGTCCGACACCGGTGCGGAGGTGGTTAAGCCGGACCCACCGTGTTCTCGGAGGGTGGGTGCCGATGTTGGGGATGAAAGCACGGAGTCTCGTAGTGTTGTGACGCTGTTCCAATATTGTGAAGCTGTTCCGATATTGATGATCAACACTTGCCCCGAGATCTAGTGCGGCTAAGATGTGAATTGAAAGAAAGGAACCCCGCTTTTTTTGGAATTGAATAACATTCATTCTACAATTGCATATGCATTCTTTTTGTTGTTCATTTTGTTTTGTGCTGACTAAGATTACCAGTTTATATTTCATTAGCACTAAATTATTTTCAAAACAAAGAAATATTTCAGACAACGCAAAAATTATAGGTAGGGCGATTTTCAAGCAAAGTTCCTGAAGGGGAGCGATTGCACAAAAAAGGTTGAAGACCTTAGGTCCTACGCTATGGCACTGAACCACTTCATCTCTGCTTACCGTACTGTGGCTCTATTCAACTTCAGAAAATTCCTGTTATATGACGTCAAAATTACTTACGATAACACACTGGACATATTTTAAATCCAATTCCACTCCCATGCAGTGGTGTGCAGAGGGCGAAGGGGGCGACGGCCCCGGGCATCCAAACCAGGGAGCATTCAAATAGTGAAATTACAAAAATTACATTTCATTAAAATGCTGTAACGCGATGTTTCTTATTGTAAGGCTACTAATACATACTGTATGGATCTGATAGAACAGTGGTTCCCAACCGGCGGGTCGCGACCCCAAAGTGGGTCGCGGAGGAGTTGCTGTGGGGTCGTGAACAACAGCCTCGATAGTTTGCTGAAGTCTCGAATTTTTAGAACTTCGTTAATCAACATTTTGCTACCTTAGCTAAACCGAAATTAGAACCAATCCTTGTGAAGTTCACATTGTCTCCTTTATAATTCCTATTTAATTTCTATACAGTTTTAATCGACTTGATTGTAGAATAGTGTTCTGCGTGAGATGGGTTATCCCGCGCGGGTTGCGGGTGCCCGGCAACATTTGCGGGGCGTGTGCGGTAACCCGCACGGCTATGCGTGCGGGTTCGGGCGCGGTTTGAGAAATTATTTGTGCGGGTAACTGAATGTTGAGCCAAAGCACATGAACTTATGCTCAAATATCACAAAAC
>Ga0210059_1006781_pt1 | contig 18306 bp, 18 predicted proteins | sample Ectturendosymbi2_FD_188042 | JGI IMG/M metagenome (GOLD analysis project Ga0210059, IMG submission 188042) | Ecteinascidia turbinata endosymbiont from Florida, USA - Sample 2 (SPAdes) (version 2) | ecosystem: Host-associated > Tunicates > Ascidians > Unclassified | place: Key West, Florida... | reverse complement strand
GACACCGGCTGCCTTCCCTGTGGGTTTGCCTACATCAGCCGGCACAGCCATCACACACTTTTTAAGGTGTTCAGCTTAGCTGCCATTGCGCATTTCGGATTACTTTCGCCACCATGCACGTTTCCAAGCATTGAAATCATATGACACTCTGACTCTGCATATCGTTTTTTTGCACTTTCTTCGACTGCCGGCTACCTTCTCTCTGGGTTACGTCAGCCGTCACATCCAACCCGCATTTTTAGCGGTATTTCGCCGGATCCGTTTTATTTACTGCCGGCTCATGTAACTTTGGTAAAGTATAGCTCCCTATTGAATACTTTCTGGAGGTCGTTCTGCTTTCAACCTAAAACTCTCGTCCTACAAGCCTAAACCTGAACCTTCACCATAAAACCTTCAACCTTTAGCCTAAACCTCAATCACTAAACCTGAAACTCTTAACGTAAAACCCCGCAACCTCACTTTCAAAGCGATTGTGATTTGGTGCATATATCAAAAACACAGGCTTTTCCACAGGAATCTCATTCCTGTGTGAATCGTATGGGATGGGATGTGACAGCACACATTTGTATTCCCATGAGACAGTAACCATGTCATAGGAACTTCAGAAATACTGTAGAATGAGAGTGTCAGAATGTTGCTGAATTGTCATATACTTACACTATGGTACAGGCAACAGACCATGCAAGTAAAATGGGTTACCAACTACTCATCCCCCTTTACTGTCCAATGGGGTAAGGCAAGGGGAGTTCTGAGCCCATACCTATTTGCTGTTTACCTTGATCAGCTATCAATTCAGCTGGGATCAGCCAGGGTGGCATGCACTATCTCATCTGTGGGAAATATGGTTGTGAATCATCTAATGTTTGCTGGTTAATATGTGTGTTCAGCCCCAGTATTAGTGGGCTGTAATGTCTTCTGAATATTTGTGGTGACTATTCTGCTGAACATGAAATCACTTTTACACTTTTAATTGCAACAAAGCCATTGGTGTTCTCTTTTGCCCAAAAAAGTGTAGACAACCTGCTTCATTTTCTAAATGGTGCAGGTGTACAATTTTTTAAACCATCGTCATTCTGGCAGAATACGCAGCACCTAAAACAACACGCAGTGTTTCTCTCGAAAAAACACAAATACCAATTGAATGATTAGCCTGAAATAATTGTTTATGTTATTTTGTATCTACAGTGTCGCAGATTCCGAAAATCAAATCAAAATAGGGCACCGGAACTTGGAATCCCAGCAGAATGATAACATTCCAAGGTCAGTCGGCGAAACGTTACTCAAACAAGAAAAACTTCAAAAGCGGTCAAAATCAACCAAATGCTATATTCATTTTCATAACTTTCTGGAAAGTTACGCAGTGTTTCTTTTCTCAGGTCATGCATCGCAGTGTTTCTTTTCTCAGGTCATGCATCGTGCAACTACTCATCAAATTCTAGAAAAGCGTAGCTGCTTGCTGATGCTACCTAACATCGTGCAACACAGATACAGCGAGTGTGAAAATTAGGTGCGCTGTCATTTTTTAATGAAGGCTTAAAGTTCTTTTCTCTTTTTTTACCAAATCTTTAGTTGTGCAGTGCAAGTGCGCCACTGGGTTTTGGCACCCTGCGCTATGCTGAAACAGGCTATATGAAATATACCATACTTGCGCTTTCTCTTTCGTATGACTTGTTTATTATGCGCACCTGAACTCATGTTTCCTCTGGCGTTAAGGCATAAAAATCTAAGACCTCGTTCATAACGCATACCGAACTTTGCGTTGGTGTTTTTGGTATAAACTTTTGCGCGTTATACTCAAATAAATACAATATGCATTACATACCCGGAAATGTTAGAGTAACTGCCAATGAGTAAGGTCAGGTATAGAGAGGGATAAGAATTGGTCTTGAAAGAGCTTGCTTGTTTTGGGCTTGTTGATGTCTATTATGTGATTGATAAGGAGTAGCTCACATTTATAATTATTAATCTCCAGGCCACTCGAGAATAAACTATCTCTGATCATGGTGGCATTGGTGAGCACGGTCTGTGGGTCTCCACCAATACATCCATCATCGAGGTACCAGATGTTTAGGTCAGCTTTGATCTTGGATGTTACTTCATGGAAGGCAAGGGCGAAGAGGGCTGGGCTGAGGGGCCCAGCCCTCTTCACCCTTTTTCTATAGCTTGTTGTTTTTGCAGAAAAGGAAAAAAAGTTTCTCAAGTGCTTTTTAGAGCTACTGTCAACTGCATGAAAAAGCTAGCTTAAGTTTTGCAACACCAGATTTTTCAGTAGCCATTTTTTTGTGTTGTAACAGTAATTTCAATTTTAACACCATGACTATCCATATATTTGCAAACAAAGCGCTTTTTTATTGTTGCGCTTTAACTGAACCTAACTAGCCATGCTAGTCTACAAATCAAAATAGCATCAAAAACATTCTCACAAATTTTAAAATAACCGACTTCACCTTTGGTATGGATTGATGTATATACGTGTCATTTGTTAAAATGCACTAGGGGCAGACTGAAGTGCATAAATGTCATTGAAATGACAAAGCGGTTTGATTGAAATGACAAAGCTGTTTTCGTACAAGGTCTGTTTAGACTTGCAACCCTGAAAACCAACTGGTGCCAAAGGTATTAAGTAAATTTTACATTATTATCAAACAAATGAGTCATAGTATTTTCTTTACTTTCTCAGTTAAAAACCTTTTTTGATAAATTTTGGTTATCTTATATATGTCTAAGATAATTAAAACTTGCAACACTGCCATAAACATGCTCTTATTGGTGCAGGATTACATATGAAATTGCACTTCAGTAGATCACTTGTTTTGCCATGAATTGAGTTTTTGTCATTGTGTTAAGTAATTTGCATGTAATAACCTCAACTTTAGGCTTAAATTATCCCCTAATTATTATGGAGTTTGTGTATTTTATTTGTGTAACTTGCCATTCTTTTCTGGTTGCAAGTATTGTATTTGCCAAGCTTGTTTTTTGATGTGGTTACCTACCTGTGTACGTCACAGTAGACCCAGTTTCATACCTCCTTAAAACCTGGACCTGCAATCCCAATCTATTCATGTTACTTTCATATGTATTGTGTATTAGTATTTTCTATCTCTGTATTGCTATATTATACAAAAACTGCCAGAAATTTATAGCATATTATGAACCAATGCCATATTCAAATCCATGATTAATTGTGTTTCTTTTCAGATAGTTTTTTCAGCAAATACAATCATGACATATTAATATCTGTGTTTGCTAAAATCATACTGTGTCAGCTAACTCGCATGATAACTGTGATTGTTGTCTGTGGATAGAATGCCTTTCAATCATCACACACAAGGCTTCAATTTGCATGCTCCTGAAAAAGGTTTGCCCTTATTTTTTGTGCAGTTCGTTCAGCTTTGATATTTGTGAACTAATGTAGCTTGCTGGATAAATTGTTCTCAAAAATATATCTCAGGTATTATAGTCATTTGCAAAAGCATAATACCACCACAAAAGTTTCTAAATTTTTTGAAACTATGATGATTCAAAACAGCCTTACATAAAAAAAGAAGTGTTTATTCGCAGTGAAATCTAATAGCACCAAATAGTGAAATACGTGAAGCCATTAGTTCTGCTTTTCATCTGAAAAGAGTTTTCTCTTTAGTGTTTTGTGTGTCTTCCTTTTTTCACACCACTGCGTCAAGATGACAGGGCATGCTTTTTACTAGGGACACATAGTGCTCTGAACTGATTTCTTTCACCTAAACTTGTTCTATTACATTTACAAGCTTTTTTTGCCCTGCATGGTTGCTTTTCTGCCATGTTAATTTTTGTGCAGCTCCACAAGATGTCAATTAAATTCATGTCTTGGCTTTTTTGGGTCAATCAAGAACTTCACCTCAAGTTTTTCGAAAGATATTCAAAAATCACTTCTGATCTATGACAGTGCTCCATCATGCATGAACACAAAGGTGTTATATGCATTGCCATGTGTATGTATTCCAACTTTTCAGCAGTTATTATATTTGAGGCCATTCATGGTGGTGCCTAGTAGAAGAAAACACAACCCAGCAGTTCCATATTACCTTAAAACCATCTGGCTTGCATGATGTTTTACTGTACTGGTAATGTACTTAGCATTAAATCTTCGGCATTTACACATTTTTAGACTCCAACTTTGCTCTTGTTTTTTTGTTTAAAGGCTCCTGCTCCAACTCCAAAAAATTTGAAGACATGAACTCTGTCACCTTGCCAAACAATTAAATGGTAGATTGCTAATCAAGGGATCTAAAAATGCAGTTTTTTGCCTAGTTTATTTCAAAAGAAACAATAAGTAAATTGTCACTTGAAACTTTTTCTCAAGTCCTGATGACATCATCCGAAAATCCCTTTTTTTGTTAATGTCGCACAAAAAAGTTCAAACCCAAAAGTGCCCGATTTTCAAATATTTAAGCTAGGAGGCTTTCTGCTTCTTTGGAGGGTTTGAACAGCTCTTCACTTTTATTGGTCAGCAAGTTATGATGGAAAAAGTTTGAGCTGATCGTTCACTTCTTCAGTCTTAAATGGTTAAATTAATTACTGTAGATATAATAGCTTTTTGTCTTTAAAAATTTGCAAGCAAGACTGGCTACTGCATTCAGATTTTCATCACATTGCCTAACACTGCAATTAAGAAATCTCATCACTGGCAAATGAAAATTATCGGAGGGTGCAAAACTCAATTGCAAAAAACAACTTCATTTCATTTGAGATAAAAAATTGTGTTTGAAAAAACTAGGGATTTAAAGTACTTTCAATAAATGATTGTTCATACTTCATCACAAAACATTTTTTTGAAAAAATAGTTTTAAACACAGGGTTTTGGACATGTTTCTACAACAACTAATTTTTTGAAAAGTGGTTATGAATTCTTTGCTAATAATATTACGTTAAAAATAGCATGATGTATGTGAGATCAACAGATTGTAAAATGGAAGAAGTTATGCTTTGAATGCGCTCTGTTACTTAGTGGCGAGAAAAACTTTAAACACCCTTATTGTTGAAACTGCTGGACCAAATTCAAATTTTTTTTCAATTTGTTAAGATCTTTGTATGAATAACTTACCTGAAAATGGTAAAAATTCATATGTATGGATTGCAAACTTGCAAAATCTTTGTTGGATTATAATGGAATGGCTCTAAGTGAAGCACTGGTGTTGCAAACAGTAAGGACAGCTATGTTATATTTTCAATCAAAACAATTGGCAAGTATTCAAGTGAATATTCAAGTAAATTTGTGTTTTTTTGGGGAAACACTGTTTTTGTTTTACGGTGATGCAAATTCTGATAGAATGACAATGGTCACAATGGGATTAAGCAAGAAGTCTATCAGCAATTTTTTAGAGGAAATCGATTTCACATAAAGTTATGCATCTTCAGTCCTTATTTGAATAGATTGCAGGTGATGATTTATTCAAAACTTCTTGGTTGCTTTGTTTGTTCTCCATTGTCTGTAAAATGTTCACAGTTTTTTTGGTAATTTATGTATGCTTGGTCTGAGACATGTTTTCTCTGTTTTTTGAATTGTAAACAATTTCCAGATTTCTTCACTGTCTTGAGCTCAGATGGAATTAGCACTGAAAACAAAGTTAAACTAGCTCGGTATGTATGGAAAAAAGAGAGCAACCTACTTCGTAAAGAACATTCCATCATCTGTTGGATTACATCCAGCATTGTTGCATCACATGACAGGTCTGTCCATCCATGCATGAAAAAGTAAATGGTGTGAACTTGATTGTTGAGGCACACTGGAAATTTAAAAAAAATTTAAATTGTTGATTTTTGTATGTTTGATATATTAAGTCTTTGGCGTCCCGCTGCTTTTGGGTATTTTCAGAAAAAAAAACGCCTAAACGCACATGGCTTTGTGTGGGAATATCTCCGCTCCTGTTTAAGTTACGGACCTGGTCGAAGCGTCAAAAGATGCGGCAAGTCTTCTAGTCTGCACTTGAAAAAAATTTTTTGCTTGGGGGTTGCAGGTTTTTTGTGAGTGATGTCATAAGTGGAGGACTTTTAGGCCACCTTGGCCCACTTTGCCTGACCCTGGGTGCCAACTGTTAGGTGGTAGTATTTCGCTGAAGTTTTTACTGGAAACTAGGCTACAATCCGAGTGTTTTGATATTTTGGATGACCTGCTGGGGTTTCAGGTTCGAAACGCTAGAAAGTTGATCAAAGGCTCAAAAGACTCGGACTTGAGCCTAGTTTCCAATGAAAACTTCAGCGAAACACTTTGGCCTAGTGGTTGGGCCCTAGGCCAGGCAACATGAGCCAAAATGACCCAAAACTACTTCACTTATGACGTCACTCATAAAAAATCTGCAACCCCCAACCAAAAAATTTTTTTTCGAGTGCAATCTACTAGAATGGCCGATCCGTTTGAGCCCTTGAACAGCTCTCTAGCGCAATCGGCGGAGGAGCTAGGGCGTTGGTAAGGCAACCGAAAACTGCTGTTTTATAGGCCGAAATCGAAGTATGAATATATCGTACCCCGGCTCTCAAAGTGTAAAGGAAAATTTTTATCCATGCGCCAGTTTCTGTTTGTTGCTACTCTGTTCAATACTTGATATTTCTTTTTTTCATTCAAGTCAGTGTTTCCCACCTTCGTGCTTGTAGACTCCTGTGTGCATTAATTCATTTCTTTTCTTATAAAGTAATTCATTTTCACACCTGCTTTTCTTTTCCAAGAACATCGCAGGGGGCAGGAGCACTAAGAGAACTTGAAATCAGGGTTGCGGGGTCGGAGGTAAAATATCCAACCTTTCCAAAATTTCTGACCCCTTTAACCAAGTTTTTTTTTCAAGGAAAATGTTAGGTACCTGGTATGGACCTGTAGGGACCTGATTTTTTTGATTCTAGGGACCCGATGATAATTTTCTCTTATTCTAGGAACCTGATTTTCAATTCTAGGGACCCAAATTGGGTCCCTAAAATGCCTTAAAAAAACCTGTCTTTAACACAAAGGGAATGAAGTTCGGCTGTCAGCAATTTCATAACAAGTAGACAATCAACAGAAATCGTGGTACAAAGCAAGAATTCTGTTTCAACAAAAGTTTCAAAAGAAATTGTAACATTTCAACAGGAATTCCCAACTTGGTGTAAAAATGATCCAATTGGACTTCCAGAGTCGGACAAAAAAATCCGACTCTGACTTCTAGTGTTGTAAGGAATCTGACTGAGGCTCCACCCAAAAAAATCTGGCTCTGCAACATTGCTTGAATTACCTACATGATTTTCAGCAATCTCTGATAGTTCTGCTGGCTCCAAACCAAGAGGAAATAAAATAACCACCGGGTCCTTGGTCAACCTGTGGAATGTTTTCGTTTGTGCGTAGCCAGCAGGACTTGCCTTGTGAATTTTTCATGGGACAATCTAGAGACATGACAAAACTGTTGCATCTGACTCAGCTCTTTTTCTATTCAAAGAAGTCCCTGAACTTTCAGGGTTGTATGAAATACACAGCTGCACACCTGTCATGAAGTGTCATACCATGAACACTTGTACTTGAGATTGCACTCCTTGAGAAATTACCTAAGCTTAATGACCATATGTGAGCATCGGAACAAAGACTGGTTTAAAAGCAGAGCATTACAGTATTTCAGAGCTCTCATTTTGTCAACACAGAGTGATAAAGCTCGTGCAGAACTGTTTGCTTTAGCAATCTGTGTGTTAATCTCCTTGTTACGCCATACATCACTTGTGAATACTACCCCAAGATACTTGAACTTCTTGACCCATTAAGATAGTGGGGACCTTTAAACTAGAGAACCACCTAGTTATATTAGTCACCCTGAGAGAGATGCAAACATGATAATGTGTTTGGAATAAGTTTATGTGCCACTGATTAAGAGGCCATACTTCTGGCAGTGACCCAGGTTTGATAAAATACAATGCATTTTATGTCCAGCTTGGTTTCCAAGACTGCTTTCATAATGCACTGCACTGTATGTGGTGTTTTAAGTGTTCAAATGCTTTCCCAAATAAACGTGAATTATGAATATGGTGTCGCAGCATGTATTACCTTCTAGAAAGACATAATACTGTTGCAATTGCGATCAGAAAGCCCGAGCTTGTAGCAAAGTATCCTCCTGAAGTAGTTGTCCTTTGTTTCAAGCCTCCCTGACTTCATGTAAGTTGTAAAAGTTGCAAAAACTTCATGTTGTAAAGCATGTAAGGGCTTGCCCTCCCAGGAAGTTTCTTGAAAACTCCCTGGGTAGACATGTCCCCAGTTAAGAACCACTGGTCTATCCATTCTGGTCTGAGGTCTATCGATTCATACAGACCAGTGATTTCCTACATATTTTGCCCATTCCCCACCTAATCATGTCTAAAATCCTGGTTGCACCCCATGTGGTTATGTACTGTATGAATCTTGTGATGTAATGAATGTCATCTCAGCTAAGAATCCTGAAAGACCAAATGTTTGGTGTAAATAATCTTCCAAAGAACATAGCATCAATGAAAGAGAAAAATTGAACAAACAAAAGACAATTAGAGTTTTGAGAATGAAATTACTCTAATTGTAAAAAGGTGTACAAATAATTAACTGATGTCAAAATTTATGTACAATGAAAAAACTCAATGCCCCCTTGACGCCCACTAACCAGTATATAAAGTGTGTAGGAATATATATGATTCATTGAGGAGAATAATGATACTCCAAAAAACAATGATGTTTTGAGAAGAGTAATGTTTTTAAGAAAAATGTGATATGTGTCAGAAACTCTTGGTAACTGCTGAAGAATAATAATGTGTGTATCAGAACAATGCGGTGTTTAGAACAGTTGTGTGTATAGAAGAATAAAAGTGCATTCCAGAGAACGAGTGCGTTAGAGAACAGTGTGTGTTATAGAATGATGAAATTTGCTTGAAATGGCAAATTGCTGTCAATACCGAGGTGGATTTGGTCCTTTTTGATATTAATGTTATATGTTTATCTCCAAGAATCTTCAGCGCACTGGACAGTCATGATTTCCATGTCATATGTTTATCTCCAAGAATCTTCAGCGCACTGGACAGTCATGATTTCCATGTCATATGTTTATCTCCAAGAATCTTCAGCGCACAAATCATGATTTCCACCCATGTAAGAGTCAGCTGAACTCTGCTCCATACACCAAGTTGTAGGACACTTGACTAGTAGCAAATATGTGGATATTCTGTAAATGCAATTACAGTGAAGTAAAAAATGGCATTTGTTTAATGTTTTGTAGTCTTAGTTTCAGCATATGTCCTGCTTAATGTTGTTTCAGTTCGCCAAACGTCACGTCCTTGCTGTGGTCAACCCTTGCTGACATGGTGCAAAGTAAACAACTACAGTCATATTTTGCAACTACCCAAAAGTGCATCATAATCAAGAGCTCATTTTTCAAGGTACTGTTTATAAGCGTCAGTGAATGAATAATTTAGAAAAAATTACAATATACGTACCGGTTTCGTTACGGACGAAAGCAATATAAATAGTCTGAAGATTGCGGTGAAATAGACTTAAATAATTTGTAATCAAACATGTTTATGTAATAAATTACCTACGTGAGGTGGTGGAACTTTTGCTTCTTGCAAAAAATAATTAACCGGTTTAGGGTATCAATGCAATGGAAATGCAGTAGTCCTTTCTCATTTCTTATTCTGTGGCCCAGATAGACCTAGGATGAAAATGATACAGCCAACAATGTCAATCGCACTGTGATGGCCAAGTTGTTTTGTGTGTGTTAGTAGAAAGCACGCACTTGTTTAACATCATAAGCAGTTTTCTAGAATACTTTTCGTTAAATGACCGCTTACTGAACACAGACGAACTTATAGTTATTTAAAAAATGCTCGGCTTGCTACCTACTCATTGGAGGCTTTGTTGACAATTGGAAAAACCTGTGGTTCTTAACCTTTTCACTGAAGGGAGCCAATTCCAGACCAACAATTTAGTGAGAGAGCCGCTCTAAAAAAATTTTAACACAAGTCAGCTGCGACATTTTGCTTTATGGCAGAACGAAACCTGTTACACAGTATTACAGTTTTTGTTGAAAGACCACTGAGGGTCGCTGCTCCTGGAGCCTCGTATGAGGACCACTGGTTTGAACTTATTTATGCGTGACGTGAAACAACAGCACATCCGAAAACAACAGCGGTGATCAATGTGAGCTTAACTACGTCTCAAAACCGGATTTTCCAAGAGTTGGCCTTTATGTTTAATTGCGTGTGTGGAACTTAACGAACTCGCGCTGAGACTCGTGTCGCACAGTTACGTGCTACGTGAGACTCGATCTTTGCTACACAAGCAAGCATGCTTTTCGTTTCGTTGCGTCGTTGTGACTTGTGCAATGCCATATCCAAACAATTCCCCGCGGTACTGTTCCCTGATGCTTCTTTGCAAATCATGAATTCGTTACGTGTCAATGACGAACCGGGTTGGTTGCGTGTGTGACGTTTCAGATTGGTTGCGTGTCAATGACGTGTCGCAAAAGTTACGTCACGTAATCGTTGACGACCGGATTTTCTTTCGCATTCCAGTGTTACGCCGAAACAGTGCGTTCTGCCCAGGACTTCGACCTAATCTCGTCCTTGATGAAGATTGGCGTCTGTGTGCTGCGCGACGACAAGATTTCCTCGGATGGCAGAAACAAATCGCTCTCTCTGATGGATTTTGCTTCTGCTTGGTTAGAAGTCATGGCGAGGTATGGCTTCTTTCAGCTGTCGAGGGTTTTTTGAGTGAGGCTGAAACAGGCAGTTAAGCGGCAAAAAGTTGTCTGAAACACTCTTTTTTCTTCAGAATCGTTCTCATGTTACAGTGAAACTATTAATTCCACCGAATGTCTAAACTGCAGAGAGTAAGACTTTTTCCTAAAACTTTTCCTTTTGAATTTTCGCTTGGATGTTTTCAAGGTCTTCGGCCAACTTTGCAGGATTCCCACCTCCGAAGTATTTTCCCAACCATGGTTTACTCATTGAATGTAATTCATATCAACAAAATCTTTGCAACCATTGCACAAAAACACATATTTGCGATTGACTTTAATGAATATTTGTTGGCGAGCTGACCTTTATGGCCGAAGCGAGCTCTAGTTGTCGTAATTTGCTGATCTGTTCACGCAGTGGGTTGCGTAAATGTTGTCCTGTCATTCGACCAATCTGTAACAGAAGTATGTTACTGAGAAGTAAAACTGCATTTAGAAACGGTCTGTTTCGGTTTTGTAACAAAAAATGTTTGTTGCTCTTGCGTCATATCAGAATAAACTGTTGGTGAGCCACTGCAAACGAAAACGAGAGGCGCTGGTGCGGGCGTTTTGGAAAACTCTTTTAATGGTGTGTGGTTGGTCTTTGGCTGGGGGGGGAGGAACAGCAGTGTCAGATATAAGGGTTCTGCGGCTAACAACTGCAAAGTTGCCTGCTTGAACTGGAGTGTGAGACAGTGCCGCCAAAGTTTTACGCAACGATGCGGTTGTCATGGACGACCATCACGCGAACACTTTATACGACCCAGCAATAGCTGCTGGAAGCGTGGAAGAGACTAATCTCGGTTCTGCTTGCGACATATTTGGTTTTTACATTTACTTTGAGCATGTCGACGTTGTTGCTGTTTCCTTAGCACTGGGGTCTCCTAAAGCTGAAACAGATGGCAGCGCGTCTCGATTTTTTTGGAACCCGTGGCATTTCTAAGTGGTCACTCTTTTGAAGATGTCGCATTAGCAGTGGAGCATATCTCCCCTCTGCTTGCGCCACCGTGTGGCATGCACATGCATTTCTCAGAAGCAGCTTTCTTCATTTGTGTTTTATAGACTGCCAATCACCGACATGAAAGACAACAAAGAATTCTTCTTGCTTTTGATTAAAGATCTCAAGTCGATCCTTCAAAAGAATTCCAATCCGTCGAAGGTGAGTGAACGGAGATATTGCCTTGACTTTGAAATAAGAAAACCAAAGCTACCTGGAGCCAACCATTTGTTCTTGGGTTATTCAGAGCGTGTGTGCGCGTAAGCGCAGTGCTGGTAGTGTACGTATATATTCGGTGCAATTCTTTCTCACATTGCCAGCGTTGTCGAATCGTCCAACCTGAATGACTTACTGAGCCAAAAAGTATGGAACTATCTGAGGGCCGCACATTCAATGACTTACTGTGATCTTAGCAAACTGAATTTATTTTAAGCTAATATACTGAAAGCGTTCGAATCCTAACTGCAATGGCAACAGACGTGATAAAGTGGCACTGTGCACCACCTGCATCAAATATGTCAAATTCAACATTATCAAAATAAGGACAGGTTGTCATCATGTCGGCTATTTTTATTACAGCGAAAACCTAAATTAGGCCGCTCTCGACCTGTTCACAGCATAACGTAAGCGTCTGCGTCAGAGTAGAAAGGTCAAAAACAGCCCAAGAATCTTTTGTCGGCGCAACATCTTACCCCTCCGGGTACGTGCTGTTCGATTTCAAGCAGTGCACACCTGACAAGCAGTGCACACCCGACAAGCAGTGCACACCCGACAAGCAGTGCACACCCGACAAGCAGTGCACACCCGACAAGTTCCGTCTTCGTACAAAAGTTTTTCCAGACGAGACGACAGTGGTTTACTTTCCCTGTTGAGAGCAATGACGTCGCGGTTGGATCGTCACACATCGGCGCTCGCAGTTCTTTCTCGATCGAAACGAAAAATGACTATAAACATCCTGAAAAATGGAGGTTTTAGTTTTCTTACACGGTGATAAGTGGGAAGGGCGGTGTGGTTAGTTTGAACCAAACGTTTGCTTTCGAGCATCGACACTGCGTGGGTGGGGGGTGACGCGGGGAACAGCTTACTCCCCCGGTTTAAAAACAGCTCCACTCGTGGTTGTCGCCGATCACGACAAACTCTTTTAAACAAACTAGGCGCAGTTTTTATGACGGAATAATGCTTTTTTTGTGACGGAATAATGCTTTTTCGACGGTTCGAAGCAGCAAAATAAAGATTGAAAACGCACGGTGCGATTGTTGTCCAAGCGAACTCACTCTACAAGCGTGACGTTTGATCGGACTTGTTACGACACCACGTGAAAATCTGGCCCGGATTTTCGGCCCGCCCGGGTCGCCCAGCTTTTGACAAAAGCAGTTCATTGCCCTTCGAAACATTGTAAAACTAAAAAAGGAGGAAGAAAACATGAAAACCAAAACAAAACCCAAAAAGTTTGGGTCACATGTTCTTCTATGGCGTCAGAGGTCAGCCAAGGAGCTCGGCTCCTCCTCCACCACCCACTAAACCAAAAATGGCAAAAAATAACCAAATCCCCTTTTGTTACTACTTTGCCTAAGAGCAAAAACTGTTCTTCATTTTCTGAGTATGTTGGAGGAATGTACGAATCTTCTTAGATCTTGCTCACATATGCCCCTGTTTCAGCTTACTTAATGATCTCGGTTAGATGATCTGCATTCAAGTGTTTAATAGCAATAAAATTTTACGCGCCGGCGTTCACGCTGCTGTGTTCAAGTTCTTGGCTTTTAGAGCTGCTGACGTCACTATTGAAAATCGTCATCGTTGCATGTTTCCTACGCAGGTTTTCGATGCATTCTGTGAGAAAATCTTGGTTACGTCATTGCAAGTTCACGTCAAACTCGGCGAAACATCTGATGATGTAACTGACCTGGCCACCTCCCTTGGCGACTTGCTTCAGTGCGGGTTGAGTGTGACGTAAGTAGTGACGAGTCTGACGTGTAATGAAAGCTAAGAAGTATAACTCGCTACAGTTGCCGGTACTCTACGAGACGAATCCCTCCATACCGATCAGGTGCCTGCAGAAAAAGAAAATTAACCTGGACTACGACGGTGCCAACGACGTTAACTCTCTTACTGCGCTTAGCTGCGATTCAAGCAGGAAGTGATTTTAATGTCAATCTTTTTTGCTTTGTACGATTTCTGTTTTTTTTTAATTACCGATAAATTTCAAGGCAGTTCGGTCATAATGCGGGAAAATACAGAGTAGTGAATACTGTTACGGCGAATTTTAATACTATTGTGGGGCAAATGACCGAAATGTCTCAGTGAAAAAAAAAAACAGGGTTATGTACGAACATACACTGTACAAAATTGCCATAATCAGACGACTTTAAAATCTAATGTACTCTTTTCCACAATTGGCTGCGTTTTGTGACGTTGTGTGCTGCTGCTACGTTTTGCGCTAATTCTGATTCTCTTGTTTGTTTCTTTTTTAAGAAAATTGGCTTCGTCTGAAGACGACGAAAAAGCTCATTCGAAAAATAACAAATCCACCAAAGAGGGAGAAAGCCTATTTTGGACACGCATGAACGACCTCAGCGCCCTTTACAAGGTAACCCCCAAGTATTTCAACCAGTCCAACCTTTGTCTCTTGTTTTTGTTGTTCCCTCATTTTAATTGTGTTTCATGTTCAGGACGATTGCGCCTGGATCGTCGCCACGTACGAGCTCTATGTCAAAGGTCACCGGAGGTCAAGCGAAGAAGAGAAATTCTCTTTCTTCGAAAAACTCGCCTCGTTTCTCTTCGTCGACAGTTCGTTCAGGGAGGGCGGAGTGTCTGCGCTTGCGAGCCTCGTGAACTTTAACCTCGAAGAGAACCTCCTCCAGTCGTCGTTCGGATTCGGTTCTTCCGCGGATCGGCGTCGATTCTACGACGGTTTGATCGACGCGCTTCTTTCACATGGCGATGTCGGGTAAATTTAGTCGGTTTTATTATTGTTTTTTTTTTTTTTTTTTTTTTTTTTTTTTACAAAAAATGTTGGATTGCTGGAACGTTGCTGTGGGAACTGGAAACATCACGAAAGCAAAATCGTCGGCGGAATTGATTTTATGCAAAGTCATTGTGAACTTTCGGGTCGTTACTCGCCTTTTGAGTAAACTACTCGTTGCGGGTTTAACCCGCGATCCCGTCCTGTATGTGATCTTGTCGCGGAGGTAGATCAACTAAACTACTCGAAACCGCGCAGTGCCAGACATCTTACCACTAAACGACCAAGCATCGCAGGAAACTCTTGACATGTCAGCGACATGTGTGTTCAACCGCACTTAAAGAACACTTCTATCTGGCAAGCATTGCAGACTGCAGCAGAACTAACAAATAATGGCCAACGAGCAACACTTAACGTCCAAAAAGAAATTTTAATATCGGTCGAGTTGAAGAATGGCGGTTTAGCCGTGACCAAGTGGTCGAGGGGACCTGTGTTTTCTAAAAAGAACCTGCTTTATCAAACTGCGTAAACGTTGATGACGTCAAAATAGCGCGTTGCGAAAATTTCAACTGCAAAAAAATGCAGCAGCACTCTTTTAAGGAAAACCAAACGAAAAACACCGATGAATATGCTTTCGCTAATGCTTTGTTTGACTTGCAGTCTTCGCCTATGCATGTGACTTGTATTTTGCGCTCGATGATTCGTCCAACTCTGATCACGTGTCTTCTTCAGAGCTGATTGGCTGTCGTGCTTCACCGCGTTCACCTCCTCAAGCGTCGATCTGGTCGAAGACACACTGCCGCGAATTTTCGCGAAAATTCTCTCGAGCGATTATTCGACGCGTTGCCATTTGGAAGAGTCTTTCCGACGCATTGTCACTTCGTTCCATACTGTCAGAAAGGTGAGGCGTAAGAGTCATTATCAGTTCATTACTTTGCCGTGTTGAGGAACGTAATGTTACGCTGAGTTAGCTTTCTTCGCTTTTTTGCTTTAACTTGATCGAAAGATCTTCTTTAATCAGTTTTTTTAAGGCGTGGGTTCCTAGAATTTCAAATCGGGTCCGTAGAATGAGCGAAAATTATCATCGTTTTCCCTAAAATCAGAGAAAATCGGGTCCCTAGAATAAGAGAAAATCGGGTCCCTACAGGTCCATACCGCGTACCTAACATTTTCCTTTAAAAAAACCTGCTTTAATAGTTACCAGCTTGTGCATATGCATGCATATCGTGTTGTGTTCAAACGTAATATCGTGCTGCATTGAAAGCCTATGTGTCATCATCAGGAACATGGCTTACAACTAAGCTGAATCATCGTTGAATAAAACAATGTTTTCGGTGTTTGTGGCTATATTGTGCGCAATAAGAATCAACAGCAACTCGGTGCATTGCGGCGGACATGATTTACTGCTTTGTTAAATGTTGAATGCCACCTTCGAGCAACGTGAGATGTAATTTCCGCTATCACTTGATGTTTGTGTAGTTGTTTAAGTTGCACATTGTTTAAATCCGTTGCACTTACAACGTGGATTTATATACCGACAGATGTGTCATAAAAAAAAGAATCCGCTTCCAGAGATCTACGTGCGTTCCGTAGAATATAGCAGAAGGCAGTGGCGAAACAGAAATGCAGTGCTGTTAGCGTTAAAAGGTTATTAAAATTTCCAGCTTAACCCAGGCTCTTTTAATCTGTGGTCTGTGAACCCCTAAAGTGGCTTGCGAATGTCATTTAAAGGTTAACAGACGTTGCAGACATTTCGATTACTGCTACGATGATTAAAACCTAATTTCGAATTTTTATTGCAAATGCTTCTTCATTCTTGAGGGGTCCGTGACCCACAAATGTTTAAGGAACGCTGGTGAGTGACTGGGGGGTTTCACGCTGTTATTGTTTGTTTTTTTCAAAATTGAAATGTCCTTGCCGTGCATAACAACCACTTCCATATTTGAGAGCGACGCCTCTTTTGCAGACGCTGACGTTGGTAGAAGCCTTTATTGAAGCTATTGCTGGGGAATCCCCCGAACAGAACCAGCGCGTTGCTGTCGAAGCGTTTGCTGAGTCACTGTCATCGTGCTGCGTCATGCTGTGCCCCCACGGGGTGGTGATGGACGTATGGACTAAAGTCCAGCAAAATATTCTGGACTTAGAGCAAACATCGGTTGCGGAGGTGAGCCGTAGACGAATGGAAATAACGTTATTCGCTGTCATTATATCAGCGCGTTTGTAGTCGCTTCGGATTCTGGTCGATCGAATGGGAAAGTACAAAAAATGTTACAGTTAACTTGCGAAATGCCGCATGTGACGTTGCCGAAGTAACATTCAAAAGCATGTTTTTTAAACTTCGTGAATATCATTTATTTCGTGGTGAGTTAACGAAAGTAAAACCAGCCTTTCCGGGCACGGCGATTGCAGTAGCCTGAGCGTATGTTAAGTCTGAAGCTGTTTTTTTCGCTTTGGGCATTTCGGTCACTTGTTCCATAGTAGTGTGAAAACTCGCCGTAACAGTATTCACTATGTATTTTCGGGCATTATGACCGAATTGGCTTAGTTTTTTCAGGTCATGTAAAAAAATTTTGGTCTAATGACCGAAAAAAAAACCTTGGTGTGAGCGATTATTTTGCCGTTGATGAAGGCTGTGAACCCGGAGCGGAAAGGTTTTAGATGCTGCCGTTTTAGAACCCTAAGCCAACGGTGCACAACCTGCGGCCGTTGGCCTTCGATAATGAAATTTGCGGCCGTCCACATGCAATTTAAAATATAAGATCTGGCGGCCGTGCTGGCGCGAATTGAAGCAAAACAAACGCAAGGCAAGAAAACCAGTCGATTCGATGCGTAACAATCTGGATGGTGATCAGGTTAGATGGCGCCCGGGCAAGGAGCAAGTTTTCCGCCACCATGTTCGAACCTGAAGTCTTTCGGAAGCAAATGTACTGCATTGAAGAAAGTACTTGCAACATTGTTGGGACTTTTCCAAATCCCCCCGCAATCATTCAGCGCCCCCATTGTCTTTCGGAGCCCGGGGAATTGCGCTCCCCTTGCCCCCCTCGTTACGCCCCTGATGGTGATGTCACAAAGACTTATAGAATGAATACGCAATTTATGTTTGAATGTATTCTTTAATTAAATGTATCTCATTGAGACAACTCGGAACTCATTGGCGGCCGTACTTCATATGAACAAAAGTAATGCGGCCGGCAATAGCAAAAGGCTGTACACCCCTGCCCTAAGCCCTGATCATCAGTTTTCTCAGCGCATTACATATGTAGAACATTAGTTTGCGCATGCGCACACGGCGTGAAGTCAGAAATTTCGCTTGACAACGGGGCCTGAAATTTGAGTACTGGTTCCACAGCCCTGCTTTCAAGTGTTGGATGTATTTTGAGTAATATTCATAAAGTTGTCGCCTGTGTTTATTTCGAAGCATGTCATGTTTCCAAAGACGATTAGCTAATTATTATTATTGCACTTGTTCAATGCTATAGACAGGTTTGTACTGAACAATTCAAATAATAGCAAGAATTTTTTGTTTCTCAGATCGACGACAGCCACGTGACCAGCGACGGGAACGTGATTGGACGAAAGCGAAAGCGAGCTTCGTCATCAGACCCAGTGGTTTCGCCGAAAAAATA
>Ga0210059_1006780_pt1 | contig 18307 bp, 13 predicted proteins | sample Ectturendosymbi2_FD_188042 | JGI IMG/M metagenome (GOLD analysis project Ga0210059, IMG submission 188042) | Ecteinascidia turbinata endosymbiont from Florida, USA - Sample 2 (SPAdes) (version 2) | ecosystem: Host-associated > Tunicates > Ascidians > Unclassified | place: Key West, Florida... | reverse complement strand
TGCATGCAGAGATGCTGGTTTCCCCAAACGCTACCAACGAGGCAGCCTAGTCGTTGTATGAGTACTGTTCTAACTCCCGACTAAAACTGCCTGACATTTTAAGTTGCCAAGCCGAAGCAAGGCGTTGGGCTCTCACCACTTTGACAGTTCGTTTCACAGATTTCCTGGTTCACAAATCTTTATTTACAAAAGACTTCTGATTAGCAGCAGCAGAAAAGCTTTACGATGGTGCGACAGCAGGAAAAGCCAACATGGTCCGTGCGCTAGCGATACACAACTCGACTTACTGAAAGCGTGGTGTCCACGCCGATGGACAAAACCGAATAATGCAATGCGTAATCGAGGTCATGCGCGGACACACGAAATCCCTTGACGCGAATGACAAGTTGATACAAACCAGATCTCACGTACGGAATACTATAGCGAGTAGGAAACGGCAAGTCGTAATGCGAAAAGTTAAATCCACTATAATAGTAAAGCCACAGCAGTGACCACACATCAAGCGAATCAGTCGCCATTTATTTGCACAAGCAGACTAGTTTCATATTAAACACATCTCGACTCTATCAAGTCAAAACTTGACTCTGACTCGACATGGTCAACGATTTATTGTTTCATATGACTCTGCCAACCACCAGAAGCACTCCAAGAAGCCATTGCACTAAGCAACCGTTTGTGAACATTAGAGCAAATGAAATGTAATGGTGCAATAGCTGCTCAGTGTAGACAAAGAGGGGTGCTGTGGCATATAGGATTGGTGTGGGACCAAATGTTCAGATGAAAGCGCCTGCCGATGTACACAGAAAATTTAAAATTTTTTAGATGAATTTGACTCGTACTGACTCGAAAGGTTTGTGACTCTGACTGGAAAAATATGACTCGGTCCATTAATGATTGTTAGAGTGACATGCGTCTCACAAATTCTTGGAAACAATTTCACGGATCGTTGAGGTTTGTGAATTACCCACAGTGCTTTTCACTTCCGCCTTTTGTAACTAACCTGAAACGACTGCACTGAAACGACTGCATCGACTTCTCCAAGTCGTCTGCAAGCGAAAGGGGTACAAGCATCGAGCGAACTCAAACAACTGCAGTATATTAGCCCGACGTTGGTTGAGCAGTAGAAAATTTTGAATCGGACCGAAATATTTGAAAATGGTTGATCGTTGTGTTGTTAGGCTGCGTGGTTTGCCGTGGTCTGCCACTGACGCCGATATCGTAAGATTCTTAGGTGTGGACGTGGTGGAAGGAGAAGATGGAATCAAAAGGTGAGAATTTTGTCAAGGCGTTATTGTCTGTTAGATTACTGAATTTAAAAGTCTTCAAGAAGATTTTTCTGTATGACTTTGGGATGTATAAAAGTCTTGTGGGTCCCTTTCAGTTAGGTAAATATCTCATGTGATTTTAAAACTGTAAATGGAGGACACAAGGCCATTGGTTGCGTTGAAGATTAAACGAAATTTACTTTTTAATCAGTTATGTACTCAGACTGTAGTTCACAAAGTGAAACATGTGATGCACACCTAGGTATGTCCACAGAATTTTCAAATACACGTAATTATACTGATTTTAATTTCTTTGGAAAGAGCTTCAAAAACTAAATCTGTAGAAACTTGAAGTTGAACCGTGTTTCTGTGTCAAGTATGAAAAAAGTTACAACCATTTTTGCAGGTAGTGTCTGTTTTGCCGCCAAGATGGCAGCAACAAAAGGCTTTTTGTTGGAAAAGAAGTAAATGCAACTACAAAATAAACCTACAACCTAACCGTAGCCCTAAACCTAACCTAAACCTAATCAACCTAAACCTAATCAACCTAAACCTAATCAACCTAAACCTAATCAACCTAAACCTAATCAACCTAAACCTAATCAACCTAAACCTAATCAACCTAAACCTAATCAACCTAAACCTAATCAACCTAAACCTAATCAACCTAAACCTAATCAACCTAAACCTAATCAACCTAAACCTAACCTAAACCTAACCTAAACCTAACCTAACACAAAGCTGACCTTTACAATACCTAACCTAATGCTAAGCTAACACTAACCTAACACCAAGCTATCACTAACCTAACACCAAGCTATCACTAAATTAAACCTAACCCCTAAACGTAACACCTAAGCAGAGCCTGAAAAAAAGCTAAGAAAAAAAAATAAAACGAAAGTCGGCAAGATAAGATTTAAATCAAACCATTGGCATAGCAACCGTAACACGTAACTGTTGCACCAAGAGCAGGACGGCGTTTTCCTGACAAAGTGACCTTTTTCTTGGTGTTGTGTTATGCCACAAGACCGAATCCTAGACTGGTGGTACAAATAAATAGCTCCAGGCGATCTGTTCCCGGCAGAATATCGCTGGTAAAATCGACACTAATATTTTTGTATCAAAAAATAGACAAATTTGGTGACATGCATTCCTATCTAAATGCATTGGATTTTGATTGCAAAAGTGTTCCCATTTTCCCACTCTTCTACAGTTCTCTTCATAGTGTGAAATTTTTCACATAGGTCAATCCATTTATAATCATCAGATTTTTTAACACTTTGGCACCCGGCTGGTTTTGGACATTTTCGGCAAAAAAACACCTAAACGCACATGGCTTTGCGGATGAATATCTCCGCTCCTGTTCGCTCTAGCGACTAGGCGAAACTCTCAAAACACGCAGCCAGTCCTACAGATTGCACTCGAAAAAAATTTTTTTCTTGGGGGATGCGGGTTGGCTGTGAGTGACGTCATAAGTGGAAGACTTTTAGGCCACCTTGGCCCACTTTGCCTGGCCCTGGGTGCCAACTGTTAGGTGGTAGTATTTCGCTGAAGTTTTTACTGGAAACTAGGCTACAATCCGGGTCTTTTGATGCTTTGGATGACCTGCTGGGGTTTCGGGTTCAAAAGTTATGATAGTTAGTAAAAATATTAGACTAATTAGTTAATTAGATAATTAATTGATTTGTTTATTTTAAATCATAAGTTTTGAACCAGAAACACTAGAAAGTCGATCAAAGTCTCAAAAGACTTGGACTCAAGTCTAGATTCCAATGAAAACTTTAGCGAAACACTTTGGCCTAGCGGTTGGGCCCCAGGCCAGGCAACATGAGCCAAAATGACCCTAAAACTACTTCACTTATGACGTCAGTCACAAAAAATCCGTACCCCCAACCAAAAAATTTTTTTTCGAGTGTAATCTACTAGACTGGCCGGTTCTTTTGAGCCATTCAACAGCTCTCTAGCGTAATCGGCGGAGGAGCTAGGGCTTTGGTAAGGCAACTGAAAACTGCTGTTTTTTCAGCCGAAATCGAAGTACGAATATATCGTACGCCGGGTCTCAAAGTGTTAAAATTTTGAAACCATTAGCAATGTTTTCTGCTAATTCTCACATATGTGATAGACACTGAAAAATTATGATAGCAAAAAAATTTTTTGAAATATAGATCGTTACCGGCGGCGGAGATACAGCATTTTGAATTTTTGGCCACTAGGTAGATTTTTGAAGATAAGCACAACCATTTTTTTCATTTCTCATGTTCGATTTTTGGCAATAACTTTTTACCATAAAGGATTTTTATAATGAAAACAACTATTTTACCATTTTTTGACCCAAGGAATTCATTTTTGAAGGTAAAATGTTGCTAAGGATTTCAACATAAATTTTAGGGTTGAAAATATTGTCCAAATTTTTTTTATATCTAATCTTTGAGACAATATTTTGACGTGTTGGCAAAAAGTTGCCAAAAAAATTTTTTGTCATTCAATAAAGCAAATATGGTGCTATAATTTCACCAATTTTGATTGATTTAAGTTTTGTCTTAACCCTTTCAGTCCCGCTTGTGCCACTTTTCTTGTAAAACTTTGCAATCCTATAACTCGCCAGGTGATTGAGCTAGAGAGCTGTTCAAACCCTCTACGGATTCAGCAAGTCTTGTAGTCAAAATTGAAAAAAAGCAATTTCTGGTTTCGGTGGGGTTTTCTGGAGGTGACGTCACAAAGAGGACATGTTTTGGAAAAGTAGGGCACCTTTGCCTGGCTTTGGGCCCCAACCCATTGACCCATTCTTTTGGCTCAAAGTTTTGTTGAAAACTAGGTATAAATCCGCATCTATAGAGCCCTTGATCGACTTGCTACCACATCTGTGGCCAAAATTATAGGCCAAAAACCCAGTTTTGGGCCTAATTTTTAACTTTTTAGAAAATGCAGAATTTGCCCTTTCAGGCCAAACTATGGCCGGCCATAACTTGGCAGCAGATAGAGCTAGAGAGCTGTTCAAACCCTGTAATGACTCGTGGCTTCGTGTAGTTTAGAATAAAAAAAAGATTTTTTTACATTGGATGGGAGAGGATACTTAGCCACTGTGCTGGCAAAATTAGTCAACCAGGTCCATATGCTAGCTATGCAAAAAGAAAAAAGAATGATGGCAAATGGAAGGCAGAGGCTACTGAACTGCCTGTGGATCTTCGTTTTTGAAAGGAAGTGACTACGGATACGCCTGTCCTGACACAATTAAAATAAAAGGGTCAGTTTGTCATTCAAACTGTCTGGATCTCGTAGCATAACGGTTATGCGTTAAGGCTGCTATGCCAATGGTTTTCAGTTCGACTCTCACCTTTCCGACTTTTTTTTTTTCCTTTATTTTTTGCAGGCTTAGGTGTTATGTTTAGGGGTTAGTGTTAGCCTAGGGCTACTGTTAGGGTTAAGGTTAGGTTTAGGGTTTCACTTTTACATTTAGTTTGTTTCAACCAAGCCTACTGCACTCTCGTCGTGCGTTAGCCTACCTACATATGCTAATGCAAGTGCTATTCAAATCATTAAATCAATAAATGCTTCTGCTCTATGCATGGCCTTACTCAGCCAATGACTGCACTGTCAACAATAAGACACATTTTCGAAATCGTCAATAAATAAAATTTACTTCATGTGCACAACAACACTGTAACACTGCAGCAGTAATTTGTTTCATTTGCAATCCATAATATTTAATTGCTGTCTGTGAATCGCCAACATTTTTCGTCACTGCATAGCTATTACCTACCTAACACACTCTTGCATCGGCAGCCGCCATTTTGTCGCGTATGAAACTGGTAGGCTATCTGGACAGATTAGTACATGGTGTTGCATCTTCATCAATTTGACCACGAGCACGGATGAATTTTTTCATGAAATTTGGTATGTAGGAAGAAAATGGCATGCTTGATCCAAAATACGCATCAAAATCATTAGCAAATTTGAAAAAAAAATGTATCTAAGATTTAAGACTTTCCTACAACTTTACATTTGATATTTTCCCGACAACCCACAAGTTGGAAAAAATAACATTGTCTCCTAGAGAGTCTTTCTGAAAATATCCGAACGAAAATCCGGTTTCTACGTGCCATCAAACAGCTGCTAGAGCTCCCGACGTACAACCTTCCAAACAGCATGTTTGCACTTTGCAAGTGAAAAGCGTGGTGTTCTTTGTCGCACATTACGTAATGATTATCTGCGCATACCTATAATCATGGAGTCTTGAGACTTCGTCTTGAGACTTGTTTCAAGACCCACTGAATTGATTTTTGCAAGTCTTGGTCTCGAAGGTTTCAGGTGTTGGTCACTAGCCTGTTGGCTTGAGACTTTCAATATTGCAACATTATGGTTTAGTAAAAGATGTGGTTTAACATGCTTTTTTTTCTGCTGCGTTTGCAGAAAGGAAACAACCAAAGCAGGTAGGAAATATGCCAAAAAATCAAAAAAATTTTAAGTTCGAAGTGGTGATGACATTTTTTGAAAATATTTATAAAAATGTTAGCATAATCCACAAATTTTGAAGTCTGTCTTGGAACCCAAGTCTTGGTCTTGGACGTTTTGGTGCAATCTTGGTCTCAAAGTTTTGACCAGGTGTCGGTCTTGAACTTTATGGTTTGACTATATCTGTGATACACACAGTTGTAAAGATGTGGTACAAATAGCTGCAGAGTCGTAAAGGCTTTTTCTTTGCACAAAAATGCAAGTAAGCAAAGCATATCTATAACAAAAAACATATATCAGTGTAAGCAAAAAACATCTTTGTTTCAACAAATCTTCAGTTGCACATGGTGTATTTGTTAACTGTTAAGTGCATGTTAGGTTGTACAATAAAAGTAAAATAATTTTTAATGTTTTTATGTGGCTGACATCATATCACAAACCCATTTGGAATTAAATTGATACATATTTCAATGAGTAGCCTACTCATGCATGACAAACAAAAATTTAGCATGTGACAACAAAAACTTATATCCATCCTCAGGTTGCTTTTGGAATTTTCTGTGAAAAACAAGACTTGCCTTAGCTCACCATAGCTGCCAAAGTTATTAACTTTTGTGTAATGTGAAATTACTGCATTTTTTCAACTTTTTTTTGAATGTTGCTGTACTAGTTGGATAAATGAGGAGCATGCATATGCAACATATGAAAAGTTTAAGAAACATACAGAAGTTAAGTTAAAACATGTTTGGAGCCGGTGTATGAGTTGCATGAGTATATCGTACTTTGAAATCATGCATTGAGCTGCTGATCAATCATGCATTGAGCTGCTGATTTACGTCACTTCGCAACTCCGTAACTCATCTGCCGATTGTGCTAGAGCAGCTATGTCCAACCCAACTGGCTTACTGAGCCAAAAATTATGCCACTATCTTAACAAGGGCCGCATAATGAGTGACATATTAATGAGGGCTGCACAATGAATGGCTTTCTTTGATCTTAGCAAACTAAATTTAGCTTGAGCTAATATATTTAATTCGTTCCAATCCAACTGCAGCGGTACAGACGTTTTAAAGTGGCACTGAGGACAACCTGCATCAAAAATGTCGAATTCAAGATTGTCAAAATAAGAACTGATTGTCAGTATGCACGATGTTTTCACTGCAGCTAAAGCCTAACCTGGGCCGCATAAAACCTTTAACTGGGCTGCATGCGGCCCTCGGGTTGGACATAGCTGCGCTAGAGCTATCTATACCCTCAAAAGACTCGGCGAGTCCTCTAGTTTGCAATGGAAAAATTTTTAGGTTTTAGGTGTTTTGTGGGTGACCTCATAAATGGGGTAGGTTTAAGCTTTTTTGGCCAAGGTTATTGGGCCCTAAGTCCCAACTGCAAGGTTGAAATATTTTGCTAAAGTTTTCAGTGGAAACTAGGCTAAAATCGGAGTCTTCTGAGCCTGTGATTAGCTTTCTAGGGTTTCTGGTTCAAAAGTTATTATAAAATTATTAATTTTTGGTAAAATTATTAATTTTATGTTTTTTTGGCTGTAACTTTTGAACCAGAAGCGTTAGTAAGCCAATCAAAGGCTAAAAAAGACCTGAGATTTTAGCCTAGTTTCCACAAAAAACTTGAGTGAAATACTTCCCTCCGGCGGTTGGGTCCAAGGCCTCATAAGCTTGGCCACAAAGGCCTAAACCTACCCCATGTATGAAGTCATCCACAAAAAAACAAAAACGAAAACCCTCCTTCATTGCAAACTACAAGACTCGCTGAGTCTTTTTAGGGTTTGAACAGTTCTCTAGCGCAATTGACTGGCAAGTGATGGAGTTGCTAACAGGGTTGCAGAGTCGTAAGCAGTCAGTTTTTGGGTAGAGTTGGAGTCTGATCCCTAACTACACTGGGAGTTGGAGTCGGATTTTTTAGTCTGACTCCAACCCCGAATGCCCAGTTGGATCATTTTTTACATCACACTCCTAAATTGGGAATACCTGTTGAAATGGTGAAATTTCTTTTGAAATTGTGAAATTTCTTTTGAAATTCTGTTGAATAAGAGATTTGTTGCTGTGTACCATGATAGATCATTTGTACAATAAAGCTTGAAATAATCGTGTGGCGATTTACTATCACCTGCAACTACTGCAGAAGTTGGCCTTTCCTGGCCAGCAAAAGCACAAAGTTGAGGTTGTCGAGTCGCAGGACCTCAAATGTAACTTTCCCTGAGAGCTCTCAATGCCGTTTGTGTTACCGGCGGAGAAGTTGGTGGGTTTCTGGTCGCAACTGAAACCATGCCATCATCACTGCCTCCATAGTTTGATTAGCATTATCTGGTATGAAATCCCGATTGTTTTTGACCTCTGTGACATCTTTAGCTGAAACTACAGCACTTCCGTTATCTGGTATTAAATCCCCATTGTTTTCGACCTCTGTCTGTGCCATCTTCACCTGAAACTACAGCACTTACGTTTTCAGCATGTTGGTATCTGTGCTGAGCGGTTCGTCAGCAGCTTTGCCACATTCATCAGAGTCACTGTCATTTTATAAGCTTGTCCTCTTTATCTGAGAACTCATTCATCATCACCACTAGTGCAGCATCCTCAGCCGATTTTTTGTGGAGCGCAGCACGTTCAGCCGATTTTTGGGATGCAGATTTTTTGTGAGTGACGTCATAAGTGAAGTAGTTTTTGGGCCATTTTGGCTCATGTTGCTTGGCCTAGGACTCAACCGCTAGGCCAAATATTTCACTGAAGTTTTCATTGGAAACTAGGCTTGAGTCTAAGTCTTTTGAGCCTTTGATCGACTTTCTAGTGCTTCTGGTTCAAAAGTTATGATCTTAAATAAACAAATTATTTAATTATCTACCTAACTGATTAGTCATATTTTTACTAACTTAGATCATAACGTTTGAACCAAAAACCCCAGCAGGTCATCCAAAGCAGTGGTCTCCAACCTGTGGGTCGCGACCCCACTTGGGGTCACCTTAATTTTTTCCGGGGTCGCTGTAACTCGCCATATGCTTGCTGTTTTAGTACAAGTTAGGTGTGCTTAAACTGGTTTCAACTTTTATCTATTTATTTTCGTATTGTGGGTTAGTTAAGCGAGTAGCGTCTACTTCTCTACTCAGCTCCCCCGCGTTTGACACGCAACCGCATCATTTTCTTTTCTTTGCAATATGTCACGATTGCAGACACGCGCTTCAAAAACGCTGCTTTCACTGAAACTTTCATTTGATTATTGCACACTTCAATTTCATTGTGAGTCAGAATGACGTCACAATTGCAGCAACACGCTGAGGCTTTCATTCAGTTTTGCAGCCACACGCTAATGCTGATTTTTTTAGCCAGCTGAATGTTATACAGAAATGGCAGGAAGAAATACCGAAAAAGATCATATGACGAGGCTTTTGGGGTCGAAATGGGGTCGCTTCTTAAAAAGGTTGGGGACCACTGATCCAAAGTATCAAAAGACTCGGATTGTAGCCTAGTTTCCAGTAAAAACTTCTGCGAAATACTACCACCTAGCGGTTGGTGCCCAGGGCCAGGCAAAGTGGGCCAAGGTGGCCTAAAAGTCCTCCACTTATGACGTCACTCACAAAAAACCCGCATCCCCCAAGCAAAAAAATTTTTTTTCGAGTGCAGACTAGAAGACTTGCTGTGTCTTTTGAGACTTTTACCAGGTCTGTAGAGCATACCAGACCAGAGAAATTCCCGCGCAAAGCCATGTGCGTTTAGGCGTTTTTTTTTTCAAAAATCCCTGAAACCACCCGGGTGCCAAAGTGTTAATTAAATGGCTCCTGCTGGTCTTAAAGGGAGGTCGGGCAAAAATGCTGATGTCAGCAAAAAATAACATAAAGATCCTATCATTATATACGTGTTAAAAAAACAGACATCCTAAACTGAAACGTTTTTTTTTATTGCAAACTACATACCTTAGAGTCTTTAGAGGGTTTGAACAGCTCTCTAGCTCAATCTGACGGCGAGTTATTGCCTGGGGTGAAATGTCCACCAGAGTGGCTTTTGAGGGAGCAAAATTTTGGTTTATGAGCCATAATTTTCGCTCCCGATATGTTAGAAAGTCAATCAAGGGCTCTATAGATGCAGATTTTGATTTAGCTTTCAAATAAAGTTTAAGTCAAAAAATGGCCCATTAGGACGGCGCTTAGGGTCAGGCAAAGATGGCCAAAATAACGCAAAAACACCCCTAGATGTGACGTTCCCCTAGAAAAGCTCAAACCCAAAACAAAAAAAAAATTTTTTTAATCTGCAGTTTAAGACTTGCTGAGTTCGTAGAGGGTTTGAACAGCTCTCTAGCTCAATTGCCTGACGAGTTATAGGATTGCAAAGCTCGGCAAGATTTATGGCACACGTGGGACTGAAATGGTTGAGGTAGGGGATTTTATACATGTCCAGTGGTTTTCATATTCATGTGAGATTTACCCTCCAGTTAAATGAATACCTTTAATGATAGCTGCCTTTTTGCTGTGACTTAGCAAAATCTCTATTATTGGTTGCCATTGCTTGATCCTATTAGCACAGAGGTGGGTAACCTACTTACTATCACGAGCTGCATGAATCATGGATTGTTACTGCCAGGCTGCAAATCACAACTTATTTTTTTCTAGAATTCTAACTTTATTTTACTATGAGGGATAAAGGCTTCATAAGACATACTATGTAAGAGATATAGGCTTCTGGCTTACTGTGTAAGTATCTGCTCATCATGGAACTTTGCTTTGACATGATTTTATACTCTAAAGCAGGTATATTCAAGTGGGGTAAAAAAATTTTTTCGCAATGTTGGGGTAAAAAAAAACCACCCCCCTTAAAAACTATTGAAAAGGAAAAAAGTTTCAAATCAATTGGTGCTACAGAGGCATTCATTGAGACATTGTTTGTAGCATATTTGTTCCAACCTAAATCCTTGAATAAGGTTTGCAGCTTTGTTTGAAAATTGATGTTGATATTAGATAGGACCAAAAGTTTCAAACAAATTTTATAAACTTTTGTGCTGCTTTAGAAGTACTTAGCATAAACATGTCAAAGCTGGAAAGTGCTTTGGTAATGCATGCCTGCATACCCATAACTATAAAAATTTTGGCAACTTTACATTTTGAGTTTTATGGGCTAGTTTGTTTTTACCCCAAATGGATACATTGACTTGGGCAAAAAAACTGGTTACTTTTTACCCCAGACAAGATTTTTTTACCCCATGTTTGTATTTTTGTATGATCTTACTATAAAACAGATGAAGTAAATTTTTCTATAGTACTGCTCTGCAAAAAACAAGAACCTTCATTTGTTGTTGGGCATTTCAGCTGTATTGTAAATGTATTTGATTACAATAATAGCTCACAAGCAAGTGCCAATTATCGTTTTGTGTCTAGAACAGAGGTTCTTAAACTATTTTAGATGCGTCTTCAGCATTAGTGATTGATGCTAGCATCTCAGCTAACCTCACAATCCAACCCAAAAAACAGTGAAAACTTTATTTGCAATTATAGTGATTTTCAACAGTATGTTGCTACCACATCCGTGCTCCTATTCTAAAGCTTCCATGACCCTCAGTTGAAGAACCCAGGGTCTAGGCCAGAAAGTAACAAAACAGTGGTGATAAAACTGCATCATAATTGCATTTTTTTAAACTGCATCACAGCAGTACTGTGTGGCTAAAAATAATGGTAGGTTCGTAGGACTCTTTTTTGGTGGAATCACACTATAGCAGGTTTACCTTGAAGAAGAGCCATATAAGAAAAAATAGTAATTAACTGCATACAGCAATTGATAGAATCAGATGCATTTAACTAGATAAAAATAATGCAATGATTTTCTTTACCAGATATAAAATATTTTTGGACACATGTATACACCTCAAGACAGTGAAGCCTCTCTTGAGGCTATTTTCAGATCTAAAGCAGGCCAGCTTGAAATTTCACTCTCCATGAAGACAATATTTATAAATGGAAAAGTCATTACAGACAAAATATTTTTTAAGTACAAAGTGAGAAACAGAAGTAAAGTAAGTTGAAAAAGAAAGTCGAATCAGATTAGGAGCTTGTTTGTTGAACCAGTTACCAATGCACCACTAAGTAATCCGTTAAAGTTTCCTAAGTACTACATATAAGAGTAAAGCTGAAGGCATACAAATGATTGAGGAGCAAATATGGGAAAATGTATGCTGTTTTTTTGATCAAGCCTTAAAGCCAACTACTGGGAACAACTTTAAAAAGTTTTCTTTGAGGATGTCGATGATAAAACACCAACAAGTATGAACATAAACTTTTTGCACAAAACTGATAGTACAACTATTACAAGTCGCTTGTTGTGGGATTGGTCCACTGTGAAAGACATGGATATTCTCTTCCATGCATTAAGTATTGATGGTCCAGACCAGAAAATACGTACAGATGCAAGCAGAGGAAAGGCTTGTTTAATTTTTAAGGGAGAGCATGGTGTCCAAAAAGTTTGCTAACCTCTGCAAGTTTGGAAAATATTACTGATGACCTACTTAACATGTTGAGAGCTGGCCTACCGGTATTCGTACTTGGATTTCGGCCTAAAAAACAGCAGTTTTCAGTTGCCTTACCAACGCCCTAGCTCCTCCGCCGATTGCGCTAGAGAGCTGTTCAAGGGCTCAAACAGATCGGCCAGTCTAGTAGATTGCACTCGAAAAAAAATTTTTTGGTTGTAATTAAGTGACTTACTCGAAATCAATATAGGACTTTTTGCGCAGAAAATAACATTGTCAACTGCTAAAGCTATTTTTGCTAAAGAAAAAGCCAAAGCTCAATTCTAAAAAAGCTATTTTCAGAATACAACGCTTGACTAATACTTTGTTCAGATAATGCAACCATAATTACTGAGGCTAGTTGTCGCACTTTTCATTATGAGATATTCCTTATAAAAATATAGCTTAACACTAGAAGGATGGGATGCATCAATTGGCACACTTTTGACCTATACAGGTGAATAACTTTGAAGTGGTAAATAGTGCAGCATGAAACTTCATGACTTTTTCTATTTTACTTTTATATTGGTATCCTGTGAATTTCAACGACTTTTGATTTTATTTTAAATAATTAAAGTGTGTACTACCTAGAAGGACGGCATGTGTCAATTGACACAGATGTGGAAATGCAAGTAAATGTTGCGGTTTGGCGATGCCAAAGCCAAATCAATTGACATAGTCTCCGAATCAATACCGATTCAGCATCCACACCTCTGTACTTTGTAACTTTTATCATAAGTGTCATTTCTATGACATCAAAGATTACTTTTCTTTACATCTGGGCCAGTGTACTAGCGCTACATTTGTCTGCACTGACGATGCTGTCAGAGGAAAAACAAAAGTCAGCTGCAACATTTTATACTGAGTTATCTATTAGCTATTTTATTTCTACTACAGATCACCAGTCGCCCCAAATAATGGATAATGGGATTGATCGTCTGCCACTCAGGGCCGATTGAATACATAACAATGTTATGCAATTTCATTCTAGGCCTTCATCATATTCCACCAGTTTCTGGCAGTCTGCCAGAACACTGTTCGGAATCCTTTGTCTTCTATTTTGCAATATGTATGAAAATGTACTGTTGAGGTGGATGCAAAACAAATTGGTGACCAAACCTGGCATGTCATTTTGAACTCAAAAGAATCCTAGGTTTGGTGGTTGCTCGTGGCGTGATAGGATGCAATTTCCGTGAGAAAAGTTTATGGGGATGTGCAATGTTCTCACATACTATTCTCAATAACATAAGATTCTTAGAACTTGTAGATATCTCCGCTTTGATCCGAAGACTGAAAGGCATAGAAATCTTTGGCATGATATATTTGCTCTTGATTCACAACTTTGGAATAATTTTGTAGAAAACTTCCAAAAGTATTTTTTGCCCTCAGCAAGTGCAACATCACAGTAAATGAGAAGTTGTTGCCATGTAAGGCACGTTGTTGCAAATTATCCAGTAAATGGCTAATAAACCAGTGCAGCTTGGTTTGAAGTTCTGACTGGCAGTTGATGTCAAAAACAAATAATTTTGGCAGGTTTTCTTACAGGAAAATATGACACGCTGAGTTCAAATGTGAGCATGCCTACTGTCTACTGATGTTATTACGAAGTTGGGCCAGATTTTCCAATGAGGTTGCAATGTCACATGTGATAATTGTTTCACCTCACTTGATCTGACACAGTGACTCACTAAAACGAAGTGCAGTTTTGCCAGAACACCGCCAAAAAACAGGAAGTTCCAGAAGAGTCCAAAAATAAGGAGCTGTACAAAAGTGTTTTGGTTTGATAGTGAAATGCCAATCACGCTTATGTCATACCGGTGCAAATCAAAGAAAAGCGTAGCAAATTTGAGTAGCCTACATTCAGATGTTCAAGTTTTAAGCAATGAAAATCCGAAATAAAACGTGACTCAGTAGCACTGTAATACAATTACACCAGTGGCAGCTGATGTGTATGATCAAACGAGGAGACTTTGCTCTATGAAAGCAGGAACTAGAAAGTGGCATGTGTAAGTGTTTTATGATGTTTGATATGGTTTTACTCAACAGTTGGGTAACTTACATAATTTCACGTTCGTCTGTCATACCAATATGAGCAGCAAATAATAAATACACAAAGTGGCAGAAGAACTGACAGGGAATTTGTCTGAAAAGTTTCCAGCAGAAGAATTGTTCGGCTTCTAAAACTCCAATGCCACACTTGCAGTCAAACAACGGTTCACGTTCTCTACTTCAAAATGCATTGATCGCACTATTGACACTTTTCAAAATAATGCAAAATGTATAAATCATGAGCTTCAATACTTGATGCACAGCGTATACTGTATTAGTTGTTTTTACAAAAAATACCAATTTTGAATGTAAGTTTTTTTTAAATATCCAAATAAAAAAAGTTGAAATCAGTAGAAAGTAGTTTACAAAAGAAAAAGAACACGTAATTCTGAATAAAATATTTCATATTTCCGCAATTTAAGAAGCATTGTGTCAAATGACACATTTCATCTTTGTATGGATAGTTCTGGCAGACTTTAGCCAACTTCTGTTTGACTGTGCTGTTAATTTGTATCAATTTTCTTTTGCCATAAGTAACTTTACTCAATGGAGGCATGCTCTGCAGTTTCACTGGTGACTCACCAATATCACTAAGACTCTGATTTAAACTAGCAAGTGAATCATCTCGAGAAGAAGTAGCCTAAATTACTTTTGCTTCACTGTTACTTGATGATGATGATGGCTTTACAGAAATGTTAAGCAATCCTTGAATTTTATTTCTGCAGTTGGAGCACAGTTTCTTCCCAGGAACAATGTTAAGGGCAGGATGGTGGACTTTAACTTTCTGGTACCAATCGAGATTTATAACACGCAAACTTGCATTTCAAATCAGCTTTTCATGTAGTTTGAAAACATCACAGCATGTCTTTTGTAATGCAGTGTATCCTTGAATATATTTGTATTTATTGAACATGCATACTGTTTCCAATGATGTGGTTTGAACTTGCAGTTCATTTGCAATCCGAATATGTAAAATAGAGTTCGACCGATATATTGGCAGATATTTGGGTTTTACCGATATATTGGTATCGGCCAAAATGGCCAATTTTATCAGTCTCAGTAGGTGTTGACCAAATGCTGTTATATTCCTCACGCATCCAGACAACTTGTGCAAGAAAGCACAATGAACCAGGTCAAGACTCTTGCAGGAACGCCAGCAGGTGCGTTTTTGTAAACAAACAGACAAGATTAACCATGGACCATGCGTCGGCTGTCGCAGCTGAAATAAAAGCATCATCTGGAAGTTGCGCAATGTTTGCAGTTACCACATGTAGGTGTTGTGTACGAATAAACTCCCATTGTACTTCCGGAAGTTTTCCAGCATGAAAAGTTTGACTGTAACTTAAGGTGCAGAAGTTCAATCGATACCTAATTTAGCACAGATTAACTTGAAAAAAGTTTGCATGAAAAATGAATTGCGTCAAGTTAAGCAACATTTATGGTGGCATGAATATGATTACAAATGCAATCGCTACTCACTAGTGACGACAACGGTCGCTTTGAAGCAGTTGCACATAACATCTTAAAAGCATTGTACTTTTCTTAACTTGATGTGTTAGGCCCAGCGCGCTGGTTTATACTGTACGCAGGCCCAGCGCGCTGGTTTATACTGTACGCAAACTAAAATATTATGTTCGTGGGCTACATTAATCAGCATTTTCCACGAGGCATGATAATTGTGATCTCACAATCCAAGCTGTTGCAACGTGCTGGGCTGTAGATATAGCACACAAGTTACAGAAGCGTTACTCCAGCATTTCACAAGTACTTTGAAGTGGTAATTTGTCGTTTGGTCCGATAGCACTGCAGTAGTCAGTGTTCATTGTTGCATCACAATTGCTGTTGTCCGTTTGTTAAACATGACCAGCAAAAGCAGTGTTTGCAACAACGCAACTTAAAAGTGCAGTATTTGGGATTGGATCAGAACTGCCACGGCATTTTGCACAATCATCAGATGCATAATGTGCACATGTGCACCTTAGCTATTGTCATGGCGACTTGTTCTTATTGAATTTACTTCTGGCGGATGGGCAGTAATAGCCTAATCAGGGCCGTCCTCAGCGGGGGAGGCAGTGGTGCCCACCCACCATTTCATGTTAGGCCCCCAGTTGCTGCATACATTTAATATTGTATTTTAAAAGTGCACGCCCCTTGTGACTTTTGACCCCCTCCGCTCCAAAATCCTGGCGACGGGCCTGAGCCTATTGCTGCTTTTGTTTGGACTAGGTTGTAGATGACCAGCTAACTTACTGCAGGCTAGGCTACTTGATGAAAATGCAGAAAAACTGTGCTTTCTGCATAACAATCTTAAACTGTTGATATGGAACTGCTAAGTATTGACAAATCAGTTGAGGTGTTTCATTTCATACCAATGCCAGTACTTCAGTTGCAGTAGCCAATGCAACTAGTTTGCTTTTTTAAGGACATGCAGTTATTTAATGTTACATTACATCAAAATTCCAAACTTGATTCTTTAAGACTTGGATTGATTTTTCAAATTGAAAACCCACTGAGTTGCACAAGAGTCTGAAAGGTTGATTTGTGAAATACACACAAAAACAAAATTTCACAAGATTTATGTAGTATAGTAACTGTCAACATATACATACTATCATCGACCAAAAATGTTACTGCTGTTTTGGAAAAAAATTCATTTTTGGCAGTGGTTAATTGAATACAATGTTGTACTAATTTTAACCTCTTTAACTTGATGTTCCATTTTGTATTTTCTTCTTCCTTTTCATTGTTCACCATCTTTCAACGTTCAAGCACTGTTTTTGCTTTTTTGGTTTAAGCAGTTCTTTTACATTCAGTGTTCTGTTCTTATTGTTTTGTTATTTTAACATTCTTTTTTTAGTTATGGCACTGTGCTTATTCATTGCAAACAGTGTATACTATGCTAACAAGTTAATCAAATATTGAAATTGCTGCAAGTTCAAAAATTTTAGCTCATAAATCCTGATTTTTGAAGTTTTTGAAAAAAAAGTAAGGCATAAAATACATCATATTTTGGATAATGAAGCAGAAAACAAGATTTAAAAATTTTGGAAATATCAGTGATCGGTATCGGCCCATCAATGGCCGATATATCGGTACCGGCCTCAAAGCCATATTGGTCGATCTCTAATGTAAAAGTTGATGCTCCCCATAATTCAAATTGCTCACTGAAACTAAACTGGTCTTCTGATTTGAGTATGCATGATTATGACAATCACTATTTTGCAAAACACCTACAGAGCAGGTGTTGAGAGAAAAGGTGTTGTTAATTGTTATCAGAATTTTGCTAAGAGGAAGATACAAGTTCATTCCAAATAAAGGCTACTGTTTACCTAACTACGCTTTTATTTTTGGTCTAATAAAATTTCTATCAAATTCATGTCACTGCGAATTGTAATTACCTGGGTCAGCACTATGTATATCATGATAATGTAAAACTTGGCTTAAAATACTATTTTTGTCATTAAAGAAAGTTGTTTCAGTTCAGCAAAAATTCTTTTTGTTCATCGTGACTATATTCTACATTAGATTGTTTCAGTATGTATTACAGTTCCACATCTTAACAAAACCTTGTGTTTGAAAATATAAATATATTACGTACAAATATCAAGTGCAGCATACATGAATTATATTCACTGTCAGCACAAGATGATATTTTAATAGCATGTGGTCTTACTTTTCTACACTTTTTACTGCAGGAAAGTTTTTTGCTAAACAATATTTGTTGGCCATTTTTTTATCACAGTTATCAATAAGCCATTAATTTTTTTGTGATTTGAAATCTTCTCATCCACAGCTTTCAGACGATGTATCACTTGTGATGATAGGTGGTGTCAAGCAAAAGTTATTTACGATCAAAATTGTTGTTATGCATGAGTGAACACACAGGGTATGATATTTAACTAAGGGTTAAAGGTCAAAATGGAGGTCCAATGAGGTTGGTCTTTTGAGATTTAGCTAAGTATGTTACAAACTGCACCATATCAAAATCTGGTAGGATAAATGTGTATATAAGGAAAAATACAGTGTGTTCAACACTTTGAGAGCCG
>Ga0210059_1006779_pt1 | contig 18308 bp, 7 predicted proteins | sample Ectturendosymbi2_FD_188042 | JGI IMG/M metagenome (GOLD analysis project Ga0210059, IMG submission 188042) | Ecteinascidia turbinata endosymbiont from Florida, USA - Sample 2 (SPAdes) (version 2) | ecosystem: Host-associated > Tunicates > Ascidians > Unclassified | place: Key West, Florida... | reverse complement strand
CCCTGGCTCAAACCTCTAGTTACGCCACTGGTAGTCGGTGATGGCTGTCCAGTTCACCAACTGTTTGTCACAAGCTTGACTGCTGCAGATTGTAAACTGGCCGAAATGCAAAAAATCTGGCCTTGAAAAGGTTTAGTCAATGCCACTCCACAGTTAATTTCTGGCAACAGGTTCCAGAAAGTAAATACCTAGAATATAAAAGACCACTCCTTTTTGTGTGTAGTACAACATATTGCTGCGCATTTTGTTTCTTTCTAATGAAGTTCGTAAAACCAAACCATTATGCAACTTTGAAAAATGAACACTTGGGAGAATTAATTCGCATGTCTAACAACGTATTGTCCAGATTTTTGGGAACTGGAAAATCAAACAAAAAGTTAGTATTGATAATCACTGTACACCATTTGATGTAAAACTTGCATTCTTTACAGTATTCGTATTGACACTACAAACTGGCTTTGCGGTTCGCCTGCGTTTTTGGTTTTCTGCAAGTGACTCTTCCATTGAACAAGTTTGCCCAACCCTTTTTTATACTATGTGTAAAGAAGCCAGGGTCGTAATCAGGGGCGTAGGGAGGAAAAGGCCCCCTCGGAAACTTTTCGCCTCTCGTGGAAAAATGTGTTGGACAAAATTTAAAACAATTGGACATACTGTAGTTCAAAAATTTTTGGCCCATCCCAGAAAATTCTTTGTATGCCTTTGTGTCCCAAGCAGGTCACGTGCCTGAAAGACGCATGTGTGGAAAAGAAGCATTGCTGCCAAAAAAGCCCATGTTTGGAACGAATGCTCCTTCTAAACAGGGGCGGATTCAGGGGGAGGGCGATCAACCACCCTAAAATCTAAGAAAGTAACTTTATTCACCATCTTTTTGTACAATCCGGAAAATAACATATCAAAATCAATTCCGAATAAGACGTTCGTCATGTTCGAATTGTCTTATTTTTCGCCATATAAGGTCATTCTGTCATCCATTGTTTTCTCACAGCAGTGTAGTGAAGTGGGCTTCATCTTTTCTTACAGTAGCGAAGCCGTTATGAAATTGACTACCACTGAAATATCCCACCTTTAAGCGTTACTAGCTGGGCCCGCCCCTGCCTCTTACGTGCGAAACTGCGCAGTATCACCAGACAATTTGCACAGTGAAATCTCATTGTCGCACATTTGCAACCATAGGTGAAGGAGCAATCAAAATTTTTGGGGTGCGAAGGATTTTTGCCCTATTTTACCCAAACTTACCCAAAACGTTGTTGTGCGACAATTGCCTATAAATTTTCTCCCACAAAGATCATGAACTGAAGACCGTTTTTGGTGTGACCCTAAAAAAGCTTTTGGTGTGACCCCTAAATGAAACCCTTAAAAAGCCTTCATTTGTTTATCTGCAAACGTTGGGCACCATTTTTTGAAGTCAAACAACATTGGGCGCCATTTTTTCCCAGGTTTTCAGGGATTTTGCCTGGACTTTCGACAAATCAAAACTGTTGGAGGTGATCTTCCACCCCCGCCTCCGACACCACTGCTTGTAACCTTCCGAAACATTGGAAAAACACAAAAACGAGGAGGAGCTACATTAATTAAATATGTATTTTGTTCGTATTTTGGCAAGATTTTGTGCTTATTCTAATAATTCACAAAGTTTGTAATTCACTGTCTCCGGAAAGAGATCTATTCTCAGCAAAAATCAGACACTTTAAGATCTTACAGAGTATATATTTCGCCTACGATGTAAGCATCATCAGCTCTTTTAGAACTCTGCTAACTCAGTCTTAAAATATCCATTCTCACTAAAACAAACACTTTATCATAGGGAAAACACTGTAACTGTTGCGGTAACATTGGACATTTCTTGTGTCCGTCCATTTGCGTTGCATCGCCAACAAACTGAAAAGGATAAGCAAAATGTCGACTTGGCACCCCTCCTGGAAAAATTTCTGCGGACGCCCAAGCCCATGGGTATTCCATTCGATGGACACGACTGTGAAGTCGGATCCTTAGAAATATCCGCACTTACTTGGATATTTCCACAATTTTTCGGAACTAACGGCCTGAACACCAACTCCAGACACTGCCAGTTCGTATCTTCATGGGTTTACGCAGACAATGTAATGCTATTTTAAAACCTGGCTTCAAATCGGGTGTGTTTAATACCGTAAGCCAAAGGCTTTTTTATATAGGTAAGCCTGCGGAGTCTTTTCACCCAGTGCCAACAATGCGACCAGCAACCGAAACATGTTTGCTCAGTGCACTTTTGGATCCCGTGCATGAGTGTTGCCAGTCTATGTCTGTTTTGCTCGGGTTCTTTTTACGGGATTTTCTCTATGAGGGAAACCAGTCAAACCAAACAACTGGCGACAAAGAACTATCATCTTTCGCTTGAACAAAAGCTTGAGTTGCCCATTTGCGCCTCCCTGTGCAGCCAAGGCCACCTAGACTGAAGAGAGAGGCCTTGGTACAACCACGTGCATACGCAAACCTGTCCGAGCAGAAAACAATGTTCTGCCGGTCAACATTACCACCGGCACTTGAAAGAACCTTTTACGCTTGAATGATTTGTTGACTCACAGCAATTTCGTCAATTTCATTTCATTTTGCTCAGATTTTCAAGGAAATGGACAAAATCGATTGAAAGCGTTAGCTTTAGAGCCGAATCGATTCAAACCATAAAATGTTTGTAGCCTGTGCAAACAGACTTTGTCAAAATCTATATCAAACAAAGATTTTGCAACGTGAAATGCTTTCGATAAACAAGTGTTTGTACAACAATTAAAGCTTGGGTTTCGTCTGGCACGAGACTATAATGGTCCTACCGGCGAAATGTCAGGTTTTTTAACTCCTTTTCGTTTAACATAAACATTCTGCGCTGAAGAGTTAATCTAACACTAAGTGAGCGACAGTGTTCAGCAATTGAAATTTGCCAATCACCGCCAACTGAACATTCATCAAAAGTGTGACGTCATGTCTGTCAACGCAATTGCATGGAAATGGGGAGGAGTTGCGGAAGTGCTTCCCGAGCTTTTTCAGCTTGCCAACCACTTTTACTGCAATTTATTTGTGAAACCCATTATGAGATATTGCGGCAAAACGACCACGAAAGAATTCAGATGCGAGAAAGAAGCAAAATATTAGTTTGGTGATAACAACCTTCATTGCTAACGCGCAACCGGTAACGCAACAATTGGCAGATTTCTGGTTCTTGTTTCCGGGTCTAGCCAATAGAAAATCGACTAATTTTCACAAATCGTTTAAGTTAAACACCGGAAATTCGTAACATTTTGAAATGCTTCGCGGTCCTCATTCGCCGTCCACTAATGGGCCAAGGCCCACTTGCTGAGAAGCGCTAGTCTTTGGGATGGATATGCGTAATATTTTGCACCTGAAATTGTTTGAATGATATGATTAGTTTGAAGAGTTTGATTTGTTCAGACATAAGCGTATGTACCACGCCTAGGATTTGGAGGAAATTCACCCACCCTACGAAATCTGTACTACGCAGGCGAGGAAGGACAGGTTTCGTAAATTTTCAGGGCAGAGAAATGTGTTTTTTGTGGTAAAAAACAGGGTAGACAGGGTAGCGGCAGTGGAAGATACAAGGGATTTGAAACCGTTCGCGACTGACATTTTTGAGTAACAATGACCTGCTTTTTGCATTTCGCTTTTGTACAAAAAATCCAAAAATCGTGGAAAATTTTCTCCGGACAAACAGCTTCGGCACCGCCCCTAAAAAAAATTTTCTGTGAGCTCATGTTTGAAGGTATACGTGCTACACTGTGTTGCAGGTACACCTTAAATCCAGACGCCAAGTTTCACAAATAAATTGTCGGTACAATTGTGCAGCAAGCGGAAAAAGCTTGGGAAGCACTGCCACAACTCATTCTCATTTACGATTTTTAAATGTTGACAAGAAATACTTTGCAAGAAAAACTTGGATTCTGGACTTCAGAGTTGACGCACTAAATTCGATAATTGATATGGAGAGTGCTATTCAAATGTTTAAACAAAACGATTGTGTCTTTAATTTGTTTGGACGTACTCGTTATAATTGTGCCACAGTACGAGAGTTAAGCAGAGCGCTGCACATTGATGCAGAAGCAAGAAAAATGCAGAAGCAAAAAACGAATACGATATTTTGTCGTAAGTAATTATGATGAAAACCTAACAATAGTTACAGTAAGGACAAGTTTGCTATAACATTGCAGAATAGAAAGTCGATTTAGGGCATTTGAAAAAAGAAACCCTATGTGGTCGAAGTCCTGAGCACAACAAAAGGAAGAAGCTTGACTGATTTTTCAACGTTAGAAGATGTGTACACGTTTTGAAATACTTTGTGCAAGGAAACCGATTCCTTATTGCAGGAAATTCTGAATAGTCTTTGCCTTACCTTTTCGCTTGTTTTTGTGCTAGCATAAACGCTATTCTACTTTCTTTTATGTAAAACAGCGGCAGAACCAAATATCCAAGGAACATGTTAATAGGCAGTGGCGTAACTAGAGGCTCTAACTAGGAGAGGGAACTTAGCTGAAAGGGGTCCTCTGGTCACTGTAGGGGGCCCACTAGCCAACACCCAGAAAAAAATTGAGAAATTATAGCGAATCTTCGCCTCTCTTCCCTCCGGCCGGTTACGTCACTGCTAATGGGTATGAGCACTACCAAATTTTTTCAAACCATTTATGTTTGTAATTCCACCCAAATTGTCACACAGTAAAGCAAACAAATAAAAAAGTGAGTTCAAGCAAACAAAATCTGTAAACAGTAACCTCACTGTCGATATAAAAACCATCAGAAATATTTAGATTAATTTTTTCCTTTTATTTTTTGTTATTTTATATTTTTTACGTTACGCCATGCCTCGACAACCGCTTGAAACCCAGTGCCACATTTCAAACGACATGAATCATGGCAAAGAGCCATAAACAAGCTTTCGCGTTGCAAACAAGCTGATTTGAAACGTGCGGCCTATCACTTGCGCAAGTGGTGACTTGGTCGAACTCGTGATTTCACCCACTCAGAGTTGTTCAAGCGCTCAGCTGTTTCTTTGATATTTTGTAAGCTCGGCAGATCTGAATTTGCGAGATTTTCTGCTGGGTCTGTTTGCCACAATGGCCGCTGGTTACGCGCAGGTGAATTGGAAAAGCGTAGGAGGGTTTACGTCTTGTTACAGCGCGTAAGAATGCATTCCTTTCACCAAGGTTGTGAAGCTGGCTTCCGAAAGGTTTGTACAGTCGACGCATGTTTACATAGGCGAATGCGCCAAGTTTCCTAAGTCATCCGCGATGCGTATCAGAAGAAAAGAGGCCAAACGCGTTTGAGTGTACCACACCCAGTATCGCGAGCAGAACCATATCTGAACCATATCTGGATACGGTATACAGAGTTGTACTTTTAAAAACTTTGAGTAAAGAGACGGATGAAAAATGTACATGTGGGCAAGTGTTGTTTCAATTTTTTGGTTCTAATGGTGCTTGAATAAGCGAATGCCCACGTAGCCGATGACAATCTTCTTGTTCAGTGTAATTAGATAAGGTACTACCGCAAAGTTTTAAGTCAGCAGTATGTACACGAAAGCAGACTGATATCTTAGCAGCTTACTGCTGTCAACCAGATCATCAAGCGAAAAAGTCGTTTTCCCCTGCTGCAGAAATAGTTGTTGACACTTTGTAAACTGAGGAAAACGCTTGGTAAGTTTTAACGAACAAACGCGTGTAAGGTTCCGAAGCAGCACCGTGCTTGGACTGAGTGAAATCCGAGTATCATTTTGAGGTTGACCCTGAGGAGCACAGCATGACATGCTCGTATAACGTCGGAAGGAACTCGAAACAGCACTCTAAGTGCTCATTATAATTATTATCGACGTTTATTGTTGTTTCGGGAAACTCAGGAAAACGTCCTAGAGCTTTTCAAACACTGCCAAATAAAACTGGCTTAAACAGTGGCTGTCAGGACTGCCGGTTGACGGCGCCTTTGCGAAGTAATGAATGACGTCGTAATCGTAACAGCAGTGCTTAGCAAAGGTCGAAATAGCGTGGGTCAAACAGCAACTCGGTTGCATTTGCGTCCAGCCTTGCGTAAAAAGAGATTAGGTCACTTGCTGAGCGCCAAGGTTAGAAAGAGACGTTGGTCTGAGCGAAGCTGTGGTTTCTACTGTCCGGGTTTCGAGTTTGTTCAAGTGTTACGGTCCGACGCGTTTACGAAAGCGCTATTTTTTCATTGCTTTTTGCCCCGCTACGTTTTTTGCTGCCAGCGAAAGCTTGATCAGCCTCTTGAGCTTTGTCCTTGCCAGGTGCGCCCAACGTGGAGGTTGGCAAGGAGAATAATGATTCCATAGAGAATAATGATTCCAAGGAGAATAATGATTCCATAATCGTACGAAACGGTTTGCTAATTATATCACAGCTTTACTGGAGTTCCTAGATTTATTTCAGAATATTGCATGAAAATGATTTGAAAATTATAGGATCACTCATTTGATGCAGATTAGTTAGGTTTAATCGCATGTTATTTGGTGTAGATAATTCAGAAAATGGTAAAGCTGATATTTTAATACATAACTTAAGCAGCGGATTTTTGATTGACATCTTTCCTAACAGAAAAAAATGTAAAGTTGAAAATATGGTTTTGTAATAGGCTGTTGAGAAAACAAAGGCGTTTTGGAGAGGAATTTGATGTAACAGGATGAGACTTAGACGTTTTGCAAAGTCGTAAAAGTTACAATAACCCAACAACAATTGATTTAAAAGAAGATATGTGATTTCATTTCAATTGATGGCTGCATTAATTTTCTTTAATCTAAATTAAAATGTGCACAAAAAAGCATGTTGCACTTATTTGTGATAGTTATCACCAACGTGTTTCTATTTCAGCGTTGTTTTCAGTATACGCGAAATCAAGCACGTTCTCTTTTTAGTTTCTTTTGCAATTTTTCTTTTCAAAAACATACCAGTCATTGGCGGCACACTCAAAGCTTCCTCAGTACTTGAGTTGGTAAACGAGCTTTACGTTCCATCCGTACTTGTTGGTTTGGGCGGAAGTTGCGTACGAATCACGTGACAGAGAACTTTGTTCAGGTTCAAGCTTTGCTCGTAGCTTGCAACGTACTTTAGATGTCCTGCTGCCCACCAAATAATGTCGCAGGACCTGAAGAGCAGTTCGAACAAATAAACCCAAACGTAGTGAACTTTGCGGCCGTTGAACAGATGATAACAACTGCTTTCCTACGTTACCTCACAATGTAAGCCGACAGGTGAGTCACAGCGCATCGCAATTAGGTCTGCGATAAACCACCGGAGCGACGAAATGTTATATGAAACAGACAATTTTGATAGCTGGAAAAAGTCAGAAAAGGTCAGGGCTCTCTCTTGCCTTCCCAGAAGTTTACGTATGCATTGAACGTTGTGACTACGTTCTATGTCCCGGATGTGAGCGTCTTGTGCGATGGAAGTCTGTCTTCTGAGGAGGTAAAGTTTTTTTTTATGGTGATCTGAAGCGAGTGCCGTAAGGCTTGAAGAACCGTTTTCAAAGTGGATTGAAAGCGGTTCTTATGACACGATGTGCGTGGGAGGAAAAGTAAACATACCTCAACCTCGCTAGGAGAGATTTATTGGAAGGCAGCGTTGTGTTATATGTACTTGAATGTTGCTGGAGTGGCACGCTGCGATTTGGTTATGAGTTTTCGGGATAATTTCCCTTACGTCCGTTCCTCAGAGAAAAAAGCGTTGCAGGGGAAAGATTATTATTGAAGAACGAGAAATCTTCGATAGCATATCTACTTACCTAGTGACCAATTGCGCACCGGTGCGTTGGGGCTGAAATGATTACATCAGGGTTGATGGCTCGAAAGTGCTTTTGTCGGGAAACACAAATCTCCTAAAAGCTTCCACAAGTAAAATTCTAACTTTCGACTGGTGGGGTGAATTGGGGCAGAAGACATTGCTGAAAGGTACAAACTAGAACTGCAGCATCCAAGCCAATGCCCCATCGCGACCTGACCAAAAAAATGCCTATTCGGTTCATTATTCTGGAAATGCAACGAATCTGAAACCAAGGTTCATCTGCGTGAAACAAACGAAAATAATGTAAACGTGGTTTGAGGCACGCACATGTAATAAAAACATCTGCACGTTTGACGAAATGTCATACAGTGTAGCTGCTTTCATGCCAGCAGCAGCCACAGACGCTGTTAATGCTGTGCCTGAGGCAAAAAAGTTGAATCTAATATCACATCGTCTGCCTCCGTGGCGCCACTAATACTGTGTTCGACTCTATAATTCTTGTCCACTAAGTGCTGAGAACCTGCTTCAAATGCATTTTTAAAAGGTATGGCAATTAACAATGAAATCGATGCTTGTCATGTCGAGAGGAAAGGGCATTTGCTATGGAAGCATATTTTCGAACACCCCATCTCTGTTTAAGCGACTGAAAGCTTTCGCAAATAAGGAATTGTTAATATTTAACAAATTCACATATCAATGATTTCGTTGTTCGGCCCTATAAATCAATTCAAGTTCCCAGCCAAACTTTGTAATCACGTTTCCAATCTGGTAAATCTGCTTCCCCATTCTGATCATACATTTCAACAAGTACGTAGATGATAAAAACAGGTGTTTTACGAAAAGTCGAGCACTGCAGGTATTACATTTGGATTGTGGTTTTTACATCTTTGATTCTTATAATACGGTTGTTCAAGCCTCGAAATTTGCCATGATGTCACAAACAAAATATTTGTGATAAACGTGCAAATGCTAAAGTAAGGACCACGAATTTTGTCAACCATGTGTTGTTTCGTAAATTTGAAATCATCGGATTGTCAGCAACATTTGCTGCTTGTGAACAGTTCCTTTGAGGTTTTCTCTCAGGTAGAAGAGTAACACGCATTTTCACAGAGGGCTACATCACCATTGTGGTTGCTATAAATGAGCCTGTTGTAACTTTTGAGATAGCATAAATTTGCACAATGATGTACTACAGCACAACCAACAATTGTGAGCTGCTAAGAACACATGCGAGAAATGCAGCAGTTTACACAAATAAATGGATGTACGAAGCCTTGTCGAGGGCGCAAGTACATCGAAATAGTGAGACATGCTTTGATCACTTGATTACACGCGGTCAGTGAACACTGCACAGCAGCATATACCTATTTCAGTACACTTTCCCATAAAATGATGTGGCGGGCCCATTTGGCCCGAGGTCCTTGTGTTTAACACGTATACTCTAAAACAGGGGTTCCCAACCTTTTTCTTACCATGTACCCCTTCAGCATTCCGACAAATGAGCATGTACCCTTACAGCATTTCAGCAGATAAGGATGTACCCCTTCAGAATTTTGATAGATGAACATGTACTCATAAAACTCCTTATGACAAAATATTTTCATGATTTTTCACAGATATATTTAACAATATACATATAATAACTTTTGAAAGCAATATTAAGTGATATATGTATAAAGATGTGAAAATAAATAACACGTAATTATATTTTTACCTTCTATTGCTAACCTTAAATGTACCCCTTCGGATAGGCAAATGTACCCCCGGAAGTACAAGAACCCCAGGATGGGAACCCCTGCTCTAAAACTTATCGATCTAAGCTTTTGGCTTTGCAGTATCCACTGTATACTTTAGGTAAAGATATGCGATTGGTCCTCGTCGTCCGTCGAACATTTGCTGGAACAAAATCAATAAACGGAACGCATACATGAGAATTAGTGCGCAACCGTTTTGATCGACGTTGGTCTGAAGCAGATCAAAACCGGGTTGAATATTCAGCTATTGACGGTCTCCGTGATGTTGTGAAAAGCAGACGCGTCGAAAGAACTGTTTTACAATGACGTCGATGCCAGAGCGCACTCTGTAATCTAGCCAAGACTCTTCGTCGCCAGCGTCAAAAGCCACTTCACAATCTGCTGTTCCCTTATCGCAAGGTTAGCTGTGTGACGGCATATAGTCTTTTATATCAGCATTATGACGAATAAGGATGTCGTTTAGCTAAGAGAAGCAACCTGTGCCTGAGTTTCTGTAATCGCTAATGAACATTCTGTTGCTAACGACTTTAAGACGATGGTCAAATTTACCTGAATTTTTGACTCTTTAAAACGAGCACGTGCGCTGGTACCGATGAATAAATGATGAAACAGCTTCCAGAACAACGACGCTCAGTAGATTCGCGCCATTTTTGTCTGTTGAAGATCAGTGAAGCGAAAAGTACTTCAGAGAGTAAGCCGTTTCGAGACCTCGTGCTTAGCCGATTGTTCATGCACCAACTTCAGCCTAATGGACCCAGGGACTAATGCGTTGCGCTGAGCACACTGTGTTAAATGTGCTTATTGTACAGCAGTTAGTGCGACAGAGCCAAAAGTATTCCACTCTCAATTTACTGGGCTGAAGCGTTGCTGATTAACCAAATGCAGCGCTTTGTCGTAAGCTATGACCTTGTGCTACACATAGACGCTAACGCGTCTAACATCGTTTTTCTTGCTGTACATCTCTTCTAGCTGTTTGGGAATGTGAGCATTACAAAATATCTGCCTATTTTGCTGAACGTATTGACTGGTTATTTGTTTTTGCTAGGTTTTCGTCGCATGGTTTCACGTCGTGTTGTTAAGATATAGTTTACGAATGTCCTAGACTCAAAAGAGTTTTTGTTCAACCAAAATCGCTTTTTTATCACTTTTCCTGCCCAATGCGGGCGGAATCATTACTATTACTTCAAATATTCTTAGCGCCAGCAGAATGAACGGAAATCAGAGTTGATTTCATACCCGCGTCCATGTAGGAATAGTCGACGTGGCACAAATCCTTGTTTGCCTTGTTTCTGTAAGCCGATTCAGATTTTCTTCACCTGTTTTCCATCGTGGTAAGCAAGTCAGCTTGTGAGTTTGGTAGCACAGTTCTGCTGTAAGGTAGCGAGGGAGGTGGACAATGACAATAAGTTATTTGGGAACATATGTTTTGGTTGGTTTTGGAAAAGACCAAGTTGGCGTAGTTGCCAGCGCAGAGCATCAAGAAAGGATCTGTAACCTACTTGCTAAAATTCAGAGGCAAAGTCAGAACGCGTGATTTTCATGTTTTTATGAGAAGATTTATATGCGGCTCCACCGAGTTTATCAACAAGATATCATGCTTTAAGTATATTTTGCCCCCCCAAGTTTTTGTGATGAAAAATAATGTAGTTGTAAAAATTTTTTGCATTACTGTTGGAAAACCCCAGCGTGAAGCCAGGGAATGAATAAGAAAAAAGGGACATTACCGATGGATAATCTATAAACACAGTGTACAGATTTACTATGTAAACTGAATTGTCATGATTGTTCATAATTGTGTTGGTTAATGTTAATTAACCAAATCAGTGTGTACATAAACGTGCGACTGATTCCTGCCATATTATTGGGAGTCAAGCCTGGAATATGGCCCACAAAACACGGTTTACACCAGGGGCGGACCAGGGAGGGGCGATTGGGGCCATCGCCACCCCTAAAACCTAAGAAAGTAGCCTTTATCACCAACATTTTGTACAATTCGGAAAACACCATTCGCGATATAAGACCATTTAGACATCCATTGTTTTGTCACAGCAGTGCTGTAAAGTATACTTCATGTGTCTTGCAGTAGTGATCTCGTAATGAGACTTGACTACCAAATAGTGCTGAAATCGCCCCTCCCACCCTAAACTTACTGGCTGGATCCGCCCTTGGTTGACACTGCTAGTATTTACCGAACAATCTTATGGTTTGTTTTTCGATTTGATCTCTGTGGTTTAGTGGTTATATTTCGTAACTCTGACCACATTTGAAGTGATTGACACAATTTTTTACTATAATTATGTCTATTTAAACTCAACTCTCAGAATTAATGTGTTTTTATATTAAATGCAGTGTCAGACATAGTACCATTGTGCAGTACAATTTTAAAAAAAGGTCGTACTACGGTTTTGAGTGAACATGGTGACGTCATCGAAATGCAAAAAAGGTTTGTCCCCCCAAAGGTTTCTAGCAACCTCGGTCCCTGATAGCAGGCATGCTTGCTCTGGTGTTTTTCCAAAGAAAAAATAGCCAAGAAAAGCTACTGGATTTACTAGTGCTTATGGTTTTCTGACTGCGGCATGATGTTTGGTAGGAGCGAACATGACAGCGTGTTTCCTGGGAAGGTGATTGCAAGGACGGAACCAGTTGCGATGTCACAGAATCAACAACTACTGTGATGGAACGCCACCCACCACGATCCAACATATAGCAAAGAAATGGCGCGCAAAGGCACTTGTCAGTGATTTGACAACGTTCAAACTTTGTTAGATTGTCTTCCTACTGGATGAAGAAATACACTCGTTAGTCGTTAAAAAGCGATGTGTCTTGTGTAACTTCCTAAATTTTGCGGGCTTACACCTTACAAGGGAGTTACTTAAATTTGTGAAATACATTAATAGTATGTTATTCGTAGTGGTGTCATTCAATTGTTTGCTATATCTGGTTTATGCTTTGCTTGATGGATTGCTGCACGACAGAGAAAGTGTTGCTTGAATGGCAGGTGAACAAAGTTGATGATTCTTAAAATGAAATAGGAACTTGCATCGATTATGTAAGACTGTGGAGATCCAATCAGGGAATTGTAACTGGGATGGCAAACTAGCTTGCCACGGACGCAAACTTAACCATGTGTCAAAACCTTTTCCAAAATAACAAAAGGCCCCCACGATTAGAGATTTGGCATATTTCATAAGAACAAATGTCCAGTTCGTTGTAGCTCTTTGTTAGTGAACTTTAGTGTACTGAAGCGACATTTGTTGAAGTGGTAAATATTCGTAAATACTGAAATGCTTTCGATAGCTACTGGGAAGCATGGAGAAACATCCATGATGCGGTGATCCGAAGGTTTCCTCCCGTTAAGATATCGACCACCTCGTACCAACCTGCGAAAATACCGCTCCTAGTATCAGTTTTTCTGATCAGCTTTGCGCAGCATAGCCTTTACGACTCAATTAATCGAGCTCAGGGTAATTGCAAGAGACTATATTTTCATCTGTGCCGAGGAAATGTTTATTACTAACCTCATGAAGAATCAGAATTTGATTTGTTTTCCACCAGGTACATGGAAATAAGCGCTGGCGAGTTTGAAACTTCCCTGTTGCTTCGTACAGTACATAGTTTCATTATAACAGCGGGTAGCAACATCATCAAAATGCATGAGAGACGATTGAAAAAAATCAAGAAAGGCAAGGTTTATTTGAGAAATTGAGTGTTTACGAAACACGCGTTTCCCTTTTTTAGCTGTCTATGTTCAGAACAAGTAAGGGCAAGAATCTAAGGCGTGAACCCAATCAACCCCATGCACCACTTAAACGAGCACACAGTTCTGATTTGCTTGCTGCTGGTACTGTGATGCTGACTTCCGTCGAAAGGTCAACACGAGCCACAGTTAGCAGTCTTGCCAGCCTTGTTTTTCGTTTACATTGCCCTACAATATTTTATCCAGTAAATAAGATTTGGCAAATTTGAAGTTTCCTTGTGTTTATAGCCGCAAAGTGCTCGGACAAATTTGCTAAAAGTTCTGATGATCTTCGGGCTAAATTCCAGTTTTTTCGACTTGGGCAGCTGACCTATGAGACAAACTAGGCTTGCCCGTGGGAACGGGACTCCCATGAGAATAGCAAATTTGTATTGTGCACAGGGGGCAATGAATTTGAAATTTATACCATGTCTCATCATTAGTATTGCTGCGTCATAATACCAGGGATTATCTGAAGATGAATACTAAATTATCATACGCTCACAGCACAGTAAATGTTACACGTAGAGGCTTAATGCCATGGCGTAGTAATGCGAGGTCCCCCAAAATAAAGTTGTTGGGCCCTTTCTAAGATGGTAACTAAAAAAACATGAACCATATTTATTCCTCCCTAATTGAAAAACATTTTGGGCGTTTTAGCCACAGCTCTGAATAGATTAGTTATTAACAATCTGCATGATATAATGTACTTCGTATTAATAATTTTATGGAAATTCCATTGGATCGTCGCAAGGTACCATAGGGTGGGATGGGACAGAAAAAGATTTCTATGGACTATCCTGGAAAAAAAACATTCGTGGGTTTAAATTGTCAGTCATGATCTTGTTCATGCTGTTTTCAAAAAAGCGGGAACCCCGTTGCACAAATAATAGGCAACCAGACTACTTCAAATGCACGGTTTCCTGAATTTCATTCTTTTTGTTTTAAAGACCATGTAGCTAAACATACAAGCTTGTTACCTTTCAGTTAGGAAGCATATTCAAACACGTTTCACGTTTGGAAAGAATGAGCTGGATGGAAACACTGTCGTTCGTGGTAAAATAAGTCTCTTTCATAGTTCACAGATGACACAGGGGAGTTCAGATGAGATTGACAAATTTTATCAAAATATTTAACAAAACTCAAAAGCTGTTCTCCGCTCATCAAGTTGAGAAAGAGCTTAACAAGGAATGAAGATATATCAAAAAGTCTTTAACTATTGGGAGAAGCCTTACGAACCTTAGCCCCCTTCTTCTCTCTTCCCGCTTGCTTCAGCATCTCATTGCTCTATGTAGGTTCTGCGAGGTGTAGCATACATTTGACAATACCGTACGTCCACAGATGAAAGATATTTCGGAAGATCATCTGATTTCAAGGAAACGGTATCAACTTTTGGTTGCTGGCTAAGAGTTTTGGTTTTGCCCTTTAGTTTTGTTCAAATTGTTTGAACGGTTTCACTCTTTGGTTATCAGTTTTCTGAGTGAATAAAAATTTCTGCAGGTTTAACAATCGTTCTAAAAAAATTTTTCAAACTGATATGAGTTTTTATGGCACAAACGAGCACCTAAGGAGGCAGTAGCGTAGCCAGACCAAAAACGCTTTTTTGTGCAAATATTTTGACTATAAGTGAGCAACAGTATTTTTTTGGGACACCACTTCTCAAAGCAAAAAAACTACAGGATATGTTGGAAATTTTTGGAGTGCGTGGCACGCTTGGCCCCCTAGCTGCGCCTGTCTCAGTAGATGCTCGTTTACATTCGATCGAGTGTTGGGTGGACATATTTGAAGACAGGGAAGACAGGATGATTTACGAAATCTCGTGAAACATTTTGTGGACCAAGACGTTTGTGGGCATACAATGCCTTCCAAACTGCCGGAACTAACCATGAGGCAAGTGATATTACTGAACTGAAGGGCTTCGTTTTCAAGTTAAAAAATACAAATAAAAGCAACTGCTTGACTGTTGCTGCTAGGTTTTCAGCTTGCCAAAGTTAGGTCAAACTCTACAAGGGCATACCGGCAATACCGAAGCTTAACAGTAGCACCCACCTAAGTTATAAAGGTGTTTTAAATGATCGTGGGCAGTATTTTGATCAGTAAAGCTTGCATGGTCGATCTCTGTCTTTCACAGACGCGGAGCGTTTTTCTGGCATTTGCAAAATTTTCTCAAATGTAATTCAGATAAAGTAACTCAAAGTTCAGGTATGCTGCGTGATAATTTTTCAGAGAAAATTTGATAGAAATTCCGAAACATAATGCGTTTGTTTGGCTGTTACGATTCACAGTATTTCATAGCCATAGTTCAGACCTCAGAAAGACCAAAGAGACCGAGCCGCACGCTTCTGAACAATGCCATTTCCACGCAAGAGAGAAGCTTACAAAACGCTGCCACTTCTGCCAGTAGCTTCTTACCGTCTACGTACGTCAGCTTTCGGCAGAAGACTGCCTCATGTGCTTGGAGGTGAAATTGTGTTGTTCAAACAGTGCTTTCCAGTGCTCGGCTAATATCGCGGCCAATTTGACATGGTTAAATCTACGTCAGATTTGTGTTGAACTGAAGAACTTGGCAAAGTTTGAGCAAAACAGCGAGGGTGCCTTGGGACGTGACGATACGTAAAAGTAGATTGTAGGGCAGCAACAATTTTATTCGGCAAGTTCGACATGAGAGATCAATTTGGCTTTACCGAAAAGGTGTCAAAACGGTGGTAGATATATGTAAAATTGTTTTACAATAAACTTTTTGTTGTATCTAACCTATACCTCTTATGTGCTTATTTCCAAAACAAATTTGGGGGACGTGCCTTGTTTTCTCCACCGGGATTTCAACGTGATTCCTTTCTCGGAGATAAAAATAAACTGTAGCGACTTTAGCACAAATCGTAAAGCCCGCATTCTCCATAAATTGCACAAGCAAGACTTAAGGAACTTCATCGTGCTCATCACGGTTTGCTATCTGGTTTCATGACAGATCAGAGTTGAAACCAATCGTCTCCTTACAACACGTCATCTTGCATCGCCTCGGGCGTCGCTCTTAATTCTCAACATATTTTCTGCTTCTTTTAATGTCATGCGTTCACGTGATTCGGTTGGGCGGATATGCCCTGGCGATCCCAGACAGTGAGTAGCATTTTCTTCTAATGTTTAGGTGGAGACAACTTGCAGGTTTTCAAGGAATAAAAGAACCACGTCAGACAGCTCTCGAGCATGCAGGCAAGTCTAAACTTTGTTTATGGCAAAGGGCATAGCATGAGAACGCTGCAATCAGAAAGATGTTGGCAAAAGCGTCTTGCAACACGCTTCTGCGACGACAGTTACTAATAGCTTCACCACGTGGGGTGTGAGGTGCCCGATACCCCGTGCTTTTCTTATCAGATCCTTTTTCAGGCACTGTTGCGCCTTTGGTGGTTTATAGCTTACCTTCATTTTTCGTTGTTCGGTTTCCTATATAGCCTACTTCTTTGCATTTGTGGTGACTGTGGTAAGCTGCTCGGAAATGAATAACGCGAAGGTTGTGACTCGCTTGCTTGATGAACATTTGGAGAGGATGGACACGACAATGAAATCCTTAATGCTCATGTCAGTGGCTGGCGCGTTATCTTTCCGAAATGGGAAACATGGAGAATGAAAAGTTGGATTTACCAGCGGGACATTGCCGAGAGATTTTGTGTTGTGTAGAGATCTACAACTGTCTAGGACGGTTTAGCTGAACCTATGTTCACGTTTACTACAATGAGTTGGTAACCCGTTTTGAATTTTGGAAGAAACATGACAGTCTCGGCTGTGCACATGTGATAGGAAAGCGCACTTTGTTCTTAGGCTTGTCCCCACAAAACTGTGCTGCTGAGTGTAAAGTCTTCAGGGAGTTTTAGACAACGCAATAACGCAGCAGTACCGTAGAAGTTTACGATGCCTTGTGTTCAGGATGATGTACTGTCCTAAAAGTTCAACATTCGACGACAAGCGTAACTGCAAACGGATTGCAGTTAACATTGCAGTGGCGTGTTGACGATTTACACAAACATAACGGGACGAATTTTATTTAAAGTTGATTGGCCTATAGGAAACAAGCGTCGAATTGTCAGTCATCGCAAACACATAAGAAAAACATTTCGATTTCAGTCAAGTGTAGCAGATTGCAATGAAGAAAGCCCGCAGTCACCCTAGTTCTAAGGCAGCTCGGAAAAGTCATTCAATACCTAATACCGTTAGTGCTGAGTTCGCAAACATCACTGTCGTCTAGCTGCTGTAGTAATCATGACTTTTATAGGAAGTTGCGAAGATGTGTTCTATAATCGGATGCATATTCGAAGTCGGCGGGTTTCAGAGAGGCATATAGCCCTCAAATATTTTGCTTTCAGGCAAAGATCAATTAAAGATGGAAATAAATGTATCAAAATTGCAAGTAAATATTATTTTCAATGTGACTCTGTCCGGTGTTAATGGGGTAATAATTGCATTAGATGTGCCTTTTTATTACTTAAAGATGTAAAATTTTAAAATGTTTTGAACATCTATTTTTAGGCATGAATTCCTCTTCGGAAAAAAACGCTGTACCCCCTCAGATTTTTACCCCTGCGCTTATGAGCGGCTGATACTGAGTTTTACAATCTGAAATGGAATGCAAACGTCACATGTCAGCGTTTAACGCTGTGTTTCCCAGTGTTTTTCTATTCACGTGCCGCATTAAAAAATCCATGCGTATGCTCCACTATTATGTTTGATGTTTAAACATCTTAACAAAAAGTTCGTATAAAAGGCAGCATTTATTGAAACAACTGGTAGAAAGAACAAATTATGGAAACCTTACCATATGAAGATGATAATTATGAACAAACCCCAAGAAATGAAAAACGTTTTCAAAAAACGTTTGTCTCCTAAAATTCGAGAGGTTTCCATCCACTAATGTGAACAAACGCAAAGATTCACGGGCTTCATAAAACATTTACATCTTGAGTGTCCGTAGATCCAGAACCGTCGCCAGAATGTCGTCAATAGGGGGACTTTTTATTTATGCGGGGGGGGCTTTACGTTCGCACAGGGGGGGCTTGACATTCA
>Ga0210059_1006778_pt1 | contig 18312 bp, 12 predicted proteins | sample Ectturendosymbi2_FD_188042 | JGI IMG/M metagenome (GOLD analysis project Ga0210059, IMG submission 188042) | Ecteinascidia turbinata endosymbiont from Florida, USA - Sample 2 (SPAdes) (version 2) | ecosystem: Host-associated > Tunicates > Ascidians > Unclassified | place: Key West, Florida... | reverse complement strand
CTGGCTTGGAGCTTACTTTTCGACAAATCTGCACAAGTGATGACAGTGGCTCTGTTGAGTTCTTGGATTCAATCACTGAATTGCAGCTGACAGCGTTTTTGGTTTGTTACAAAAGACTTCGTCAAACTTACATTTATAGGGCGAAGGTTCATTCATGGTTCATCACACCATCCTTTGTCAACTTTTAGATCAATTATATTTGGAGAAGCCGTAAGATTACGACGATTGAATGAAAGAAGACTACCTTACAAGCCTAAATAGATTATTGAACAAAGCAAAAAAGTCGAAATTTCCTGTCAATATGACGAACGACATGATTACACTGGTGTCCAAGTGGGAAAATAGACTGCACCCACCAAATCCTAGTGATAAAAAGAATTACAGTGTCTGGCCAACCTCTTTTCCCAATCTGCTTCGTCTAACAAAGAAGGAAAAAGCTTTAAATAACGAAGCTATGATCACATATAAAAGAACTACCACAGTCGGCCACCTTCTAACAAACTACAGATCACTGGCACACAGAGAAGCTTTGAACCAACAGCAAAGGTATTACTCGGGACCATGCGAACACTGTGGGTTGTGTGGCAAATTTGGCAAGCACGATGAAAACATGGTACCTAAAGTCAGTGTCCTGCACTCAAGGGCAAATTGTTTCCGTTGAGGCAGATGTTAACTTGCGCCAATTACGGAATTTACCTTGCAACTTGTAAATTATGCGAAGAACAGTATGTTGCCCAAACCTCAAATAAATTTTCGAACGTTGGAATTCCCACCGCTCTTCGTGGAACACTGTCAATTTGTCTGATGACCAAGAGCAGGTGCCTTTACTACAATATGTGGTACACGAACATAAGATTGAAAAAAAGCCTAAAATCAGTGAATGGTTTATAGTCACGTTCGTAGAACAACCAGCCACGATTAACTTGATATTGGTGAAGACAAGTGGATCAACAAAATCAGCGGCATTAGCAAGCACAGAATTATTTTGCCTCGCATTAAATGATAGACTTGCTCTTGATTAGACGTTGCTCTTATCATCACTTATTTTGGCGCACCATTTGTTCTTCTCTCATTTATTGCTCTTTCCTCCCTCTTTGTGTTTTAACTTATTGTTACTAGTTGGTCTTGTCTTATCACAGCCAGCGGTGGGTTTAAGATTGGGGGGCCCGAGGCAAGACTAAAAAGGAGCCCCTCTTATGACGTCATTATACTCAGCCAACCGTGACAAGCACTTTTGATCAAGCCTAAGATACGGCCACCGAAGGACACGCTCCTGAGACTACGGCCTGACTAACATAGCAGGAGAAAATGCAAAAGGGGGTTCACGATACGCAACTTCGAAAACACTGAAAGGTGGGAAGACAAGCCTGGAAACATAAAGTTAGGCAAGAGCCTCCACTTTATTTTCACGCCCCATTTCCCTGCATTCACCATCAAAACTACAACGTTTACCCCTTTCAAAGTTTCACACTTTCCCCCTTTGATAAAATACTTGGTAGTTGGTAATGGTATCCTGAATTTGTTTACATTCTTGTCTTTATGGAAATACGTGAAACCATAAACAACAACCAAGAAGATCCAAAACAACAAATTTGTTTTAAATTGCATCCTTTTAATTACAAGAACATAGCGCACAACAGCATCCAACCTGAGACTTGTTTTGGAAAGCTTTGAGGCTGGATGAGTCAAGGCTGCCCTCATCTTGCATTGATACTAGTTGTTTGAAAAATGTGCAAAAGTAGGAAATAATCCATCATATACCTTACCGCAAACATTTCTAGCAAGTACCCTACACAATAGATTAAATCTGTGCTAAGAAAAAAACGGTTCAACTTATACTGGCTAAGAGCTGGCAAAAAAAGTTAACATCACCTAGCAAGTTTACCTTAAACCCACCATTTGCCAAGCTTCAAATAACTTGTGACTTCAAGCATGGGCTAAATTCAAACCACCTAAAATTCCTGTAATATCTGTAGAAAAAATTAGTACTCCTAATGCTCAAAAATGCCATTTCTGCTACCTGATAAGAAGAATGAATGTAGCCTTGCTTATTAGCAGTCTATGCAGCACAACAGCAATAATACAAAATTACTTTGTAAACTAAAAAGAAAAGGTTCTATAATTTAAAAGATATAATGTGATCACTGCTAGTAACAATTGCATGTTGTCATATTTTTTGATGGAAATGTTTACTAAGGTACAGCATCGCAAGAAATGAGAAATATGTCTAACCTTTGCATTGCAGAGACATAAAAAAGAAATCTTTCGATAAAAATATGAATGTTCTAAAGCATGTATTAATCAACTTCATTTTTACAAAACTTAAGTTTTTGTGTATGGAACATCTGGTTATGAACTAGACAAACATAGCTACTATTAACAACTTAAGTGCTTGAAACTGCACTCTCCTCTGTAGGCTCACCAGTGCCAACTGCAATAACAAATCTGTCCAGGAGACCTTTACATTTTTCATCAGCATTTATGCTTTCTTGTTTTTTCTTCTTTTTGCTGCTCCACTTGAATACTTTCTGCTAAACTGTGGCATTTTCATAAAATTATCAATAAACTGAACACTCCAAATTACCATTTGTTACAATAAGTTATCATTTAATATAAATATTTGCTCTTATTTGATAGGGTCTCTTCGGAACTTTTTGGAAGAAATCTTCACCCACAATTTTCTAGGTGTAGAACTTGATTTGAAGCTTCTTTATTTGCACATCGGAGATGGTGGTGGGGCCCAGGCCCATAACCAGCTTGGGACACCAGGAGGGGCGAAGAGTTTTCTTGGAGGGGCCCAAATTTTTTTTACTATGTCCAGTAGTTTTAAACGATGTCAAACACTTTTTTCCAGGGGGGCGAAAAATGTTCTAGGGCAGGTTTCGCCCCCCCTGGTTACGGGCCGGGTGGGGCCCTTTTGAAAGTATAGTGTTTACACAATAAAGTTGCTGTTTGGGCCTCTTTGAAAGCATAGTACTGGCACATTACAGTTGCTGTTGGTGGCGCCTTTGAAAGCAAGGTAGCCTACTTGCCACATTACAATTGCTGTTGGGACCCCTTCAGAGCAAGGTACTTACACATTACAATTGCCGTTGTGGGCCCTTTGAAAGCATAGTACTTACACATTACAATTGCTGTTGTGGGCCCCTTTGAAAGCATAGTACTTACACATTACAGTTGCTGTTGGGGCCCCTTGAAAGCAAGATACTTACACATTAAAGTTGCTGTTGGGGGCCCCTTTAAAAGCAAGGTACTTACACATTACGAATGCTGTTGGGGGACCCTTTGAAAGCAAGGGATTTTACAATACAGTTACTGTTGGGGGCCCCTTTGAAACCAAGGTACTAACATATTACAATTGCTGTTGGGGGCCCCTGTAAATGCAAGCTACTTACACATTACAGTTGCTGTTGGGGCCCCTTTGAAAGCGGAGTACTTACACACTACAGTTTCTTTTAGGGGCCCTTTCAATTAAGTTTAAAAGCTTCTTTTAGGGGCCCTTTCAATGAAGTTTAAAATCAGAGTACTTACACATTTCAGTTGCTGTTGGGGGCCCCTTTGAAAGCAGAGTACTTGCTTATGATCTGCTTTGCAGCATATTATGAGCGGATAATAAGTTTTTCACCAAAAATAAGAAAAATTTATGCGCGTAACACCTAAAAGGGGGGCCTCCAAAAGGGGGAACCCGATGCAAGTGCATCGCTTGCCTCTCCTTGAACACACCACTGATCACACCTAGTGTCTTTTACTACTTGTTTGTGCTTACTCTAAATGCTTATTTACGGTACTGTCAACGCTAGCTCAATATGCTTTTCACGCAACCATTGTCTTTGTTTCGTAATAATCACTGCTTTGCGCACTGCTTTGCGCATACTCGTTTTAACCTTTAATTTACTTGGACTGAAGATGCCGTATGGCGAAATCAATTTCCGTTAAATAACATCAATGCGTGCTGATTTTTGTTACTTGTGTACAGGCAGTACTTGAGTTGATTATACAGAGTACGTGCAATTCAAACTGGCGTATTGCTATAGCATTCTTGGGTGTTCACTGCTATCTTCCTTACGAAAACTACGGAATAAGAGTGAACATCAATACATCATAGTGCAACATGGGATCAATCCAAGTTCTCGTTTGGTAGGCAGTGAGAAAAGTGGGTATTGGCGTATTTCAAATTCCCACGAGTTGGCTTTTCAATCCTGCTTGAATTATAAACACCTCATAACTTTTGTTATCGCCAAATTTTGTGAGTACATTTACCGAAATGTGATTTTAAGCGTAATTCCTATTTATGAACGGTTGATAACTCAAGGAATCCCAACTTCAACTGTTCAAGAACGAATTTACGCTTAAAATTATAAGAAATTATTTTATTGGGAATATATCCCATAATTAAAAAGTGTTTCTATCGGGTCGGGTACTTTTCGGCGCCGCCATTTCGGTGACGACTATATGGCGCCGGACTATTCGCAAATACCACAATTGCTTTTTTTACAGAAAAAAGTACCGTCTGTAGGTTTAGTGAAGTTAATAGCATCTTTCATATCTCATCAAAGTCATTCCAGGCTTCTGAGATTCTAACGCGCTTTCAACGCAACGCAGTCGACATAACTGTGCCCCCCAATCAAGCGATGCTCGCACTGGGCTTGTAGATATAAAAACTTACAGCTCAGCTCATAGACGTTATCGAATTCATAAGGTTTCGTTGAGTTGCCTTCAGGTTCAGCATACTACAGGCTATAGAAAGGTTCATTAGCAACGAGAGAAATACCAACAAGAACGGCAAATGAGAAACCACGGATAACGTCTGCTCGTTGACAAAGTATGAACAGTACACCTACCTCAATAAGAGTTCCACAGGTACCTAGCGGAAGAGATATAACGAGATTGTTCCCGGCAGTGGACATCCACTGGGTCAAATCACACCTTGAGTCTATAGCAGCTAGACCAGCTGCAGTCAACCCACGAAGCAAGCACGTAGGAATAGTAAATGTCGCAAAGCTGTTATCGCAGGCACCAGTGAATCGCGGAACTGCAAAACAGGCGGTTTAAACTAGTTTGACGAGAAAGCATCAATGAAGTTTTGCTATAGTTCATGTGTACTTTTCATTTTTTTTCCTTTGATAATTTTGAAAGGTATTCTTTAAAAAACAGTTGTAAGGAGGTAAAAAAATGTTCTGCTTAATAAAGTTGTAAATCGGATTTTCAACTTAGGGCAAACGAAGTTTTATTGTAAAAATCCGGAGCAATTTGTGGCAAAATCCAAGATATGGTCAAAATGCACGCAATAGATTTATCCTCCTTGAGTGAATAGTTTGTTTTGTAAGTGGACAAATTCTGACAGTTACAGAGACTCACTTAAACGTTCCGGAGAAAATTTTGTTCCTAACATGTCTTGCGTGTCATAAATCACTAAAAGTAATACAGTAAACTTCGCTTTAATATATCACTTTCAGTACCAGCAAATTTTGGATTTAATAAGCCGCGAATTTGATAACCAGTGCCAGAAAAACGAGTGCAAAAGGAAGCAGACATAATTTCGTACTGTACAACGTGTTTATAAATCATGGCCTAGGTGCAAAAAAACTGAAACCACGGGATTTGTTTGTGTGGGAATGTCTCTCTGTTTTATATGACGAGCATCTCTTTTGCTTTCTTGGCCACGAAGTCCACAGTGCGGCACTTGTTGTTGATTAAATCGAAGTGAATAGGTATGGCGGCATGTTTGAAAACGTTCCTGCGGCAGAATAGCAATTATTTCTGCGACAAAGGCCTGTGTGAAGCAACAGTCACCGGCTTTGTAAAGACACCAGCTTTGAAACCATAGTTGGAAAACGCCCGATTAGATGAGATTGATAAATCACGTATTGGTTCGAATGAGGTTACGCTCATTCACGAAGTACATTAGAAAATAAATTGTTTAGTTTGAATAAATGGAGGAATAAAATAAATGTTTGATGTTATCACTGACATTTCTTTGGTGCAAAAATTCCGCCCCGAGGCAAATTAAATTCAACATGCGGGTGGATTTTTTATCCTTGGATTTGTTACACGAATTTTACTGTAATTTGTTTCCCTATGACTATATCGAGGAAAATCGATCGAAGTAAATGTTTAAGCAATTGGCACGATCACCATACCTCCAGAAGATGCTACACGCAATTCGATTGCTGGTTGCACTTTTTGCGTTGGCTGCAAATTAGAGACATCTGAAGCTTTTCACTTCTTTTTTGGAGTATTAGCTTTTAGCACAAAAGTGCTACAATTACTACAATTTTCAGGGTTTACTTTAACCGAAAGAAATCTATAGTTTAAAAAATTATTTCTAAACATTACCAAACACATTGATACAGATGCATGTAATTTCGATAGTAAAGTATGTATAACGTCCTTTTAACTGTTTTTACGATTCGCGATTATCTAAAGATTGCTTTTGCTTGAGTTACTGTAAGCTACGAAAATGTATGAACATGATTTTTGTAAAGTGCTCTGCAAATCAAATATATCTTTAAAGCTGGACTTGCATTGTACCACAAGCAAAATGTGTTTTGGTGTTTATTCGAACAGGAACTGTTTTAGACTTTGAGGGTGAACAAAACATTCAACAGAAAACCTCACTGACTCTTGGTTTAGAACATAAGGTATGCAGTAGCAAATAAGTAAATAAAAACACTTATGTATTACGTGAGTTCATCCATAAGAAATGAATGTTCATAACGGTTGCTCACCTGGAGAAGAACGTTCGCGGCAGGAATTCAGATCTAGAACGTTTCTGAGGGCTTGTTGTGAAAGTGGAACGCCATAATCATTTACTTTGTCAATGTAGAAAACATAAGGACAAGGTTTTTGCGTCGTTCCGCAAGCTGCAAGTCTTAAACACAACATCTTATAAAAATACGTCATTAAGTTTAAGCTCTCATTTAAACCAATCCATCTCAGATTCTTTTTCTATTTCCTTTATAACAATTCTAGCCAACATATTTTCAGGACTGTTTTCCTGAAAGCATCTAATAGTTAAGCTGTAAACAAACATTCCGATTGTTGACGTTTATTGACACTGGCTGTGGTATATTTCTCACAGCCAATGCACAAATGTCAAATATTTCATTTTAATTGCCTGAGACTTTTTAAACCTTTGATCATTATAGGCTTTAACAGCTTGATTACTTATTAAGTGCCTTTTATTCCATATTTTGTATTCTGGTATTTATGGCACACAATTATGCTATGGAAAATATCAGTTGCTCATTGAAAAGTGATGAGTTATGATCAGGGGAACTAAGGCTATATTTTTATGAGCTGCTGTGTAGTAGCCCACTAGGAAGGAACTTTAATATAAATGCATGCGTTTATTCATCAGCCTACTTTTTGAAGTAAAGGCTGTAAATTTCACAATCATAAAATCGTATTTATTGCTGAATCAGGCGCATGATGTACGCAAAGTTTCTGAATATTGGTGAAGTAATTCAATTGTGGATGTAAATGAAACCAAAATCCGACTGCTAATTAAAACCGTACCTACACTAATAATAGTTCAAGTGCATTTTAAGGTGAGTTTTATCTACGGGGCGCCGTTCGTAAAAATTATATAGGCTAAATCGGAACAGATTTAAAAGCAGTTTTTGTGTTAAATGTGACCGATATAATTTTTTACGAACGGCGCTCATATTTATCTCTGAGAAGTTATAGGTCGCAAGCTACGTATGTAGGGTTACATACGAAAGGTAAAAACACAGGTCTTGACCGCAATTATTTTATCAATGGCTGATTTATTGTGACGGTTGCTGACATGACAAAGAACATTTGGAATCATTCAATGCTTAAGATGACAGAAGATATTCTGACAGGAAAATGTCGCTTGGCTCGAAATTTACATCGGTATGGCCTATGGGTTATGTTCTACTTTTGGAGAAAATGATCTCGCGTGCCACTGGGTAGGACTCGGCGGGCCACATGTGACCGCGGGTCGCAAGCTGGACACCAGCGACTATGTGGTGATAAAAACAGAACGATTGATCAAGTAAATCAACAAAAAAATTTTGAGTAGCGCATGTATTTTGCAAAGTATTTACAAATAATTATGTCATTTCAGTGGATTGCATTTCGAGCTCTCGCTGCTTCAACCTGTTTTCAGTGGGACAGTCTTCAGTGTCATGCTCTCATGCATGGATTGACTTTTTCGATTTAATCGTTTTTTGCTTTGAATGTAATACTCGGTTTTAGAAAAATATGCAAATGTTGGAGTGGCTTGCATTTTTTCAGAACACATCAAGTAAGTGTCTTTTTGTCCAGACTATCAGCGCATCTGCAGGCTACAATTTTGAAAAAGCGCGTGGCGATTTAAACATTCAAAAAGGCCTGTTGACGATTTAAGTTACATTGGCGTAGCGTGTTTTTTGTGAAGCTAGGCAAAACAATGTAAATAAGAATGAAGACACAAAGCTTGTCAAACAGATCACATATCGGACTCGGACATGCAGAAAATTATACATTGTGTTGATTTTATTTAGAAAAATCCACGTTTATCACCAGTTAAAACAAAATACTTGAATTAAGTTTACAACCATTTAGTTTAGAAAAAACAATTTTATTTTTCTTTGCATTCCTGCTTTGTTTTCCTCTAGTTTTACTTCATGTCATGTATCTTTTTTAATTTGTTTGTTAATTTTGAGGACAACAATTGCGGCAGGCCAAAGCCTGAATTTCGCTTCTTGCCGAGGGGGCTGAGGTGAAAGCTCTTGTCCAAGGGACGCTGCGGCAATTCACTCAACGGCCGTGGATCGAACATCCAACCTTCCGACACTTTACCACTGAACTATTGCTGTGCTCACAGTTAACTCGGTTTCACTGTTTGCCAAACAAGTCACGTTGTGCCTTTACAGAGTTTTGAAACGTTTCAAACGAAAGCTGTTCTTTCATGGAGAATGCAACAGCACACCATTCCAAATATTTTCGTTCAAATGTATCAAAATACTGCACAAACTGGTATCGCATCCAAGAATTTCTGATCAGTGTTAACCCAAGATATCCTCAACAAAGATTGTACAAAAACTAACTTAAGCAAGAATTGTGCCATGGCTTAATAGTTTTCTTGCTGTTTGCTTTCCTTTCCTATTTAAGGTATTTTATTTACAAACTATTTTTTCTTTTTCAGAGCCCGTTGTTGCCCTTTTCTGAAACTTTAACGGCTTGAGTGTCAATAAACAGCACAAGACAATGCATGTTTTTTTTGCATTAGTTTTTATCACCAAAGTTCTACCTTCCAAAGTGTATCGACTTTTATGCGCTTGACTTTCGTTGTTTAACTTAACTGTAAGAATGTAGGTGATTTGCTGCCCACGGCGAGGCGCACGACAGCATGCCTCTCCAGCAAAACGTTCCAATCGCCGAATTTCGTTCGTAAGAACCCTTTCACTCTTTCTTTTTGAAACACTTTTTTGTTAAATTTGGTGACGGCAATTGGCCGTGACGGCAACTGAAACATTTGCTAAACCACAACGATGAAGGTAGGTTTCCAGGGGCTTTTCTTTACTTACCTCACACGACGCTCAGTCTCAGCGCTGGTTGCCGGGTCAGAAATCTCTCTCGTAATGAAGATGATGTTATCAAAACTGTTGCGAACCGGCACCATTTGTGTTTGCAGATAACTGTCATTCAAGGTGCTTCCATGTGCGTAGACCAATACAATTGCTGTCGAAATATTCATTCCATTTTTATAGAAAAATGCGGGCACACAAGTGATAATTTTGAAATTTGTTATTTTTAACTTTGCAACAATCCACCCAGGCAAGCGGGAAATCTGAAATTCTCTGATGGAGTATCTTATTTTCAGTTAAAGTCATACTTTAAGAGTAAGTTATTCCGAATGCCCACCTAAAGCATGGCATACATTTTCATAAAATAGGCTACATTCACTACTTTCTGAGTAAAAACTGTTTGTCGTAGTGTATATTTATAACTTAGTGAAAGCTGATTCCGTGGTGGTTATCATGTCTGTATAATCCAAGTGGTACTTCATAATACGCACGTCATCTGTTCAGTCAGCAGCTTAATTTAATGTAATGGAAACTGTTTGTGCTGCTTTTTTGAGAATGCTATGCACGTCAACGAATTATTTTCATGCATCTCAGATCACAGTCTCAGTAACTCTTCTTAGTAATGTCAGAAATATGTCGGTTTGGTATATATTTGGCATTAGTCGAAAATGCTTTTTGCTGAGGTTGGAATCGATAGATGCTATAGAACCAGTTTTCGACAGGGATTTTTGTAAGAAAATTGTGAGGGTCAGGATGAGCAGGTGGGGTTCCCCACACCAGGCACCTGACCCATATACTAATTGGGAAAATATTTTTTCAAGTTTATAAATTTCTTTCGCTTATGTAATATTGTTTCTAAAATCACATTGAGCAAACAAAAACCGCCTTTCACCAAAAGCATGCGTGTTTTGTAGAATATTTTTTATTTTATGAAAGTTTTTCTCATATTTTTTCACCTTTTAAATTTTCCTATTTTCTTTCCTGATGAAATGCATTTTTCATACTTTTGGCGTTCATGCAACCGCCCTGAGACATCACAAATTGCTTTCCTCAAGACAGGCCAGGGCAGGTTAAGTTTTCGCGTCAACCACTCCGATTAAACATTTGTTTGTCCAAGTAACTTCATCTTGTCAGTGGTGATACCATACGCATTTAATCTTTGTTTTGCTTTTTGAAAAGTATTACTTCATAAAACCTCAACTCTGTTTACAAAAAGTCAGTCTAAACGTTTATCGTCAGAAATGTTGCGTCACTTTTTTCATACACGCGCTTTTGATATTTATTCTGCTTTCAGTTCTTAAAGGTGCGACATGACTTTCCTGTAATCAAAGTGGACTGGACATACATTTTACAAACTGCACACTAAAGCGGAATGAGTGATGGTTTCAAAACGATATCTCTTCACAGACGACTATCTGCATTTCGTAACAGTACTGCTAACTTACTGTTCTTTTCCGTAGCAAACCACCCTGAAGGTCTGTCCAGTTTAACAAAAGCAAACAAAAACACCTTTTTACGACGGCATAACCTAATGTAAGAAACGCTTTGCAGACAACCTTAGCATTGCAACTAATTTGTTTTACCCTGTTCTATAACAAAGAAAATCTAACCGAGTCATTCTTGCAGATATAAATAAAAATTTACAAAAAAATTCCTGGTTTTTGTCAAGTCAGCTGTAACCATGGGGGACGGAAGGATTTTTTCCAGGATGAGGGCAATAGTGAATTTTTCCAGGGTTAGTCAAAAGTGTTCTTCCAAGGGGGTCCAAAAGTGGTGAAATTGCATTTTACCCGCCCAAAACTAAGAAAATAACCATGTTTTATTAAAACTTTAATAGAAAATGTCAAATTTAAAAATCCAGGAGGCAAGTCCACCCTTGCTCTCCCCTTCCGATGACAATGGCATTAACATTTTTGTACAATTTAACTTATTCCAAAGTAGCAAACAAGTTCAAATGTTAGCAACGCGAAAAGCACATCTAATCAACAGCTTAGTTTTAACAGTATGATGACATGGTCACATAGCACTATCACGCAAGGATCAATATTGTACTTTCACGTATTTGAACAATGGTTCTTAACCTGTGGGGAATTCCCCACTGGTGGGGAATGGCGGAGTTGCCAAGTGGGGAATGACCGGTCGGACAGTAGAACCACTGCTTAAAAATTTAACACATCACATCCAAATGTTGACTTACTTTACAAATCACAACCATTTACAGACTGTTTTAATAACAAAAACAAGCAGTATATGAGGTATTGTAAGTCATTTGCGTACTAAACACTTCATGGGTTAAAATCGATTTTGTCAAAGACCGATGCTGTGGTGGGAAATGGAGAGTTGGCCCACTAAAAAGTTGGGAATTGGAGAAAAAAGGTTAAGAGCTGTATTTGAAAGTGATACACAGTCGTAAACCGCAGGTCAGTATTGCAGCCGTTACAGTAAATTTCAATACCTGTTCTTGTAGTATTCTCGAAAGGTCTTAGAGAAAGTGGTCCTCTGTAGACGAAACTAGAAAACAAAGGGTTTGCTTCTACTGCAGTACCGAGGTGTTGCACGAAAGAAGATATACCCGTGCAAAGTGGCTGGGCTCTGTTCATCATGTCAGCCACGGCATCCGCGAAAGTTGGAGAAACTGTATAACTGAAATGGAAAGAACCGGGATACAACAACAGAGATAGGTGAGAATGGGCGTTTCGGAATGCTGGCCATGAAAAGCAAAATGCGAAGTTTTTGAGAGATTTTTCAGTCTTTTTCACACACCCACTTCTTATGCAAAGTTTTGAAGTGTAACATTTTCTTTAAAAATCTTCAGGACATTTCGCAACAAAAAGCCACCTGAGAGTTATTGCTGTACGTAATACAAACTACAGCAATTTCGGCGATTTGTTTGTGCATTATGCTTCAACATGGCAGTTACAATTGTACTTTCCCCAACCAAGTCTTACACGGCAAAAAGTTCCTTTTCCAAATTACGTCACAATGGTTTTAAAATTCAACTTAACGACAGTCTATCAACATCCATGAAACCAGTTCTCAATTCGTTTTGGCAACGCACCTCGCAGAGACAGTTGCTGCATCCCTTGCATGTTGCTTTATATTGCACATATACAGGAGCAAAAATGCCAGAAAGACTAGATCATACACATTCGGGCCATGACGTGGATATTTTGTGTTTTTTACGAAATGTACTTGTATGAACGTAACGGAACGAAATGCAAACACTATACACAGAAGTTCATTTAATTGTATTTCCATTCCTACCAGTGGCGTCTCCAGACCAGGCGTTTGGGGAGGCAGTCAAATAGGGGTGCACCAAAAAGGCCTTCGCTTGTTTAAATTAGCCGAGGTTGTCTGCGACAATCGTTGGGAATCACACAAAAGTGGTTACCTCTTTCAGTCCAAGAAAGTGGCTATTTTGTTTGGTCGAACTAACTTTTAGGGAATAACCACAGTTTGAAAGCGCTTTATTTCAATGCTTCAGAAAACGTTTGAAGCTGGTCCCAAAAGATGGGCCTCATTTTTCACGAACTACACATAACTGGGAAGACTGTTGGCATCCCAAACAATCTCTTATATCTACAACAAGGCTGCCCAACCCGCGGGCCACGAGGTTGATTTAAGTGGCCAGCGATGTAATAAGTTCGTAAACAGACTTTTTAAATTTTTAGTATTTTTTTATATGCTCAAGTATATTTGCCATCAAAACACACCAAAATTATACCTGTTGCTTCTGTTATGGGCCTACGACCCAAAAAACTGTATAAAAAACGCTTCGAAAATATGTCAACTTTTTAGATTTGGTTTACATCCGTACAAGCTAGCAACACTGCGTGCAACTATAGGACTCATTATCACCTCGTGTTATCGCATAAAACGTATCAAAATCATGGGATTTGTTATGTCACAATAGCTAGTTGCTACGTCACAAAAAACGTTTGTGGCCCGCAATAAATTTCTTCATGTGAAAGTGGCCCGCAACACTAAAAAGGTTGGGCAGGCCTGATCTACAATATGAATTTAAAAGAATTACCCTGAAGCATGCTGTGCGCGCTACTGTTTGTGCGTGCTATGTTACTTTCTTGCAAATTTTAAGTTACTATGATAATCGTTCGAGCTGGTTGCTAAAGCAATATACCCTTTAAATTTTTACTCTAGATCGTCTATGTGCTGGCTATAGTGTGGATTATTTTCACAATAATTTTGAACGTAATATTAGCGTCGTAATACAATTGCTCAATTCAGTTATTTAATGGCTTGGTTCAGCTATTTAATACTTTCTATAAATAAAATTCTTTAAATTTACCACATTGTGTTTGTTTTTTTCATACTTGGGGGGCGAAAACGACGTATCGAGAGTGAAAAGGAGACGATGGAATAAAAAAGTTTCAGAAACACTGGGTTAGAAGTAGTTCTTCTCATCCTTGGAAGTGACAACTCAAGTCCCACGATAAGAGTGTAGTAAACAGCTAAGTTACGATTACGGTTCTAGACGAAGTTTGTGCAGTTACATATACAGAACATACAGCAGCTGTTGCAGAAGTGACAATTCAAAAACAAAACGTGAACACAAGGCATTTGCTATGACATAACTCCCATTTTAGGTAACTCTGTTGGCTATCGTGAAATACGATCTCATAATCGCATGGTAGATTCACACTGGGCCTACAAGCATATTGTTCTGCAAAGCATTTAACGGCGCCAATAAAGGTAGAATTTCAATCCGTCTTTAATACCGTTTCACATATTTCAACATTGGATTCCTGATGTGAAGAAAAAACATCAATCCCACAGAAAACTTGACAGGAAATGAAAAAAAGTTGCGGCACTGTTCAACAGAAGTGGGTGCGAGCAGGCTGAGATCCCCAAGTTCATAATAAATAGCCTACCTCCAAAATCAAACTCTAGTCTCCGCGATAAAGCCATTTTCCGATTCACTGTATAATTACGAAGCCCCCTAACAAGCTTACGGCCATTCCCAATGCTGCTGATCTGGCGACGGATCTGGTTCTATTCAGCAAGAAAACAAAGGTGAAAACCAGCTTATAACCAATTTAAAACCATGAGACTCCGCCAACACCAGTCACTCATGAAAACCGAAACGTTCAAGTTTTCACCAGAATATTGCTTTTCTGCTCAAATATATGTGATGTAAGCAGAATGATCTAATTCTAACCAACAAACTACGCATTTTGCTGTCGGTTGCAGATTTCGCTAACGATGCCAATTTTTTCTTTTCGCGGGCGGCGCGAGTTGTTTACGGATTTGCAATTGCAACTAAAGGATCAAAACCATATAGCCATCAGTTACTGTGTCCTGGCGCGCAGCCAGGTAGGGGCGAAAGGAGCCGTAATTTCCCCAAATTTTGGACTGCAAATATTGAACTGCTGAGCAACGATTGTCATGACCGCGTGAAACCAATTATTCATTCCACCAAGCTGTGTATAGCTGGTAGTTTTTGCGTTAGAGTCACGAGGGAAAAAGGCCGAGGGGAGGCAGATTCGGACAAGATTTTTAAAAATTCGGGCAAAACTGCCCGATATGTTTAGGCGATTTGCTTAAACAGAACCATCGCCCTGCAAAACTATTCGTGTTCCTTACAATGACGTAAAAATTTGAGGAATCGAAAATCTTGTCCCTCTAAAGCAGTGGTTCCCAACCTTTTTAGTGCCGTGGACCCTTTTGACGATTTGGTTGAAAGCTGTGGACCCCCTTGACAAAACCAGTTAAAACCCTGCTAAGGGACATGTGGTTTAATCGGCCGAAAGCAGTTTTGAACTTAATTTTATCATTACTTAAAGTTAATGTTTCTAGCTGCTTCTTTCAGTAGCTGCAATTTTATTTGCTCTGTCGAGCAGCCATAACGAAATCTGCATAAGTTTTGTATTTTTCGAGTTACGGGTGGTAAATGCCCAATCTGGCCCTGCTATCTTGACGTGTAGCAAAAGGATTTGGGCAACTTGGGCTTTGGTAACGGTCGTTCAACAAAAGGAATATGTGCGCATCTTGGCCCATGGATACCTTCGAGTAACAAAATAATATATGACCACTTTAAGCATGGATATATCACGTCACGTGTAACAATTGCGCATGGAATAGCACTAGCATAGGCTTCCGCAACATTTTAACCTGTTTGCGAGCTAAATCATGCGGACATTTTGTCTTCGAGGACCTTGTCTGGCTGAAAAGTGCAAAAGTATACTTGAAAAGAATATATTTTCATGTATCAACTTAATTTACTTTTGGTGCATGTAGAACCGCAAGCTCGATCAAGCAGAGCATGATTTTTTCTTCAACCGACCGCCAATCTTTCTTTATTCTTCCTGCCTTTTTAGGGTTTTACTATGAGCACTTCACATTTTTTTGGGAAAATTATTTTTGTATTTTACAAGATAAAAATTTTCAAAATCCAAAAAGTCTGTTTTTCAGGTAAGATGAGCTTGTTAATTGCTGAGTTGTTGAAAAACACGCATGTGCTCTCTAAAATGTTTCAGTAAGCTTTGGTTATGATGAGGGTAAATTGTTACCAGTTTGGCCTATGGTTCCAACAGCGTTAGTGTTCACTCATGGACCTGAGCAGGGGTTTCTATGCACAAGTGGTCTCTTTTCGAAAAGTTTACCAATCATTTGATGTGCAGGTCAAAAAACATGAATGCTTCATGAAGCTTATCACGTAACATTTCAAAGCTGTAGATTTGCTAATGCTCCAAGCTTTCGAGGAATCAGCCGACTGGGTTCCGCTGATAGGCGTAGCCAGGGAAGCCATGGTCTCTCTCCAAACTTCTGGCATATCTTTTCATTTTGTGCTTGGAGAGGTGTTGTATCAAAATAAATACCGTTCCTCGCTTAATGTCAAAATATTTGGCACCTCAAAAAGTATGGGCTGGCTACGTCACTGGCTCTACTTTCTTCGCTTTGGGATGGTTCAAACCTGCACGTATCTGTATTTGAGTAACTAGTCCCCACAAAAGCGACACAACTTAATCTATCAGCAATTTTTTATAAGAAATCGATATCATGCAAGTGTAACACTACACATACTCAGTCCTTAAAATTGCAAGCAATGCTTACGGGTGAAAATTGAAACGCTGAAACAAGAGCAGGGATTGCAAACAATTTCAAGACTAAAATCAAAATCAATAAATCCAAACATGAGCTGCAACCATTACAACACTGGAGAATACGTCGTTTCTGAATAATTTTCTTCACTGAAATTGGAAGACTATCTGACGCCACTAGTCGAGCAATGCAGCAAACCCACATTGACGCTCGCCGCCATGACTCAAAACGAGCGTCGGTAAAACGTGTATGTGAGCAGGATTACTTTCGTTAGGTTGGCAGCCGGAAAATATGTTCACTGTTTGGCCTACATATTGTTAATGGCATATCTTACAACGTTACATGTCGCTACACAAACACCACAGTTTGTACATGTCAGGTTTTGCGTTTTGTTATTATTTGTGAAACACACGTGACCATTGATTTGCTGTGTTTTCCATGGTAACCACAAAGTACACAGTGCTTGCAAGGCCTTCACACACCTTCCAGTTGCTTTTCAGTCTTGCTAGCAATGTGCGTGTAGTTTCTTAGCTTTTATATAATTGTGGCAGTTCTTTTGTACAGTAGGTAAGCACTTCCTTCGTATTTAAGACTCTTCCTCTCTCTGATGGAGTTAGCAGGTGGGTGAAAGATATAGCAGGGCAACTGAGGGCATGATAGTAATTGTGAGTTTTTACACCGAGCAGGTTTAATATCAAATTGGAAAAATGACAACGTCCCCAAAATGCGACAAGAAAGAGAACCCACAGGTTTGGGCTGCAGGATAATGTAAGATGCGCTCGGTCACAAACTTATCCTTGTATAGATAAGCTACTCAAAACAGTATCAAAATTCCCGTTGAATTTGATTTAATGGCAACTTCCATACCTTTGTTAAAGTGCATAAACATGTTCGTTCATATAAGAGAGATCTTGTGTCGCCCTATGACCTGGATTCTATTTCTAGAGTTGCTCTCATGTTTGCCTTTAGCAAGCTATAGACTGCCACGGCACGTAGTTTGGCATTTCGCTATTTTGTTTTCATCTTACACATTGAAAGGTCGTGGACCCCTGAAAATCCTTCTGTGGACCCCCGGTTGCGAACCACTGCCTTAAAGCGAAAGGCTCCCTTACACCTACTGTATGATTAGAGTTGGGTACCATGTTTTGTTGAGGCACTTCGTGCTACATCACTCATACAATGCTACTCTACGTTGTTCATGTTGACGGAGTCAGGTGTTGCACAATTGCATTGTTGGGTCATAATAATTGTTTGAGCTAATGGAGCACACTCAATGCATTTTTGCCAGGTAGCGGAACCGGAAAGTTGTTTCCTAACATACAGGGTGTCCATAAAGTCCTGCACACATTTCAAAATGTAATTGCGAAGTAACTAAAGTAGATAAAATCATACAGTTTTTTGCAAAGTGAAGTTTGTTTATTAAAGTTTAAAATTAAAAAATTTGGAGTAGTTTAAGTAATAGCCATATTTCAAGAATTTGCTTTTTCATGCTATTGACAGACTTCAACATGTGCTCCATTTGTTGCTCTCAGTATGTCAAGGCGATACTCAATTTCGCGCCAAGTGTTCTTCCGGTTTCCATAAAATTTTTAAACCATCTCTTGATGCTGTTAGTGTGAGGAGGGTCTTCTCCAAACTCACTTCTAAATTTACGTTGTACTGCAGTTGGTGATTTCAATTCATGGTACCAAAGAACACATTGTGCTTTTTGTTGAAT
>Ga0210059_1006777_pt1 | contig 18313 bp, 13 predicted proteins | sample Ectturendosymbi2_FD_188042 | JGI IMG/M metagenome (GOLD analysis project Ga0210059, IMG submission 188042) | Ecteinascidia turbinata endosymbiont from Florida, USA - Sample 2 (SPAdes) (version 2) | ecosystem: Host-associated > Tunicates > Ascidians > Unclassified | place: Key West, Florida... | reverse complement strand
CAGTCAAGAACAGCGGGGGCATTCGAGGGCAGTGTCCCCTAATTTTTTGTGCCTCCCAAGTTTTGTTGGGCTCCAGAAGTTTTTTCATTACGTTTGTTTGTATTTTATTATGTTTAATTTAAACATTTATTGAAAACAAAAAATTCCTACCCCCCTAAAATGTGTCTTCCTCCCCCAAACCTTAAAACCTGCTAACGGGCTCGGTGAAGGATTGTTCCCGATTGCTGTTGACGTGACTTCATCTCAGCGGCGCAGCCAGAAGGGGCTATTCCCCCCCAGAAGCAAACTTCCTAAGATTTTTACTTGGTGCTTTGTATAAATAATTTTCAACCTCAGAAAGACGTTAGTGACTGACGACGTCATTGACTGGCCCCTCCCAAACAAAATTATTGACTGCGCTACTGCTCGACCTTACGGTCACTTGCTTTTTGTGATACAAATCAGCAAACTTAACTTGCCAAGTTTCGTTTATGACTCAAACCGGAAACGCGCTGTTGATCGCTCCGAGAATCGACGCCAGACGTCACTTCCTGCGCAGGTGAACTTCGGCAAAGACTTCGAGCAACAGCTGAGCTTCTACGTCGAGTGCCGCGCGGCCTTCAGCGATCTGGACCCGGTGATCGCGTGTCTCGTGCGCGTCGTCAACCGACTGTCGGCGCAAGTCACCAAGATCGTGAAAGGCAACCACACCCGGAAGACGGCGGCTTTCGCGCGGGTGTGAACGATTGCGCTTCGTTGTTGGGTCGTAGATCGCCTCACTAGGGCTTTTTTGCATGACGCTTAAGTGAGAGCTCATTGGCTCACTTTTCTGGTCACGTGACATGATTCCTGCTGAATCGCGAACTGCTTGAGTGATCGAATGAACTCTCGGGAAAGTGAGCGCAGCACGCTCGAAGTTGCTTGGTTCATAAGCGAGCTCCCGAGTAAAAGTGTGTTCGCGAAGCAGCCGCCTTAGGTTTGGCAGTCGCTGTAACGCCTGCTTTTGGTTGGTTGATGCAAGAGTGAATTTAAATCACGTCTGCTGTTTTGAAATGGTACGTGTTGGTTTTAACTTAGTTTTGCAATCCATATTGCAGTAATAACGACATCAAGCCGCTCTGTGACTGTGGAGTGTAGTGCAATTCTGTAGGCTACGTAACATGGCCTGTTTGTAGTACGCTAGACTGCTGCTTCACTGCAGAATTTGAATGTCAACATAGTCCACTGAAAAATGCTGTTGCAATTTACATACAAAATTAACGGCCTATATAGGCTAATTACTGATGGTGGTTTGCCTCCAAACAGTAGTATAGGACACCATGTTTGCTGGAATGTAATCTAATCGTGTTTCAACTGCAGAAAAGTAGGTGTTATAGTAGGCATCTGCAAGTTTTTGATAATCCCTTTGTTTTGTCTGATGCATGCTGAAACGTTGCAGCAGTCTGTACAAAGAAAGTATCGGTAATCCTGGCCTCATCTGTTTTGTCTTATCCAGTCGTTCTGAAGCTCCATGTAAACACACAGCTTCAACGTTCTCGTTTTGGTTCAATTGCACCGAGCTGTCTTGACGTCATAGCTCACTTCGAGCGCACTTGCTAGCATGATCATGTAAATAGGCCTCACTGTTTTGCTGTTGGCGTCATCTCTGTGTTGTTTTTCGAACGGCAGGCATGCACCGCATACAACTTCATCACGATACCTTCTCTACAAGACACTCGGCTACGGTTGATGTTGTACTTGGAATCGGGGGAGGTGGCCTTGATAAGCCAGTGCATCAGTCAAGGTGAGAACAAGCTTGCTTCCGCTGCCGTCTCACGAGCAGGCTGGGTCTGGATTTTCATTCACATGCAGTTCCTCTTAAGACCTCGTTTAAGTCTTAAAATCATGTTTCATGTTGCTTTAATTTGCAACATGTAGCACTTCTTTTGTGATAGTGATGATGAAAATGATACAAAAAGTTTGCTTGAAGCCAGGGTTGCGGAGCCGGAGTCGTAAGGAGCCGGATGTTTTTGGATGGAGTCGGACTCCTAACAACACCGGGAGTCGGATTGTTTGTCCGACTCCGGATGTCCAATTGGATCATTATTTACATCACACTCCTAAGTTGGGAATTCCTGTTGAAATGGTGCAATTTCTTTTGAAGCTTTGTTGAAACAGAGATTTCTTGCTGTGCACCATGATTTCCATTTATTTTAACAGCCAAATTTCATTCCCTTTATGTTGAGGAGTCGGAGTCGGGAATTTTTGAAAGGTGGAGTCGGAAATTTTGGAAAGATCGGAATCGGAGGTGGATATTTTACCTCCGACTCCGCAACCCAGCTTGAAGCAAGCAATCGGTTGCCGACGTTTGTAAAAATTGAAAAAATAGAGAACTTACTGTAAGAGTGCATTCTTTGACAGCGGACGCAATGTACAAGGCGGCGATCAGCTTAATGATGGACTCGATGGTTCTGTCAGGAGCCAAAGCGGCAAGTGCACAACAAAGCTTTCACGGCTTTGTGTTCAACTTCCTGTCAAGCTTGTTGGTGGTTCCGGTAAGATCAAGCTATCGCTTATGTTTGTGTGTGTAGCAAATTCCGTGCACTATAGAAAGTGTAGGTACAGAGCAGGGTTTCTCAGCTTGTGGGCCAGGGAAGAATTTTGGACGGGTCACGGCCTTGTATTACTGAAATTGAATACGTTTTGCAAGATGAACCTTTAATTGAAAACGTGGTTTGCTGCTAAGCTAACACGCTCAGCCTTCGCATTTATTGTAGTGCACGTTGTGTTATTGAATGGTTTCAGTTGTTTTTGTTTCTGCTTTGTACAATGGTTGTAGAAAATGGTTTTAGACATGGGCGGCAGTTGTCGCATTGGAGAAGTTTGTACAGTCGGCGGGCCACGGACCCTCTGTTTGTTTATTAATTGGACCACACGCTTGAAACGGTTGAGAATTCACACAGTTGACATGAACGCTTGGAATATCGAAGTTCACTGTGCTGTTAACTCGGTGAATACAACAGAACAAACGTGAAGAAATATATAAAAGCCGACTCTGTTTCATTTCCATTCACACACGCATGCCTGTCTGTTCATTGACCAAACTTTTTTGAAATGACCGAAAAAAAAGTGAATTCGGTCAAAAGATGTCGGAAAACGAAAAAATGACAGACGCTTTCAAGCCACTGTATTACGGAAAAATGGCCGAAATGTCTCAGCGAAAAAAAAAACATGTAAACAACCGCCTGTTTTGCGACACTGGTTGTATGCCTGACCGAACAGGGCAATGTGCACGCGGCAAATATTGCAGTTTGTAGAGCGAAGGTTCGCCCAAGATAGCAGCGATAATAACTGATAGACACCAGCCCGACTGCAGCCAGCCTAAAATTATAAATTTAAGCGAGCAACAGTATTTTGTTTGGGACAGTGACGTAGCCAGCTCATTCTTTAAGCACGAAAGGACTGCTAAAAATTGGGGGGGGTTTCCCCCCTGGCTACGCCTATGGTTTGGGACAGAGCGTCTCGAAGCAGAAAACTGCTAGAAATTTGGGGAAAATGGCTTCTTTGGCCCTCCCTGGCTATGCCCGACAGCCTTTCCAACGACGATGTTTGACGTTTTCGCAACCCTTGTGCGTAATCAATGTTATCTACAGTAGAATTTGCCTAATTCGTCACCTCAAAGGGATTAGAAAAACGTGACGAATTATGCAGACAGGTAAAAACTCTATCATAGAAGCTCGTATACATACATAGTGCTCTATTTGCAGTAAAATACAAGTTTATGACGTTATGGTTGAATACAACAATTAATTACTCTACTCTGTCTGGACTCCATTTAATCAAGCACCTTTTAAATCTTTAACAAACTTTAAAGACTTCCCACGTTCTCTCAATGGGGAGTCGGGTCGTGCTTCGCACCTCGTGTATAAATTCGATAAACAAATTGCGAGGTGCAACAATTCTCAGATAAAGATCCTTAATTTGTTTGAATTCCCACAAGTACTAGCTGCTTAGACATCTAAAGCGAAACTGCAAATGACGAATTAGACGAACAAAGCGCTTCTCAGGGATAGAAAGAGGTGACAAATTGACGAACAGAAATGTACACAAAAGATAGGAATTCTGCCTGGACCGACCAAAAAGTGACGAAGTAAACGATGACGAATTAGACGAGTTCTACTGTATTTGCTTTCTATGACGTTGCTATAAGACGCGCTTTTGATCTTCAATCATTTCCTTTCGCTATGCAGGACAACACAGAGCAGGGCGTTCTTTACCTGCTCAGAGGCCTGCTTAACGTAATTTCCGGTTGTCCCACCACCGCTCTCCCCCAGCACGTACGATGTTCGGTGTATATCAAGGTGCTGGCGATGCTGACAGCTTACAGCCAGAATCAATACCTCTACCACGTGAAAAAAGGTAGGAGGCATACTGTATTTTTTAGCTTGGTTCAGAATGCATCCTGCTGTAATTACCACTCGAATATTATGGCGTCTTGGCTTTTCCTGGTGTCCCTGCCGTTGCCCGATCCGCTGCAGCCTCTCGACGTCCCGACATTGTTTTGCTGAAATGTTGTTTGCAGGAGGCCGCTATAGTGTAGCAGTAAGGTCGGTGCGACAACAACGTATCGCTGCTTATTGTCGCTCACAGCGATTGGGAATATTCTTGCTCGTCTTGGTAACTTTCCTTACGTTGCTTTTCAACGAAGCATTAATTATTTGCTGGATTCATGCGCACCCTCCGCATTTACGAATGGCTAACAATGATAAACATTTGCTTTTGTGAAAACGGGTCGTCACCTCACGGAGGGCGCAAGGAACGTTCGCTGTTTTTGAGCAGGTGGGAAAAGTTTCGTTTGGGGCAGACATTTTTCAACCTGGGGGTCGTGTGAGCCATATTTGGAGGGGTCGCGAGTGGATAGTTTTATGTGCACAGCTGTATTACCTCTGGTTTGTTAAGAGTTTTATATGGGGTTCGTTGGGTTATAGTGGGTTGCTACAATGGGTCGCGGTACAAGAAAGGTTGAAAACCGCCGGTTTAGGGCTTCGCTTGACGCACGGTGACTTGTGCGGGTCACTGTCCTTCTCACGTGAGCTGCAACGTAAGAACTACGATGGCTGCGCCCGAGACCAGTTTCTTAACAATCTTTTGGTCATATTTGTGCTGCTTCTTTATTATTTTTGCAGGTACTGTGGTTTTGGCAATGCGAGGTTTTGTCTAGGAAATGTTCAACGTATATCTGCACTACTGGAGGGGCTCTCGATGTGATAGTCGTTCTGTTTGTGTAAAAAAAATAAATTCTTAAAAAACAATTTGTCACTTTGCTTCACAACTGTCTTTTTTTTCGGTCACAGACCGAAAAAAAATTAAGTCATTTCGGTCAGAATTGAAAATATAGGCTAAAAAAACACTGTTACGGCGAGTTTTAATACAACTGTGAGACAGATGACCGAAGTGTTTCAGCGAAAAATAAAACCCAGCTTCACAACACCAAACGTCGTAAAATAATTTTTAGATTATTTGAATCGTCGGGTTGTGTCCGAAACATGCGACAGTTCACGCAGAAGTGGGGAAAAAGCTGTCAGTTAGCTCCAAAGTGCATCATAGCATGGCTGTTGTTTGCAAAAGCGTTGCGACAGGGAAGGGTTGGTCGTTTGTTCAGTTTTTATGAAAGGTGTATCCGCTTACACGATTAATGTAATTGTAGGATTTACCAAGTTCGTAAAATAATTTGGAATGTATTTTTGCGAACATAAACAACGGGTAAAATTGTTAAAACAATGCTTTAATGCAGTCAGTGCTTCTGAACCCCTGCGAATTTCATGAAGCCGTATCGCTACTGAGTAGATCTCTATTGCATAATTTCTGTTCTGAAGAGAGAAACAAAGTATAGCTAAAAAACGCTTTTTTGCCAGTGGATTCGAACGACAACCTCTACAACGGTGATCCCAAGTTTCTCGCCGAAGTGAATGCCATCAGTTCCACGCTTATCGATGAAGTGCTGTCCTACCTCAGCAAAGCTGCTTCTAACCAACAGGTCAGTACAACGCTTGGTTGCCAGGGAAAGTTCCGCATGTAAGTGGAGCGATGTAAATATCAATTTAATTCCAACCGTTTTCAATACGATTTTTGGCCATGAGCCACGACATTCTTTTGAACATTTAGCAACGAGGGTGCCATTTCAATCGTGTTGTTTTTGTCCCAATCACATGAATTGTGAGCAAACACGTTATCATGGAACAAGTTCGAACGATTCTAATCTGTTTTGCGTGAAACCTGGTTATCAGCAACTGGCTAAGATTTGGCCACGAGACTCGTTGATGGGTGCCACTGAAGTTCTTCAAGCGCCGCATCTCGCTCCCTGATACATTCATTTCTGTCGAACGCAGGAGTCAAAGCAGCAAAGTATCTGCGCGTTAAGCTTCTTCGAGGCGATAGCGGCGCACGCCGACCTGTCGGAACAATCCATGCAGCATTTGGCCATCACTGTCTGGGATCTGATGAACAAGCATGGACAGACAGAAACCAAGAACTTGGTACGTGTACGAACATGCAAGATTGATAACTACGTGGCTGCACTGGTGTCCGAAATGAGGTTTAAGCTGAGAATTATCTTTTTTCACTTTTGTGGGGTGTGCGTCATAGCTCATGCTGATCATGCCTGTATTTTTAGGTACAAATCCTGGAAAGTCTGAAAAGAAAGGGCAGCGATTTCCGCAAATTGGCTTCTGCTCTGCCTTTGCAATCACGCGCGTAAGGAAAGTCCGTTTCGTCACGAATGTGGGGGGGGATCAACGATGGTGCTGCGATTAGCACTGCGCCTTTCGCTATTATTCATTTTTGCTGTATTGATGTTACACTCAAGTGCAATAAATATCGCGCTGCAGAATATCAACGAGGACTTTGACGAGGTATATGTTGGTCGGTCGCGCTGCGGGAGGGGCGGCGTAGCTTTAAAGACTTTGGACAGCTGCGTACATTTTCAAATATGTTATTACGGAACGGAATGACTTGGCACAGCAGGGTTCCCGCAACCGAAGGACGGCATTATCGTGAATGACACTTTCGACAGACAGAATAGGAGCGTTGGTGAATATAATTGGTTATCTCGATTCTTCCGCAGTTAAAATGTCCTTGAGCTTTCCTGATTCTTTGAGCGCTTGCAACGACGTTCCGCCGCCGATGTAGTTCCGGTTGATGAAGACGTATGGAACTGTCGAGACGTTGGTCAGCTCGGTCAGATGCGTCTTAGAGAACAAAGCACAAAAATTTAGTTGCAATGCGTCAGAAAATGGCAGTAACCCGCCGCTAGACAATTTCAGGGGGGATTTTCGAGATGATATTGTGTTTTCTGGGGGGGCTGGGGTGAAAAATAAGAATCGCTGTTATCTCAAGTACTTGAGCAAGCGGCAGAGTTGGATTTTGCGAAAAGTGCACGGTGTGAGCCGCGCAGCTGTGACATCCGCAAAGCGCTGAATGTCAAGCCACTTATTCGAATAGTGAGATATCCGTTACGTTGGTTCGGCCATCTTACCAGAATGTCCTAGTAAAGATTGGCGAGACAAGACATGCTGGCTACAACCCACGGGAAAGCGGCCCACAGGTCCTCCAAGGACCAGGTGGCGTGATTACATCTCCAATCGAACTTGATCTTGTATGGCTGCTGGTACCGCGACCGTACAACTGTTTTTTGTCGCTGAGACATTTCGGTCAGTTGTCCCGTCATTGGTATTTTAAAACTCGTCGTAACAGTATTCACTGGCCCACTTTCTCAGGCATTATGACCGAATTTATTCAATTTTTTCGATGATTTCAAAAACAAATGGTCTAAGACTGAAAAACTAAACCCAGCTCTACAAAGCGTGTAAGAAAATTGGTGGGTTCATCAAACCATCTGTTTTTTCTTGAAAAAACTTATTCACGATGTAGAAGTAAAACTCACTTGAATTTCCAATCCATCCTTCCTCTCATCTAGTTCAAGAACCGCAGCTTGTGCAACTCCTTCTTGCTTCAGAACATTTTTTGCAAGCTCACAAAATGGGCAGAAAGATTTGGAAAACACAGCAACACGATTTTTAGTAATAAGATTCTTAACCAAAGTTGCAGTCATCTCAAGAGTATGTGAATACTGTAAACAAACATGATGAAAAATAGCCAAAGCCTTTTAGACCTACTCAGTTCCGTAACAATCTATCATGTGCAGCGTAAGAGAAATGTAATTAATTTATGACTCAAAAGTTAAACGTTTTTGCATAAGAAAACAAAAAGTTTGTTGCAAGCTACAAACACTAAAGATCTTGTAACTTCCTGTCATTTTACTGGATCAATTTTTTCATGCTGAAATCTGATTGTTTCGGATGAAAAAACTTATTCTCTTCTCTATTATTTTGGCTAACATTTTTCCAAATTTTGTTAATTATTAGATGAATTTACAGAACTTGTTTAATGTACAGAACAGATACACTAACATTGGCATTCTGGCAGTTATTTGAATGTTTTACAACCAACCACGCACAAAATCTTGAAGTGAAATAACAAAATTATAGTCACCATGCATGTAAACCTACATGTTACTATTATGTATCAGTTTCTTATAGCTACACCTTAACACCACACACAAGAATGGTGTTGAAAGAGTGGTTACAATAAATGGTGGAACAGCCCATCTCTGTGAGCAAAACATTTCATTCCATCATTCTGCGATCCTTATTATAATTGAAATCAATAACTTCTGCATGACAAAACAAATTTTACATTTCAAAGCAGGGTTGTGGAGTTGCAAAGAGTTGGAGGTTTTCGGGTGGAGTCAGATTTTTTGTCCGACTCCAGAAGTCCAAATGAATCATTTTTTACATCACACTCCAAAGTTGGGAATTCCTATTGAATGTTACTATTTCTTTTGAAACTTTTATTGAAACAGGAAGTCTTGCTGTGTACCACTATTTTCACTGATTGCTAGTTGCTACAAAATTTTTGACAGCCAAACTTCATTCACGTTATGTTAAGGAGTTGGTGTCAGAAATTTTGGAAAGGTCGGATATTTTATCTCCGACTCCACAACCCTATTTCAAAGCAAAGGTTTAGTTTCACACATGTGCGTTATTTAGTGATCCATGCAGACAAATTTTGGTTTGCCACAGGTAACAATTGAGTGTATCATGGTCTCATAGGTGTCAGAAGGGGGGGCCAAGACCACCCTTGGATTTTGAAATAGTGTATAATATTTTCCTATTAACATTTTAGCAAAAAAAATGTCTTTCTCTTAGTTTTGAGTTCGTAAAATGAAATTTCACTACTGTAGACACCTCCCAGAAAAATCCACTGTTGCTTCCCCCTGGAAAAATAATTTCCACACCAATGACCAGACTAAACAGACTAAAGATCTGAGCGCAGAATGAACATCCTGCAAGGGACTAGCAAATAGGGAATTAACTACAAAAATTAATGAATTACCATATAATAAACATGGTTTATGCTGCATTTACAGAAGAGGCAAATGTATTCTAAATACGTTTGTTATGGATCCACAAGCAAATTGGGGAATAGCATCTGGTAACATAAGGCCACACCACAAAAATTAACAATTTAGCATTGCAACTCAATAAGTGAGGAAATGTTGAAAATTTAATTGTCCGTATTGGAAAAAGCACCTTGCCAAAAATAATTGTTTTAAGTAAACTGTGTGATCAATATTGCGTCAACAAAGTTGATTGTGGAAAAATCACAGTAATTTGAAAAATGTAATCAAATCAGATGCTCAAGATAACATTGCCGAACCAAATACAAATGTGCTGTATAGTAAATCCCATCAGTGGCACTGCTAGGTTTTCTAGTGATAGGCCTACAATGTAAAATAATTCATCAACTTTAACGAGCTTCACACGCTTGGAGTTTCAAGGCCAGCAATAAGCATGCTTAGAGTTTTATTTCCTCTTACATTTGTTTGCTAGATAAAATATTTTTCTGAACTTCGGTTCTTGATATTTTTGTTGTTTTCAGAGTCAATAACAAACTATATTTTCAGACTTTCATTTTCAAATAAATTAAATTATAATTGTTTTGCCATAATTTTTCTGCTACATGGTTAGTGCAAGATAGTACCACTTTCTTTCACTACAAATCTATTCTGTGGTAGTGTTATTTTGCTGCCAGCAGCAAAACCTCTGTTGGGACTATTTTGCCATTTGACACATACCCAGCTTAGTCCACATATTTACACTGTGTTGTGACACTAGCAGCACAGTGAGCCTAGTTGAGTGGGTAGTGTCTATGCCTGCAGTGGTTAGTGCCTATACGTGGGAATCAGTTCGGCTCTCACCATTTGCTTTGGCTTTGCTAGTAGAAATGACACCTATTATGAGGGTGCTTTTTATGTACTTTTTCAAAAGGGAGTGGCTATAGATACACCTGTGGATCTTGAAATTTGAAAACTTATTCATACGCCACCTGTGACGGAACAGTAACGCACCACGAGAGTGCAGTAGGCTTGGCAAAAACGAACTAAACGTAAAACCTAATGTTAGCCCTTACCTAATGCTAACCTAACACTAACCCTAAGCTAACCTACAGTAACCCCAACCTAACACTAAACGTAACACCCTAAACGTAACACCTAAGCCTGTACACCTAAACCCTAAAAGTAACACCTAAAAACGTAACACCCTAAACGTAACACCTAAGCCTGAAAAAAAGTAAAGAAAAAATGAAACGAAAGTCGGCAAGGCGAGATTCGAACTGAAAACCATTGTGATAGTAGCCGTAACGCATAACCGTTACGACTACAATGCAATCCACACAGTTTGAATGACAAACTGATCCTTTCATTGGAATTGCATCAGGACAGGTGTATCCATAGCCACTTCCTTTATAAAAAGGTTTGGGCTTCGTTTTGCATTTAGGGCAGGAGTGGCCAACCAGACAGACCAAGAGTCACATTTCTTTACAGTGTTACTGTTACAGCATAGAGCCCCATCATACATGTAGATGTACACATATGGCACACATGAATATCATCCCATGTCTTCATCACTCACACACATACCTTTGCTAAGCTAGATTTACTTCAAATATCACACACTAGCATGAAAATAATAGAACTTTACAAGCCATTTATTGTTATGCATATTATTTAGTTGGACTTCTGGCAATTACGTAAGAGCCACACAAAACCAGCCAAAGAGCTGGATGTGCAATGCGTTGCTGTTTCAGTCTTTGACACCTACCACCAGTGCCTGTGTTTGTCATCTAACACCTACTCTGTAATGTGCGAGCAGCTTACTACTTCCACTTCGCCGGAAGAAAATTTACGATAAGTAACACCAATCATTGATTGTGATCAGTGCAGCACATACTGACAAAATCATTTTGATTTTTTGTGAATATAAAAACCAAAGCAGAGAAAACACTGCCACCATCATTTGTGACATCTTGAATCACTCTCAGCAAAATTTCGTTATAGAAATCAAACCAATATCCTGGTCCGATTTTTTTCAAAAATAAATATCCAAATCCAACGTGATCCGAAACAATCGCAAGTATCATGCAGGATATCCAATCCTGTCCATGCTCACAAGAGATGAGCGGAATCACATTTTTCAGACTCCGACTCTGCTCCGACTCCGAAAAATTTTGAAACATCAACTCCGACTCCTGTTTACACTCCGAAAACTTCCAAGCAACTCATATCAAAAAGATAGTGTCTATTTTACCTCATGAGGCAAAATACCTGGTGCGGTTATTTTGCCATTGATCGAACACAAATGGTGGAAGTGGTCACGTGAAAAGCACAATACAGAGACACAAAATGTTGAGGTTTGTTAGAGTTATGGCTTAGCTTAAACTTTACGCAACACAGACAAAAAAACATTAAAAGCTTGCTCGCACTTAAATTAGGAATTACGGTCAGCTATATAATATACATACGTCATGCATTCCAAACATGTAATGTGTTTTGAACTTGTCATGTGATCACTTCAAACACTTGTGTACAGCTACTGACAAAATAACTTCAGAACAGTTTTTGCCTCATGAGACAAAATACATTGCTTGTCAAATTTGCATCTTTAAAACTATAGTATAGGTTCTACTGTAATTTAAGTTATAAAGTGTCAACTGTTGAAACACTAGTTAAATAGTTGAAGCTTCAATAACCAGTTATCTGGCAATTGTTTTAATTGAGCGTTAACTTTCGATTTTCATAAATGACTCATTACAAATCTCCAAAGTTAGGATTCAGGAGTTGATCACCCGTTTACAAATATTGAATCGTACTTTAACCATGCACTCAGACAAAGCTGTGTACTATGACTGTGCCAAAATAAGCCATTAACCTCAATGTGCATGCAAATCCTAAAATTAACATGATGAACATTACGCATAACTTAAAAAACTTTCAAAATCAACGTAGGCATTGGCAATAGTCTATAGAGCTGCAAAATAATATAGGTTATTTTTAAAGCTGCAACTATCAGGGCAAACATCCAACTTTGTTCAGGATGGCTCCAAAATGTGAGCAGAATCTGGCCTCTGCTGGCGGTGGCTAGACTAGAAATCTGCACAATCAATGCAAATAAATATTCTACTGTATTACTACTGCACATTATCTCTAACACATGTCAAATCTTATCACTATAGGCATAGGTCACTATAGGTCATTTGGCCACACTGTTACTTCCTTATAGTCTGGTTTGTTGACCAATGTTTTTTTCATGTGTCTTGTGCTTTTGCCCACATCATTAGCCCAACATTCCGATGGTTACGGTTACGGCATGGACTCTTAATTTCCCGAAGTGCATGCTATAGTCCCTTACACACTGCATTTTGCATATCGGGGCACTATCTTCTGAAACCACCAATAGTGGTGAAATACTCGGTACTCGCACCCAGTGTCACACCTTTGTGATTTGTGATATATGATGATGCTGGTCAGAAGACACGTCTCAACTAATTCCATTTTGTTTGAAAACAAGAAGCATCATTACAAAAATTTTAACAAAATATTTGATTACCTCCTGCACAGACCTTAATGTTGACTCCGGTTCCTGCTCGAGCTTAAAATATTGACTCCGGCTCCGGCTCCGTCCGAGAATTCAAACTCCGGCCGGAGTCCACCAGAGATGAGCGGACTGTGAAAGTTTTCAGACCGATTGCAGTCCTGATCCGATAAAAATGAATCCGATCCAGTCCTGATCCGCAAATTTTTTTTAAATCATCAGTCCGTCCCAGACCTGATCCGCCAATGTAAAGTCTAAAATCATGTATTTTTATTTTGCCTCATGAGGCAAAAGAACTACTCGAGCTATTTTGCCATTCGCCAATTAAGATTGGTTGAAGGCAAAATACTTCCAGCAGTGCCTTTGCCTCATGAGGCAAAATAGACACAGCGCTTTGGCATTTCCAAAATTTAAGAAGAAAGTGTCCATTAGGCATCGGAGGCAAAAGCACTGCTGGAGTTATTTTGCCGTTAGGTGAGTCCAATTGCTTGGATTGGTCAAGTGACAACGACGATACACTTGGATTAGTGTAAGGTCCTTCTTACATAACCTAAAACCCTAAACCCAAAACCAAAACTTAAACCCAAAACCTGAACCAAATACTTAAACCCAAAACCTAAACCCAAAGCCTAAACCCAAAATCTAAACCCAAAATCTAAACCCAAAACCTAAATCCAAAACCTAAACCCAAACCAAGACCTAAACCCAAACCCTAAACACAACACCTAAACTCAAAACCTAAACCCAAAGCCTAAACCCAAAACCTAAATCCAAAACCTAAATCCAAAACCTAAACCAAAAACATAAACCCAAAACCTAAACCCCAAACTTGAACCTAAACGCAAAATTCAAACATGAGTGCAAAATATAAACCTAAATGTTGAACTTAAAACCTAAACTCTAAACCAATGGTAAACCCTAAACCGACACTTAAACATACATCCTAAACGTAAACCCTAAACTTTTTGAAAAAGTACAGAAAAAAAAGTTAAAAGCACTCCTATCAAAGGTGTAACCTCTACAAGCTAAGTCAAAGGAAATGGTGAGAGCAGAACCAACGAACAATCGCACAGCAGACATAGACACTAACTCAGGGGTGTCAAACATAAGGCCCGGGGGCCAAATCCGGCCCGTTGCGTGGTTGGATCCGGCCCGCGGGATGATTTTGTGAAATAAAAACTTCTTTGTTTGCTTGAGAAGTCTATCCAGGTATACTTCAATAACTGGTGACTATAGATTTCAATTACTTGCAACCTTAACGTAATTGCTTATATTTTATTGTTTTTCTGTTGTTTCATGTGAAAATTTCCTGTTTTCTGCATATTTCCTTTTGCGTGTTCACACCGGTTTGATCTTTCAAACAGGTATGAACAAGCAAAAGTTCAACTACTGTTGACAAAGTTTAACACTAGAACTCCGGGAAAAAACATACCTTGACCTCCAGCGATGTCGATTTCGAAACCTTCGGAGTTCTAGGTACAACTCTAATTGAAATTTGCTACGTATGGCTAAGTCGAGGTGCCGTGCTAAAGCGTTATTTTTTATTTACGTGAGGAAATTGAAAACTTCATGAAAAAAATGCAAGCCAGTGTGAGAATTTCATCTCACAATAGATGCAAAACCTTGTCTTTATGGTGGTTATTTCGCAGCACTTGAATAATCTGAACAAAATGTTGCAAGGCTGCAAAAGACTTATTATTCAGTATTACGACACCATAGGTTGCATTTGTTGGTTGTCCTTGTGGAAGACACAACTTTTCGGTGATGACACTGTTCATTTTCTTTGTCTAAAAAGTATGCGTACCACGGGACTAAACATTGACTTGAATCAATACAAAGATAAGATAACAGAGTTGTTGCGGGAGTTCAAGCAGCGGTTTCAGATTTTTGACCAACTTGAGATGGACTTCCAAGTGTTTTTCTCGCCATTCACATTAAACGCCTCTGATCTGCCTGAGGACTTGCAACTTGGAATAATTGACTTGCAGTGTGATTTCAATTTGATGACCAAGTTTGTCTTGGCGAGCTTGGGCACATTCTATCAGTATTTTTTCCAGGCTACCAATGGCGTAGCCAGCCCAAAAATTGGGGGCATGGCAAAACGTTTGATTTTAGGCGAATAACAGTATTTTGTTTGGAAAAATGCCTCTCTAAGCACAAAATGACTGCGTTCTAAAAATTTGGGGGGCTGGCCCCTTTGTCCCTGGCTATGCTTATGCAGGCTACCCCAAAGTGACATCCCTTGCTACAAAAGTTTTGAGCATGTTTCGGACGACATACCTTTGTTTTTTTTGTTATGAACATCGATAAAACAAAGCTGCGCTCACCGCTCACTTAAATGACATCCTGAAAGTGGCTTCTACACAGGATTTGACACCTGATATCGATACACTAGTGAAAGCTAAAAGGTACCAAGTTTCAGGCGTAGGCCTAAATCGCTCACATATTTAATGTGGACTGCTTCTTTGCGCCCATAGTTCTGCAACAGTGGGTGTTTACCAAGGAAATATTTCAAGACAATGAACGCTTGAACAGTGAGTGAATGCAATGTTAGTCAGCAGTTTCATTACAAACGTTTGATGGAACCAAGGATATCTCGGAGTTTCCAGATGTCCCTGGACGGAACCATACTGTTCGTACATTGTCACAAGCTGTATGTTTTGCCTAAAAACATGCATTTCCAGAGTAGAAGAAAAATTCAAGTTTCCACTAGTTTGCACAATGTGGTGCCAGTTCCGGATGGTCAGGATTACTGCACATAGCTGCAAACGAGCGAAGGTGTTCGAATCGGAAATTTGACAGAAGCCGGTTCGGTTTTTCCGAAATCTTTCGATTCGGTTGATTTTTTAGTCATTGTGTCTTCGTTTCGGTTGGTTTCAAAGTCATTAATGATAAATCTTGTTAATATATCGCAAAATTGAACAGACTTTTCTCAAGAAACGTCATATTGTTGCAGAGTTTGGAAAGATTGCTCCTTAAAATGTGCTAATAATAATTTTCAGATAAGCTTGCAATTTTTGCATTAAAGTTATAAAAACAGTTGGAAGTTGGCATTACTTATAACAGGATGTTATGCAATGATTTCACTGGTCCGGCCCCCTTCAGATTAAATATGCCTGAAGTGTCCCTGGAACTGAAACGAGTTTGACACCCCTGCACTAACTACTCAACTATGTTCACGTTGCTACTAAAACCAGTGATTACTTTGTAGTAATCACTACTAAAACTCAACGTTATGTGTGAACATCGGTGGATACAGTTCGAATTGCAAAATAGTCCCAGCAGAGTTTTTGCATTTGATGGCAAAATATACATGGTGTGACAACGCAACACCACCGCAGATGTTGCAACACTACCATTTTTAGCAAACCTGTGAAATCGGATCACAACTAAAATTTTTGATATTTTCAGAATACTCACATTAAAACAACAAAAATTTTCTCAGTCCGATCCAGTCCTGATCCACCGATTTTCAAAAAAAATTGCAGTCCGATCCAGTCCTGGCCCGGCCAAAGTTGGCTTCAGTCCTGATCTGTGCTCATCTCTGGAGTCCACTCCGGCGCTCCCGCTCCGTGATCATCTCTGATGCTCACCTCCAGAGTTGCCAGATAGAAATAAAAAACTGTCGCCAAACTTACTTCAAAAAATAGCCAAACTCAGAAAAAATTGGTCAAACTTCTGGAAATGTTTGCATCTTTACCAAAGCATCCATTTTTTCACTGGAAAACAGTCGTTTAAAGCTAGTTTTTCTTTCGCCTTACAAATTGCCAAAAAGCTTTCTTTTGAACATTTTGCAAATTTTTCTAAATCATCAGTTTCATCAACCTGCAAGTATATTTGATAAGAAGTGTTCAGTACCATACTTCTACTTTCAAAACATCCACGCTTTCATTTAATGTCATGAATTTTCAAACCATCAGCAAACTTAAAAATAGCAATCTACATGTGAATATGTACGCGCATACGTGCAAATGTACAGATCGTACATTTCGCCAAACCAAAAATTTGGAGCCGAATGCTTTCAAACAACCGCCAGAAATTCGCCAGATTTCCGGAGTCTGGTGATAAATTCGCCAATGTGGCAACCCTGCTCACCTCTGCCCGCTAGCAGCGGTCGCCATGGATACGGAGCGCCGGAGTCGACTCCGGCAGGTTTCTGCATTTTTGTTCGGATCCGGAGTCAAAATTTTGTGAAAAAACAGACTAGCTAGCAGAGATGAGCACGGACAGGACTGGATCAGGACTAAAGCCAATTTTGGCTGGATCAGGACTGGATCGGACTGCACTTTTTTTAAAAATTGGTGGATCAGGACTGGATCGGACTGAGAAAATTTTTGTTGTTTTGATGTGATTATTCTAACCACATCAAACATGTTAGTTGTGCAGTGATGTGATTTTGCAGATTGGTTAAATGGTAGTGCATATTTTGCCATCAGTGGCAAAAGCTCTACTGCAGGGGTGACGAACCTATTTGCTATCGCGGGCCACTTTGTCAGTTACCGCTGAGTAAGCAGGCCACTCAACTTTTTGATCATACTACGAAGCCTGTTAAAAACGAAAAAAATTGTTCATTAACAGAAACAAATAACAAACGAAAGTAATAAAAAGTTCAAGACTGCTGGTCTCGCCTGGATGCTTCGCGGGCCGCACGAAATTCTTTTGCGAGCCACATGCAGCCCGCGGGCTGCATGTTCGTCACCTCTGCTCTGCTGGGACGATTTTACTATGCATCCAACTTTGTCCACAGTCCACATACAGCGTTGAGTTCGCAACAAGATGAACGTAGTGAAGGTGTTAATGTCTATGTCTGTTGTGCATGTGTTCAGTAGTTCTGCTCTCACCCTTTGCTTTGGCTTAGCTGGTAAAGATCACACTTTTGATGGGAGAGATTTTTATGTACTCTTAAAAAAGATTCAGGTTTAGGTTTAGGGTTTCGTTTTAGGGTTTAGTATTAGGGTTTCATTTCTTTTTGGGTTTGAGTTTTGAGTTTAATTCATGGGTTTAAGTTAAGGATCTAGTTTTTGGGTTTAGGTTTTGGGTCCAGGTTCAGTGTTTTAGGCCATGTGACAGAGACCAGCATGCACTAACCCAACTGTATCATCCTTGTCACTTGACCAGTTCTACCAATACATTGGGTTCACCTAATGGCAAATAACTCCAGCAGTGCTTCTGACTCTGATGGCAAAGTAAACAATGCCTTATTAAATTTTGGAAATGCCAAAAGGTTGTGTCTATTTTACCCCATGAGGTTGTGTCTACTTTGCCTTACGAGGCTGTTTTGCCTCATGAGGCAAAACAAAATACATGGTTTTATGTGGGCGGGTCAGGACTGGATCGGACTGATGATTTTCAAAAATCTTGAG